>JACCDR012279784.1_pt1 | contig 28007 bp, 21 predicted proteins | sample 7446431 | NCBI WGS metagenome assembly JACCDR01 (sample SAMN15323443, study PRJNA562643) | freshwater metagenome | isolation source: river surface water | place: USA:Blue River Watershed | collected 2017-08-17 | reverse complement strand
AATGGACGTAAGCATAAAATGATTGCGTCCAATACCCGAACGTTCACATTTACTTTTAATAAAATACAAAAACCTTTTGATTTTTATTTTGAAGCTGCAGGTTTCCAATCAACAGAATATCAAGTGCAATTAATCCCCCGCCCCAATCTTGAACTCTTCACAGCCTATCTGATATATCCACCGTATCTTCATCGTCCGGCAGAAGTGATGAATAATGTAGGTAACCTACTTATTCCTGAGGGAACTCAAATACGTTGGGAATTTCATTCATTAGATACAGATCAATTGCAAGTAAAGTTTGGAAATGACTCAACTGCTCGCATGGCAACACAAAGCGATGACAATATATTTCAATTTTCCACGAAAGCTTCTAAGTCTCAAAACTATGAGGTACAACTGAAAAATAAATTCGGATCTAATAGAGAGCGTATTAATTATTTCCTAGATGTAGTTCCAGACCAGTTTCCAAAAGTTACATTGGAAAGCTTTAAGGATACGACTTTATTCAATTATCTAATTTTTGGTGGAAATATTTCGGATGACTATGGGTTTTCAAAACTCGCAATCATGTATGCTGTTACGCCAGTAGATGGAGAAGAACGGCCTAAACGAAATGGAATGATACCACTCCCCTTTCAGTCAGGGCAAACCATTCAAAATTATTATTATCAGTGGTCTTTAAAAAACCTAAATCTTTCTCCCGGCGACAAAGTAAATTATTATGTACAAGTATGGGATAACGATGGAGTCAATGGAGCCAAAGCGGCAAAATCTCAGGTTTTCACCTTTTCTGTGCCTACAGAAGAACAGCTCGAAGAAAATACAACTCAGCTATCTAAAGAAACAAGTAGCAAAATGAGTACTACTCTAACAAAGGCATCTCGTCTGAAACAAGAAATTAATTCACTAGAAAACCGGTTAAAAACCAAACGCAACCTTGATTATCAAGATAAAAAACAAATAGAAGATGTGCTAAAAAAACGGTCGGAACTGGAAGAGGAATTAAAAAAATTACAAGATCAGGTAAAAAATTTAAATGAACAGCAAAATCGATTCTCCGAAAACTCACCTCAGATTACGGAAAAGATGCAACAACTGCAAAAACTGATGGACAATCTACTGGATGAGGAAACCAAGAAACTATACGATGAGCTACAAAAGTTATTGGAACAAAACAGAAACAATTTTGATGTACTGGAACAATTAAGTCAGAAAGAAAACACGCTTGAAAAAGAAATTGAACGAGCATTAGAAATGTTCAAACAGTTGGAATTTGAGCAAAAGTTAGATAAAGAAATTAATACTCTGAAAGAACTAGCCAAAGAGCAGGAAAAATTAGCAGAGAAAACCGAGAACTTAAAAAACCAGAATACCTCTGAAACACAACAGCAATTAAAAGAACAACAAGAAAGCTTAAATAAAAAATTTGATGAACAGAAAGAAACGATCAATGAGTTAAAAAAAATGGATAGTGAGCTTCAGGATTCCAATGAAATGGAAAAGATGGATGAAAACAATCAACAGCAAGAGGAAATCTCTGATAAGCAAGAACAAAGCCTAGAACAACTTGATAAAAACCAAAACAAAAAAGCTTCCCAAAACCAAAAAGAGGCGGCAAAGAAAATGGAGAAGTTAGCCGAAAAAATGGAACAAATGCAAGGTGGAATGGAGATGGAACAGGCTCAAGAAAATCTGGACAATCTGCGAGACATTTTAGAAAATCTTATCACTCTTTCTTTTGATCAGGAGAAACTCATGAAGGATTTTCGAAATGTAAACCTTTCGGATCCACGTTATTTAAAATTAGCCCAAGAACAGCTCAAACTTAAAGATGATGCTAAAATTATCGAAGATAGTTTGTACTCATTAGCCAAACGTGTGTTCCAGATAGAGTCATTTGTGACACGGGAAGTTACAGAAATGAAGCAATATATGGATGAAAGTTCAAAGGATATAAAAGAACGTAAACTTAACACCGCCACAGGCAAACAACAGCTGTCTATGACTTCTATGAACAACCTAGCTCTGATGCTAAATGATGTCTTAAAACAGCTTCAGGAGCAGTTAGCACAGGCCAAATCTGGAAGCAATAAAAAACCTAAACCGGGCAAAAAGCCTCAACCTGGATTAAGTCAATTGCAACAACAACTTAATCAGCAAATTCAAGATCTCAAGCAAAGTGGCAAATCCGGCCGTCAGCTATCAGAAGAACTAGCTAAGTTAGCTCAGCAACAGGAAATGATACGCCGGGCATTGCAACAGATGGAAAAGATGAGAAACGAGAAAGGTGAAAAGCCAGGGGGTATGGAAGATCTTATGAAGAAAATGGAAGAGACGGAGCAGGAACTGGTAAATAAAAGCCTCTCTCAGGAAATGATGCGCCGTAATCAAGATATTATTACCCGCCTGTTGGAATCCGAGAAAGCCCAACGCGAACGTGAGGAAGATGAACAACGCAAAGCCGAGCAAGCAAAAGATGTTCAGCCATCGGTGCCACCAGCCTTTCAGCAATACATAAAAAACAAGGAGAAGCAAATTGAATTGTTAAAAACAATACCGCCTGCCCTCTCTCCTTACTACCGAAAGGAAGTAGATAAATATTTTAAGAAAATAGAAGACAAATAAGCCGCTTTCGTTGCGAACTTATGGCAATATATCCATATTTGTAGAGTCGTGACCAAGCCCCTGTTTTAGGGAAACATTTTTAGTATAATTACGTACTTATATATAATTTAGCTATCAACTTGTTTAGAGATGAAATCTTGGCCACATAAATTTAATACTGCTTTTGTAAAGTCCTCGTCAATGGAATCTGTTACTATTCAAATCCCTTCGATGGTAGAAAATCTACGTATCATCGAAAGCTTTATTGATAATGCTAAAGAGATATATAATCTAAATGATGATATCTATGGAAACATCTTAATCGCCATAACTGAAACAGTTAATAATGCAATTAAGCACGGCAATCAAGAAGATCCGTCAAAAAATGTATCTCTTTCTATGTATTTAGAAGAGGGGTCTGTTCGATTTGTGGTACAAGATCAAGGCTCCGGTTTTGATTACCAACATCTTCCTGATCCCACCTCTCCTGACTCTCTTGAAGAAGTTGGAGGAAGAGGTATTTTTCTGATGCGTCATCTTTCTGATGAAGTTCATTTCCGAGATAAAGGGCGAGAAGTAGAGTTAGTCTTTTATTTTAATTAGTCATTATTGTTTTATAGTATTATCTCTGCTATTATTATTTCCAGCCTCTATTTAGAGGCTTTTTTTATGGTTTTCTATACCCCATTTTTGTATGCTTTTTTCTCTGTATCTTTGCATCTATATTGATACTTATACACTCAAAATATGGCAGCCATTTCTTTTTTTGTGGAAGATGTAGAATTTACATTGCTACAAAAACGAATTATTTCTTCATGGATACGTACGACTATCCATGAAGAAGGGTTTAAATTAGAGCAGTTAAACTTCATTTTCTGCTCCGACGAATATCTTTTACAAGTAAATCGTGATTACTTAGATCATGACTATTATACTGATATTATTACTTTTTCACAGGCAGAAGATCCAGCTTTTATAGAAGGTGATATTTTTATTAGTCTGGACAGAGTCAAAGAAAATGCAGGGCTCTATCAAGTCTCTGTGTCTCAGGAATTAAAGCGAGTAATGATTCATGGAGTGCTGCATTTATGTGGCTATACCGATGCGAGTGACGAGGAAAAAGAAATTATGAGAGCCCAAGAAAATCTTTATCTATCTCGACATCCTACTCCTATTCATTAAATTTTCAAGTTTTTGCAAAACGTTTCACGTGAAACGTTTTGCAAAAACTTGAAAACAATTACATGTTTCACGTGAAACGTTTTATTTAATAAAAATATTTAAAACTAATTGTCGTGGATTATGGATTAACCTTGCGGGATTGACTTTGTGGAACATAAACAAAAGGTTGGATGAAGGATAAGTTGATACGTAAAATCTCGCCACTTTTTCGCTTTCTTCATTATCAAAGGATTATAATTTACACGACATCGGTCATACTAATAAAAAAAGATCAGAGAAGCTAGTGAGGAATATTTAAATAGATAGAATCTTCTTCTGAGTCTTGTAGTATTATTTTCTAGCTATACGTTAAACTATAAAAAAGTATTCTCTATTACGAACAGGAGTAGCAGAAGCTCATAAAATAATCAAATAACAATTAAACAACAACACAGATAAAAACATGTTTCCAACATATGATATAATAGTAGTAGGAGCCGGACATGCAGGTTGTGAAGCAGCAGCAGCAGCAGCTACCATGGGGTCTAAAGTTCTATTAATTACCATGAATATGCAAACTATCGCTCAAATGTCCTGTAACCCAGCAATGGGAGGTGTGGCAAAAGGCCAGATAGTGCGCGAAATAGATGCGCTAGGAGGAATGTCAGGAATCATAACAGATATAAGTATGATCCAATTCCGAATGTTAAATCGGTCTAAAGGTGCCGCCATGTGGAGTCCAAGAGCACAAAGTGACCGTGTACGTTTTGCCGAAGAATGGAGATTAGCCCTAGAACGTATTCCAAATGTGGACTTCTGGCAGGAAATGGTAAGCGGAATTATTGTAAAAGACGGACGAGCTTGCGGGATACGCACAGCCATGGGACTAGAAATACAATCAAAAGCTGTTGTTCTTACCAACGGAACTTTTTTGAATGGTAAAATCCACATAGGAGAGAAAAACTTTGGAGGTGGGCGCACAGCTGAAAAAGCAGCTACGGGTATTACAGAACAACTGGTAGAATTAGGTTTTGAAGCCGGACGCATGAAAACAGGTACACCTCCACGCGTAGATGGTAGAAGCCTAAACTATGAACGTATGGAAGAACAACCAGGTGATGAGAATCCTGGAAAGTTTTCTTTTACGCAAACATCGCCATTAAAGACACAACGAAGTTGCTACATGACCTATACCAATGAAGACGTACATGAAATACTTCGAACAGGCTTTGATAAGTCTCCCATGTTTACTGGACGTATTAAAGGTTTAGGTCCTCGCTACTGTCCTTCTGTAGAAGATAAAATTAACAGATTTGCAGATAAAGATCGCCACCAGATCTTTGTAGAACCAGAAGGTTGGAATACAGTAGAAGTATACGTCAATGGTTTTTCTACATCTCTTCCAGAAGAAGTGCAATACAAAGCATTATGTAAAATAGAAGGGTTTGAAAACGTTCGTATGTTTCGTCCAGGGTATGCAATCGAATATGACTACTTCCCTCCTACCCAGCTAGATCTTTCGTTAGAAACTAAACTAGTTAAAAACTTATTTTTTGCTGGACAAATCAATGGAACAACAGGTTATGAAGAAGCAGCCTGCCAAGGCCTAATGGCTGGAATTAATGCTCATAATACAGCTTATGAAAAAGCTCCGTTTATTCTTAAGCGTTCAGAAGCATATATCGGTGTTCTAATTGATGATCTAGTAAACAAAGGTACCGAAGAGCCCTACCGAATGTTTACCTCTCGGGCCGAATACAGGATTCTACTCAGACAAGACAACGCAGATATTCGATTGACAGAAAAGGGATATGAACTAGGTCTAGCCTCCGAAGAAAGACTACTAGATGTGAAGAAAAAAATAGCGGAGACGGCACGGTTACAAAAAGATCTAAAGCAAAAAAAATATTTCCCAGAAGATGTCAATGGTGCGTTGGAACAGATAGGTACAGCACCTATCCGCGAAAAAACGTCTCTATATAATCTGTTGAAAAGGCCCGAAATGACCATAGAAAATCTAAAAACCTTAGATCAAGAGTTCTCAGTTTATTTAACCCAATTCAACTCAGACGTATTAGAACAGGCAGAGATAGCTGTAAAATATGAAAGCTATATAGAGAAAGAACAAAAGGTTGCCGATAGAATCGCAGAACTAGAGAACTATATACTACAGGATAATTTTGACTATGACAAAGTGCAGGCTATTTCTATGGAAGGGAGAGAAAAACTAAAAAAAATCCGTCCTATAACTATTGGACAAGCCTCACGAATTAGTGGCGTTTCACCTTCTGATATTTCTATTCTAATGGTATATCTGGGGAAATAAAATCATTTCCCCACTTGACACTGCTCTTAAAAAACATATATCCTAAAAATAGAGACGGAAAAATAAATTTTCTTTAAAACACAATATAGTACTTCAAACCATGCCAGAATTTATTCAGCAATGTCCAGTCTGCCAATCATCAAAGCTACACGCATTTTTAACATGTACAGACTATACAGTCAGTCATCAAGATTTTCACTTGGTACGTTGTGAACAGTGTACTTTTACATTTACAAATCCACGTCCTACCGAAGAAGAAATAGGTCGCTATTATCAATCGGAAGACTATATATCGCATAGCAATACATCTAAAGGGTTTATAAACACTGCGTATCAACTCGTAAGAAAATACACCTTACAAAAGAAACTCACACTGATACGTTCCTTTTTGGAACAGTCCGAAGAAAAAAATAAACATATAAAACTATTAGATATTGGTTGCGGAACTGGAAGATTCTTAAAAGCATGCAAAGACACAGGATGGGATGCCTATGGTACAGAACCCGATGAAAAGGCCAGACAAATAGCTGTAACAGATACCTCTTGTATGATACAAGCTGATTTTCTCACCTCTTATGTAGAAGAAAAATTCGATGTAATTACTCTATGGCATGTGTTGGAGCATATCCATCAATTACATTTGACCTTAGAGAAAATAAGTGCTACAATAAAAGATGATGGGCACTTAATTGTGGCCGTACCTAATCTACTCTCATGGGATGCTCAAAAATACCAGCAGTACTGGGCAGCATATGATGTGCCGAGACATTTATATCATTTCAGTCCAAGATCTATTCAAGAACTATTTGCTAATTTTGGCTTTAAAATTGTGGATACTATTCCGATGATATTTGATGCATTTTATATTTCTATGTTAAGCACTAAATATGCCCACACAAAAACAAAATACCTCGAAGCTTTTCTTACAGGAATTAAATCCAATAGATGGGCATCAAAAAATAATAAAAATTACTCTAGTCTTATTTATCATTTAAGGAAAGAATAAAATTAAAATCTACTTAATCACTATTTTCTAACATAAGATTCATCACTAAGAATAATCTTATATTTGTTAGAATAACCTTACTTTTTTTTATAACTATTATTCGTATGAAACGTAAATGTTCCGTTGGTATCCAAGTAAGTGTTTTTCTGAGCATTTTGTATGGTGTGTGTTTTCTTTCAAATTGTGCTCAACAAGGAACACCTACAGGAGGGCCTAAAGATACCATTGCTCCTGAAATCAAAACGAGTATTCCTGCGAACAAAACTCGGAACTTTTCTGGAAAAGAAATAGAACTAACATTTAATGAGTATGTACAAGTAGAAAACCTTCAACAAGAACTTATTATTACTCCTGATGCAGGAAGTGAGTATGAGTCGAAGCCTACCAAGTATGGTGTACGTTTAATCTTTAAAAAACCTTTTCAACAGTCCAACACAACCTATACGTTAAATTTTAGAAATGCTATAAAAGATATTACAGAAAAAAATGTAGCATCAGAGGCGAAAATCGTATTTAGTACAGGCCCTCAACTGGATACCTTATATATAGAAGGAAACATCGTTGACTTAACCTCAGGACAGCCTATAGAAAATGCAGTGGTATCCTTATATCAATCAAATGATACCTTAGATATAAAGAAAAACAAGCCTTATTATTTCACAAAAACAGACAAAGAAGGAAATTATAAACTAGAAAATATCCGGCAAGGTAGTTATAAATTATATGCCTTGGACGAGAGAAATAATAACCAACGCTATGATCAAGAGAAAGAAAAAATAGGTTTCCTCGAAAAAGACCTAGTGTTGACAGATAGCAGTAAGAGTAATATTAATCTAAAGGCAGGTATTATTGATGAAACCCCTCCATATATTATAAGACGCGGACCTCAAAGCGATACATATATCATAGAGATGAATGAAGGACTAGAAGAAGCAAAGATTACTACAGTTGACTCAACTAAGTCACTCCCCTACATCCTGGAAAATAAAGATCCAAAAATTATTCGTTTGTATAATACTCTTCAACGCTTTGATAGCTTAGACATAAAAATTATAGCTAAAGATTCAGCAAGCAATATATTCGAAACTAAAAGTCGAATTAAGTTTGATGAGTTAGATGAGAAAAAACGCAAGAATAAAACAAAAGTACCTTTTGTCGTAGCTACAAATCCTGAAAAAGAAGAAGCTGTTGGGAAAGACCTTGTTTATGAATTTTCATTTAGTAAGCCTGTAAGCAAATACGACTTAGCAAAAATACAATTACTAGCCGATACCATAACCCCAATAGATTTAACTATTCCAAAAGATTGGTCATGGAATGATTCTTATACCAAACTTAAGCTTACAAAAACGATTTCAGCCAAAGAAAAAATACGATTTATAGCACCTAAAGGTACTTTTCTCAGTGTAGAAAAAGATACATTAGCAGAATTGAAACTAGATCATCTAATTAAAACTTCTGAAAATTATGGCTCTATAAGTGGAAAAGTGACAACAAAGAATAAGAATTATATTATTCAATTGTTAGACAGTAGAGGTAAAGTGATAGGGCAACAAAGAAATATAGCTAATTATTTATTTTCATATTTACCAGCAGGAGAATATAGCCTGCGAATTGTAGTAGACGATAACAATAATGGAAAATGGGATGCTGGTAGTTTTAGTAAGAGAAAAACGCCAGAAGACATTATCTATGGATTTGAAAAAAAGAAGCTCAAAGAAAACTGGGAACTCTCAGAACAAAATGTAGTAATTCCTTAAAGCTGTTTTAAACCGTGTGTAGAGAATCGTTCGACTTTGCTGGTACCCTGTCATAAGACTGAGTCATTGACAAGAATGCCAGCAACAGAGTCTAGATAGGTATTAAAACAGTCTTTGAGCTGGACTTATGGAATTTCGATGGGTATGTTGTTGGAATGGATATTCAAAAACTAAAAACAATTGGCTGTGTTTGAAAATGTATGATGAGTAAAAAAGCTTCCTTTCTGTTTGAACGCCTTTTTTTTGTCTTCCCGCAGGGATCTTCGCACAAATACAGCGGCCGTCGTCTGTGTGGGAAGACAAAAGAATAATTAAACATATAAACTACTGATAGTCAGACTGAAAATCTATCATACATTTTGAAACACAGCCAAACAATTAAATGGGCGACTTACATTCGCCTAGGTGTTTCCAAACCGAATGATTCTTGGAATGCGATTCAACAGCGTTTGTCTGGAACAGTGCGGTCGAATGTGAGTCGCCCCTACATGGATTTATCTATAACTCACGTTAAATAGCTAATTGTCAAATGGTTGACTGGTGCAAAAACAACCATTTTCACAAAAAGAAATTTAGTTACTGGCAAATTGTACGATTTAAATCTATACGATGATTAAGATCGTATTTTACATATAGTCTATCGTCAAACTCACGTTAAATAGAAATAAAACAGAACTTGGCAAACAGCAACCAATTCTATTCCTAATCTAACATGAGTTCTGGATAAATGAGTAAATAAAAGTCTGAAAGAGAGAGGCTTGGCAATATTTTAGGTATCTATTCGTCATTTCTCCACCAACCCTTCTAGATAACACTTTCAAACTCCTTGAGATATTCCTTACTTGTGATGATTTCTGCAAATCCCTCACTGAGTGGCAACCAGTAGATGTTTGCCCCGCAGCCGTGCCGCTAAACTCAGCGAGAGCGAAATACTTGTGATAATCTTCTACCACTATTCAGGTACAAGTGCATTCAATACTACTATCAGAAGTGAGATGCATCATGAAAAACAAACGTTTGCACCTGTCCGATAAACTCAAACTGCGCAAACGAGCCTTAATTGAATCGGTCAATGATTGGTTAACCTCGGTTTTGGATCTAGAACACACCCCACACCGAAGTCCGATTAATGCCCTGGCAGGATTGGTTGCTTACTGTTTTTATGAAAATAAACCTTCCATTGTCATTCCTGAAAATAAACAGCTTTATCCATCACTCACGTTAATCTAGACGCAATTTATTCCAAACCGAAAACACAAGATCTGAAAAAATTTGACAGTTGTATCAATTCGTTTCTTTGCATTTATTTTTACCAATCTATTCTATTGCTACAAATGGTATGACCACCATACCTGCCTGTCATAGGCTTGTTCCGGATTAAGATTGTCCATCTCTTATAAAGTTAGCATCTGAGATAATTGTGTACTTCCCTCTTAATCCAAATAAAATTGAAAATCTGTTCTCAGACCATCTGCAGGTTGTCCCTTTCAAAACCGAATGAGGTCTTTCAAAATTAGAATATTAGAACTTGTCCAACCCTTCTTGCAACTCCTCTAGGATCTTATAGACTTATAAGTTCAAATATTCTCGTTAAGCCGTTCAATCAAACCATTTTGGGTGGGTTTACCAGATTGGGTAAAACGGAGTTGAATCTGATTGTACTCCAACAGCTTGTTTACACAGCGAATATATTCTGGCAAGCCATAGCTACGATCTCTTGTGACAAGTTTATCAATCCAATCGCATGGGCTCGGTAGTTTACTTTGTATTTGTACTGGTTTATGAGGTTGTGTGTATTTATAACTTCATGTCCGTATAGGCATAAAATAAGTGGTATGGTCTACCTCATAAACCAGTACATGTATTCACTAAAAGGATTGCGGCTGTATTCATCGATAACCACCAAAATATGGGCTGAGGCTTTGGAGAAGCAAAAGAATTTGACTTTCACTAAACCTACTTTTTTTTCATGGCACTATTCGTTAAAGTTAGATTTAAATTACTTATTTTTTTCATTTTTAGCTGGGTGCTACTTTCGACAGACAAGACAGATGCTTGGTCTCAAAAATCCCTCTGAGCCGCAAAAAAGCATATCCGTGGGGGCTCCTAAGCTTGTGGCTCTCTCACCTTATAAACGACCACAGATACACGGGTTCAAGCTCAGGACACTGAGTTTATTCCTAGACGTTTAGACACGCAAAATCTAGAACAAAAAATTGTACTATTAATAGGAAAATACGCCAATAATTGCTATTATTGCGGTTTATACTGGATTTTAAATAGATTATTCCATACATATAATTATCTAGGCTCTTGAGCCACATTGCTAATGCAATTAGTAATGTGTTTGTTTAACGCACATAGAGAAACATGTCTAAAAAGACGGAGATCATATCTGACATTTTGACAGAGATTATTTATGCTATATTAAATTAAGGTTACCCAATATTATTTTAAGGTTACATCCATAAAATAACAGCCTTTAATATTAATAGCTTATTTTCCGCATTTTGAAACCCTATGAAAAGTATATGCTACTTTCTTACGAAGATCAGTATCTTTTTGCCGCAAGCAATAGAAGGTTCTTTTAATCATAATTTAAGGTCTATTTTTTATTTAAAAATTCCTATAACTCTGTGGATAACTCTGTGGATTAGTGGAAAACCCAGTGGATAATTTCCCTTATTTTTGTTTATCGTATGATTATCCAGTGCGGATAACTTTTTAACTTTAGATAACCCGGACAGTATTGTGGATAAACACCCACTTATCCACAATATCACCACCCACTTATCCACAATCTTTAAAAAAGGTCTGAGTGGGGCGAGGTTTTATGAAAAAATGTTTATAACTTTTCGAAATCGCTGATAATCTTGTGGAAAACTGTGGATAAGTCGGTGGATAAGTCGGTTTTTATCCACATTTTATCTACAAGGCTCTTCAAAAATGTCGATAAGGTTGACTTATCCACTTATCCACGTTCCATTGGTAATAATAGATTTCTTTTTAAAAAAAGATTTAATATTATAAATAAGAAAAAAGAATGTAAGGAGTTATCTAAAAGAAGAATATACTATTTGCAAAACATGAAAAAAACATTTTTCCTGACACTGACATATTTGTGGGGTTGCCTGTATCTGTGTATGGCCCAGCCCGTATCTCTAACCCAGGAAATGCAACTGGCAGAAGAATATACACGCCAGAATGAATTGGATAAGGCACGGGACATATATCGCAAACTTATTAAAGATGAAAGAGCCATCGCATTGGTACAAAAAAAATATGTACAACTTCTCCAAACCTTACAAGCATGGGAAGAGGCAGAGAAGTTTCTAAAAAAGCAAATCCGAACATTTTCGGATGAGCCTATTTACAAAGCCGAGTATGTAGTAATACTGGATCAGGCAAATCGAAAATCGGAGTCAGAGAAAATCAGAAGCCGTTTAAGTGAAGATGTCAAAGGAGACCCGCAGTGGGTGCATGCCGTTGCGCAGTACTTTGTAGAAGCTCATCACCTAGAGTGGAGTATACAACTTTATCAGAACGCACGTAATGCAGCGAGCAACAAGTCTGACTATGCGTTCCAACTGGCGCAGCTTTATAAAATTACAGGAGAGGTAGAAAGGATGTTAGACGAGTATGTCAGCGTAGCCGTTGAGAATAAAGATAACCTACCCCTGATTCAGAATCTTATGCAAGATGATCTGGAGAAACCAGAGGATTTTGATAAATTAGAAAAAGTACTACTTACAAAGCTTCAAAAAGAACCCAACCAATTAATCTACAATGATCTTCTGGTTTGGTTTTATATGCAACAAAAAGATTTTCATCGGGCTTTTGTTCAAGCACGTGCCATTGACCGTCGGTTAAAACAGGAAGGAACAAAAATTATGGAGATCGGTCAGGTGAGCTTGCAAAACAAAGACTACAAAGCTGCTATGGAAATATTCGAGTATTTCATAAAAGAATATCCTCAAAGTCAGAATTACATGTTGGCACGTCGGTATTTAATAAATGCCAAAGAAGAAGTAGTGAAAAATACATTTCCTATGCAAAAATCGTCTATTCGATCTTTGGTAGGAGATTATCAAGCTTTGTTGCAGGAAGTAGGAAAAACGCCCAGAACTGTAGAGGCTATGCGTAGTGTAGCACGGTTATATGGTTTTTACCTCAATGAAAAAGATTCAGCTATTGTTATATTGAAAGAAGCTATTCAGTTAGGTCGGGCAGATCATCGGTTTGTCAATCAAAGTAAATTAGATCTGGGAGATATTTATTTATTAAAAAATGAACCCTGGGAAGCTACACTTATTTATTCTCAGGTAGAGAAAGATGAACAAGATAGCCCACTTGGATATGAAGCCAAACTAAGAAATGCAAAGTTAGCCTATTACAAAAATGATTTTCAATTGGCACAAGAGCATTTGGATATTCTGAAACTGGCCACTTCTCGTGAAATTGCCAATGATGCCATGGATTTAAGTATTCTTATTCAGGACAACACCGCTATGGATAGTACTGGAGCAGCCATGCGAGATTATGCCAAAGTAGAATTACTATTGTTTCAAAATCGTGATGAGGAAGCAGTGACATTGTTAGATAGTATGTTGGTACGTTATCCGGCTCACAGTCTTTCAGATGAAGTCTTGTGGCAACAAGCTCAACTATTTATTAAGCAAGGTCGAAATGAAGAAGCGGCTAAAAAATTACAAACTATCGAGCAAAATTATGGCTATGATATTCTGAGTGATGATGCAGCTTTTACATTAGCGTTGTTAAAAGAAGAAAAATTAGGTAAGAAGGAAGAAGCATTGGAACTTTATAAGAATTTTCTGGTAAAATATCCCGGAAGTATTTTTGTAGTAGAAGCTCGTAAACGCTACCGGATATTACGGGGTGATACTACTCAATAATATCAATATTTGTATAAACGATTTAACAAATATTGATTAATGTACAGTATTGTTCTTGTTAAGAAATGTTTATTAAATCGTTTATGCAAATGAGCAAATATGATATACTATGTCCTCAGAATGAATACATATTAGTTATCTTTCTCCTTTCCATTCCGCATAGAATTGTTCTAGAAAGGTTTCCATAAATTGATGGCGTTCAATAGCCAGGGCCTTTCCTGTAAGTGTATTCATACGATCTTTGAGCAAAAGTAATTTTTCGTAAAAATGATTGATCGTAGGAGTCGTACTTTTTTTGTATTCTTCTGAAGTCATATTTAATTGAGGTAAAATCTCAGGATTATATAACTCTCTGTTTTTAAATCCGCCATAGTTAAAGGCTCGGGCTATACCTATAGCTCCTAATGCATCAAGACGGTCAGCATCTTGAACAATAGCAAGTTCAGGAGAATGAAAAGCCTGCGTAAAATTGCCACCTTTAAATGATATATGTTTTATAATAAGAACAACGTGGTTTATACACCTCTCCCCTACCCCAAGTTGGGTTAGAAATTTTTTAGCTTTGGCTGGGCCTACTTCTTCATTTCCTCCATGAAACTTTGCGTCAGCTATGTCGTGTAACAGTGCAGCAAGATCAACCACCAGTGCATCTGCTTTTTCTGTCTGGCAAATGAAACGGGCAGTATGCCAAACACGTTGTATATGCCACCAATCATGCCCCCCTTCTGCATTTTTAAGTTCTTCTCTAACAAAAGCTACTGTTTGGTCAATAATAAATTGAGTATTCATAGATAGTACCTATTTGGGTAGAATAAACAAAAAAACCTCTCCAAAAGGGAGAGGCCAACTTTTATATAAGTGGTTTATTACTGGTAATTTTATAGTTAATTCGACTGTAGGTTCAAACTTAAGGATGATTTTTCATTTAACATAATTTTTTTAAGAGAATCTATATTTTTTTGAAGCCCTTCGTTTACTTTTCTTCTTAAATCACTCATTACTACTTCTTTCCATCTAGATTCTAAATTGAGTTCATTTTTTTCGTAAGCAGTTAAAAAGCCCATATCCATGGCATGTGGTGCATTTGGATTTGCTTCATGAAAGAAATTGTTGTACTCGTACATAAAAACCCCATCTTGAATGATAATGGTTGCTACATATACGATACGACCTTCTAGTGAAACTTTTTTATTGATCGTAGAACCGGCATAGGGAATTTCGCTGCCAATAGAAATCATTCCCATTTCGTCACTAATAAATGAAACAGCTGAAGGTGACTGCTTGAGCCAGTTTTTTGCACGGTCGATTAATTCTGCTTTTGAGACTCCGGGTACTTCTATGGTTTCAGTATATGTTACCAAATCTTCTTCCGATTTTGTAGGAGAAACTTGTGCCCAACTAAAAGAAGTAGAAATAATAAAGAAGGCAATGAAAAAAGCTTTCATAAATAGTATAAATTTAGGTGTAAGTGGCAAAAGCAATGTAAGATTATAGATAAGTAGTTTGTATCTATAAATACTCTTTGCAAAAAAAAGGTAAACCTTACATAAAAAATAAAATAGAAGAGGTAGTAAATAAAATGCTAAATGACTGATTATTAATAAAATAGAGGGTTCAGTTTTTTCATAGCAAACTTTATTCTTACGTAGGTTATATTCTATTTAGCTTATTAGGGAAATAAAAACCTTAAAAAGGTGCTATCTTGCCCTATCTTATACAGAAGTACTACCTATTCCTAAATACTTTTGCTAAAAAGCGTCCAATAATCATTGTATGTCATGAGCCATCCCGTGTATATAGATCAGTCTGCGGCTGTTTTATTAAAAAATTTTTTTGCTGAAAAAACGTATAGTAATCTTATAGTTTTGGTAGATGAGAATACAAACAAGTACTGCTACCCTTTGGTTTCTCCTTTTTTGCCTATACATACACTCATTCGTATCCGTAGTGGAGAAGAAAAAAAACATCTACAAACCTGTATCCAGATCTGGCAAAAGATGACAGATAAACAATTGGATAGAAAAACATTATTTGTGAATTTGGGTGGAGGCGTAATTGGAGATATGGGCGGTTTTTGTGCGGCTACCTATAAACGGGGAATTGATTTTCTTCAAATTCCAACCACTCTTCTATCGCAGGTAGATGCCAGTGTTGGAGGAAAATTAGGTGTTGATTTTGAGGGTTTTAAAAATCATATAGGTGTGTTTAAGGATCCCATAGCAGTTTTAATAGCTACAGATTTTCTTCAAACACTGCCAGAAGTAGAAATACGATCGGGTTTTGCGGAAATTATCAAACATTGTCTGATAGCCGATGTGCAGATGTGGGATGTGATTCGCAAGAAAGATTTAGCGGATCAAGAATGGCAGCAACTGGTACCTCATTCGGTTGCTATAAAAAAAAATATTGTCTTACAGGATCCTACCGAAAAAGGTTGGCGTAAAGTATTGAATTTTGGTCATACGGTTGGCCATGCGGTTGAGACGTATTTTCTAAGCAAGCCTAAAAGTAAACTGCTACATGGCGAAGCCATAGCCATTGGGATGATTTGTGAAGCTTATATCTCTTTTCGTCGGAAGTTGATAAATGAAGAAACGCTTATGCAAATAGAAGAATTTATATTTTCTATATATGGAAGGGTAAAAATTACTGATACAGACATAGAAGCTATTGCCCCATTGGCTATGCATGACAAAAAAAATGCAGGGGGTAAAATACAATGTGTACTATTAGAAAAAATCGGACAACCTATTATTGATCAGATTATTACATTGAAAGACATCAAGCAAAGCTTGAGTTATTATCAATAATCTTAAATCTACAGAAGCCATCATTTTGTATGATGGCTTCTGTAGATGAGATATATTATAGTGTATCAAGTACGCTATTCATGCTGCGAACAGCTTCTGCTGATTTATTGAATGCAGCTTGTTCATCACTAGTGAGTTTATAATCAATAATAGACTCCCATCCCGAACGGCCAATTACTACAGGAACTCCCAGACAAATATCTTTTTGACCATATTCTCCGTCAAGAGCTACACAACAAGGGAAAACACGCTTTTGATCACGGACAATACTTTCTACTAATAAAGCTCCCGCTGCACCTGGTGCATACCAAGCAGATGTACCAATCAATTTGGTAAGAGTTGCCCCTCCAACCATTGTGTCTGCAGCTACTTGTTGTAGTTTTTCAGCATTAAGGAACTGGCTTACTGGAACACCATTGTATGTGGCCAGACGTGTCAGCGGAATCATCGTTGTATCACCATGACCACCAATAACCGATGCATGTAAATCACCAGGTTGACAACCAATGGCCATAGAAAGATAGGTTTTGAAACGAGCACTATCCAAAATTCCGCCCATACCAATAATCCGGTTTTTAGGTAGTCCAGATGCTTTAAGAGCCAGATATGTCATTGTATCCATTGGATTGGAGATAATAACAAAAATGGCGTTAGGAGAATATTTTAAAGAATTTTCTACGACTGATTTTACAATACCAGCGTTGGTACCAATCAGATCCTCACGGGTCATACCAGGTTTACGAGGAATACCAGAAGTAATGACTACTACATCTGAGCCAGCAGTTTTGCTGTAGTCGTTTGTTGAACCTGTAATTTTGGTATCGAACTCAAGTAAAGTAGCAGTCTGAAACATATCCAGCGACTTTCCTTCACTCAGACCTTCTTTTATATCTACCAGAACAACTTCTTCAGCGAGTTCACGACGTACAATGTTATCAGCAGTAGTAGCTCCTACGGCTCCTGCTCCTACAACGGTAATTTTCATGAGATATATAGGGTTTAAGGTAAAAAAACATTTTTGCGCCTAAATTAGAGCCAAAATAGTTTAGAAACCAGTGTAAATAAAGATTTATATATTTTAAAGTGTGGGTATAGTAATATTGTGTTTAAGACAGTTCAGTGTAGATATCTAATATACGGCTCGTATAGGCTTCTGCTAAAAGCTGGTCTTTGTTTACAGGAACCACACCAGCATATTCACAGACTAATCCGCCGCCCAAGTTGGCTAATTCTGCGATGGCTGTAGGAGGTAGATTAAGAGCTAAGCAAAGTGCTGCAATACTAACCACGGTATCTCCTGCTCCAGAAACATCTGCTATCTGACGGATATGGGCAGGAAGATGTTTTTTCTGATCATGTAAGTCAATAAACACACCATATTCTGAAAGTGTAAGAAGTACGCCATCTAATTGCTGTTGTTTTTTAAGCAGTGTCACTACTTTTTCTACCTCGTCTACCTGCTGAGGATGGAAGTCCTGTTTGAGTCCTTCACGCAACTCCTTTAGATTAGGTTTAAAAAGAGTTGCTTTCTTATAATGCTGAAAGTTGCGTTTTTTAGGATCTACTACTATTGGAATCTGATGAGAAAGGGCTAGATCAATACTTTTTGTAATGCTTTCTTCATCTAGTACTCCTTTGTCGTAGTCTTCAAAGATGACCACATCACAGGTAGGTAAAAGAGTGAAAATTTTTTTCAGCAAAACTTCTTTGTCCGAAACAGATATAGTAGTATCTATTTCGGAGTCAATTCTAAGCAAGTGTTGTGTACCTGCCAAAATCCGATGCTTAGTGGTAGTAATACGTTCAGGACTTATAACAATACCGTCTTGTATAAGATCACTATCTGTTAACAATTCCAGAAAATCTTCGCCATCTTTATCTTGGCCAATGACCGAACATAATATAGGAACAGCTCCCAGTGCTTTAATATTCAGAGCTACATTGGCAGCTCCACCCAGCCGTTTCTCCCGATTTTTTACACTTACGATTGGTACTGGAGCTTCTGGTGAAATACGATCTACTTTACCCCATAAGTATGAATCAACCATTACGTCGCCAATAATTAACACCTTCAAGTTGGTAAAACCCTCAAATATTTGTGGAAGCGTCATAGACAAAAAATAATTGTAATAAAAAACTGCCTACTAGTAAAGTCATTTTTGACTATAGATTGGGCAAATAAAACGATGATGCAAAATTATTAATTTCGGATGGAATACAATATATCCCTGCCGCCAGAAGCCAGAATGTCATCAGCAGCCATATAACCTGTGTGTTCAACTGAATGTTCTTCGCCCTGAAAGTTTTTTGAAAGTAAGATTTTTCCATCAAGACTTATGATACCAGCTTTTAAGGCAAATGCTCCATTTTCAGGCAGAAGAGTAGCTAAGGCAAAAGCGGGTATACTACAGCCTCCTTGTAAACGATGTAAAAAGGCTCGTTCGGCTCGTAAACAGAGTTCTGTTTCTAAATGATTGACACACTGCCGGATGATAGTACGTTTGGCTGGATCTAAGTAGGTGGATGCTTCAATGGCAATGCTTCCCTGACCTACTGCCGGAGTAAAAATATCAGTGGGCAAAAGTTCAGTAATATAGGCATCATAATTCATGCGGTGTACACCTGCATAGGCGAGTATAAGAGCATCACAATTTCCTTCTTGAAGTTTACGTATACGTGTCTGGAGATTTCCACGCATATCCACACAAGTAAGATGAGGATAATAATGGCGTAAGGTTGCAATACGTCGCGTAGAAGAAGTACCAATTACCCAAGGATGGCCATCTGCTAGCTTAAGATTTTTATTAAAACTTATAACTACATCATTCACCATTTCTCGCTGGGTAAAAGCTATGATTTCCAGATTTTTCCCTAACTCTGAAGGTAAATCTTTGGCACTATGTACTGCAATATCAATCTGCCCTGTTACAAGTGATTCTTCCAGTTCAGCTGTAAACAGACCTTTACTACCTATTTTGGATAAGGAACGATCTAGAACTTTGTCTCCCTGGGTTTCCATAGAAATTATTTCTGGGATCAGTCCTCCTTCTCGGAGCAAATCTGCTACATGATGGGTTTGCCATAAGGCTAGTGCACTGCTTCGGGTACCTATCCGTATTGTTTTAAAAGTACTCATTCGTAAAGTTTTGTAATCAGCAGCAAAAATAGGATCTATAAAACTATTTTGCCTTGTAGAATGATTATTTTTTGATAGAAATAAATTATTTGCCTTTGAAATTTTTCAGAAAGGTAATTTTTAAGGAGCATAGCCACTTGTTTTTAATGAGCTAGAGTGACTTTTACTCGTTTAATTTTTTTTGAGTCAGCAGAAAGTACCACAAAGGTACAAGGATCATAGGTAGTTTTTTCTCCTGTCTGTGGTAAACGGGTAAATAACTCCAACAGCAATCCTCCTAATGACTCACTACTGCCCCGTACAGCTGTAAAAATTTCTATTTCTAATTTTAAAATCTTACAAAAATCGTTCAGGAGAATTTTACTTTCAAAAACATACGTATGGCTATCTATCTGGGTGAAAAACTTATTTTCATCATCGAACTCATCCTGTATATCTCCTACAATTTCTTCAATGATATCTTCCATAGTAACCAACCCAGACGTACCTCCATATTCATCTACTACAATAGCCAAGTGTACTCGCCTACTTTGAAAATCATGGAGCAAGGCATCAATTTTCTTGTTTTCGGTGGTAAAATGCGGAACACGTAGAAACTGATGCCAGTCAAAAGTTTCATCTTCTTCCAGATAAGGTAACAAATCTTTGATATATAGAATGCCAGAAATAGAATCAATGGTTTCTTCATAGATAGGTATACGGGAGTAGCCGACTTTGTTAATTTTATCCATAAGTTCATGAAAATCAAGTTCCAAAGGAAGAGCTACAATATCCAGACGGAGGCGCATAATTTGACGTGTCGAAATGGTACTAAAATGCCCTACACCTTGTAAAAAACGTTTTTCGCTTGGGGTCTGCGTAATAGAAGCATTGCTTTCCAATACTTGTGTCAATTCATCTACTGAAATTTTGTATCCTTGCTTATGCAACGAATGTTCAATGAAATGGGTAATTTTCAGCAAAATAAAAATGAAGGGAGAAAATAGAAAGGAAGCAGTAAAAACGATGCCAGTCGCATATTTCAGAAAGAAGACATGGTTTTTCTGAGCATATACTTTAGGCAAGACCTCTCCAAAAAAAACCAATGAAAAAGCCGAAAATAAGGTAAGAAGAATAATAAATAAGGTATGTGTATCAGCTGTCTGCTGAAGTTGCCATACCATATTTACCGCAATAGAACTAATGAGTATGGTTATAAAATAATTGGTAAGTACAAGCGTTGCCAGTAATTGTTTGGATTTTTCGGTCAGCTTAACGATTAACCTATGGAAAAAAAGATGAGATTTATGGTATTTTTCCTTTTCTTCCGAAGTCAAAGTAAAGAAAGCCACTTCAGATCCCGAAACTAAGGCTGAGAGTAAAAGTAAAAATATAAATAGAACTACAGAAAGCACATAAAACATGGGTGAAGTATCAGGTTCTTGAAAGACAGATACTAGAGACGACAATGGGTCATCGGTTTCGGTGGAAGGAGCCAAATAAATAGCAGATAAAAGCAAGGAATCAAACGTATATATTTTTATGCACGTTTGATTCCCAGGGGTAAATATTAAAAAGGTAGATCATCATCTCCTTCACCCGCAGGAGGAAGTGGAGGATTAGATTCTTTCATGACCGGCTGCGGCTGAGCAGAATAATTGCTACTGCCACTTGCCTGATAGCTTGGAGCCGCAGGAGTTGCCTCTCCTTCAGTACGTGTAGCTAACAAAGTGAAGTCACTACCAAGTACATCCAGTGAATATCTCTCTTTTCCTTCTTTGTCTGTATAGGTACGTACACTTAGTTTTCCTTCTACAAAAATTTGGGTGCCTTTGCGTACATATTTTTCAACCACATCTGCCCGTTGATTCCAGAATTCGATACGAAACCATTCTGTCTTCTCATGTTTTACACCATTTCTATCCGTATATGCATCATTTACTGCAATAGAGAAATTTACCACTTTCCGGTCTGGGCTTAGCTGGCGTACCTCTGGGTCACGTCCTACATTGCCTATCAGTGTAATTTTATTGTAACTCGCCATGTTAAATTGTAATAAATCGGTTGACAGTGAATATTTATAAAGGCAAAGGAATAAATAAAAATACGAAAAGAAAAACGGTTTTTCTACTACTCTGCGATTAAGTTTTTTAACAAGCTGAAAGTTACCTGTTTGTTAGAGCAAGAAATATAAAAGCCCATTTTCAAATTCTATCCTACTACATAAATAATGCTCGTATATATTTATCAATTAAAACAGGTTTCGGCAAATCATGAATAGATAGCAAATCATACCATTCTACCTCTAGGGGTAAAGTCACCGTAGCATCTAAATGAATGTGCCAGAATTTTGCTACAACTTTCTGGTGCGTGAGAACATGTGTATAAGTATCAGAGATATGGGTAATGGTATGAGGTCTTAAAGATTGAAATTCGGGTAAATCCAATAATTCTTCTGTTTCAAGGAAAGCGTCTTTCTCTATTATATAAAAGTCATAAAGACCCTGCCAGATGTCTTTGGCCAAACGAGGTTTTAGGGCTAATTTTCCATCTTGCATAAAAATAATATAATGAAAGAATCGTTTTCTGCTAGCCACTTTTCGGCTTTTGACGGGAAATAAGTGTTGTGTGCCAGTTAAATAGGCACCACAGTCCTGTTGAAAAGGACATAATAAACAATCTGGAGAGGTAGGAGTACATTGAATAGCTCCAAATTCCATCATTGCCTGATTAAATAAATCTGGCTCACTTTCCGAGATGAGAGAGTTGGCTAGTAGGTTAAATTCTTTTTTTGCTGCATGTATTGAAATATCTGTTGATATTGTGTATAAACGTGATAAAACACGATATACATTCCCATCCACTACAGCTACAGATTCTTTGAAGGCAAAAGAGGCAATAGCTGCGGCCGTATAAGGGCCAATTCCTTTGAGCTGTAGAAGTTCAGCATAGGTGGATGGAAAACGTCCGCCATATTCTTTTACAATGGTATGGGCTGTTTTCTGCATATTCCGGGCTCTAGAATAATATCCTAACCCTTGCCAGATTCGCAATACTTCCTTTTCTTCGGCAGCTGCCAAATCAAAAATAGTAGGGAACTGATTTAGAAAGGTTTTATAATACGGAAGTCCCTGTTTTACACGAGTTTGCTGTAAGATTATTTCAGAAAGCCAAATAAAATACGGATTTGTTGTGTGTCTCCAAGGTAAGTCTCGTTTATGATGTGCATACCAAGCCAGCAATTGAGTGCTAAATGTTTCTTTGCGAATCAAAATGGAAGAGATTAGTTAACTGGATGAAAATAATAGAATAAAATGCCTTTATTCTACGTATAAAGATAAAACAAAACAAATGCATCTCTGCAATAAAGGCTAGTAAGTTATGTATAAGACCATAAAATTGTTCAAATTATAACAAACTTAAATTTGTAGATACCTTTTTTCTCAAGTAAAGTTGATGAAAGGTTTAATCACATGTTTAATGAATCTAGATGTAGTATTTGCCTCAAAATTAAATGATTATAATTCCAAAAGTATTTTCAAAATAGAATTCAATATAGTATTTTTGCATCGTCCCCAACAACCTAATTGTTATCTTAATCTTTAAATAGTACAAACTTCTAAACAGTTTATCAAAGTGACAAAAGCAGAAGTAATCTCCGAGATTGCCGAAAAAACCGGTATAGACAAGGCCGATGTTGCCCAGGCAGTAGAATCATTCATTTCCGTAGTTAAAGGCTCTATGGCTGAGGGTGAAAACATCTACATTCGTGGATTTGGCAGTTTTATTAACAAAAAGAGAGCTAAAAAAGTGGCACGAAACATCTCTAAAAATACGGCAATGGTAATTGACGAACACTTTGTGCCCTCTTTTAAGCCTGCCAAAGAATTTGTAGAACAAATTAAATCTAGCAAAAAGGTAAAAGTCACAGCTAACTAACTGACTAGCAAATCATTCTCTGATTTGTAAGATGAGTAAGGTTTCACAACTTTTTCATACTGCTTTTCTAAGAACCATGCATCTATTGAAATGCCATGACTTTTTCATGGCTATTCAATAAAATGTATGGTATTTTTTTTACCTTACTCTATTTGCTATTTTGTGCAACAACATGCACTTTTGCAGATTAAATAAAATTTTATGCAAAAAAAGCAAATCATTGCTGTACTGATAGGAGTTATTCTGGTAGTTGTATTATATACATTGCCTAAAGTAATAGTCAGTGATGCAAATAAAACCCTGACTCAAAAGGCGAACAGTCCACAAGATTCGCTCTCTCCTACTTCCTCACACATAAATGGACTGTCTGCCAAACAGGTCGAACAAGTAAAAAATCTGACAAATCAATATAAAAATAGCATAGATAAAGAAAAAAAGATTATTTTTGCGGATTCTTTAGCAAAGCTATACCATCAGGCAATGATGTTTGATAGTGTAGCTTACTACAGAGATGTTATTGCAGGTCTGAGTCCTTCTATACGTGTGTGGTTGACAGCAGGAGATGCTAATTATGATGCTTTTTTCTTTGTAACAGAAGAACAGACTGCGAAGATATATGGACTAAAAGCCCGCCAGTACTACCAGAAAGTATTGGAAAAAGATTCGACACAACTGGATGCAAAAGCAAAAATGGCTATGACCTATGCCAATTCTGACACACCCATGCAGGCAGTCCTGATGTTAAGGGAAGTAATAGCCAAAGATTCTGTCAATGAACAGGCATTATTTAATCTGGGGTTGTTATCCATCCGTTCTGGACAATACGATAAAGCAGTTGGTAGGTTTGAGCAGATTCTCAGGCATAACCCCAGCTATGTACAAGCTAGGCTGTATCTAGGAGTAAGTTATGCAAAATTAGGAGATAAAGAAAGAGCTCGTGAGCTTTTGACCAAAGTAAAATCAGAAACACACGATGTGATTATTACTAATGCAGCAGACGAGTATTTAAAAAATCTGTGAGCATAAAAAAACGGCAACATATCCATAGTATTTATAATTTTTCACTTTAAAACATATACGATTATGCCTTGCGGAAAAAAAAGAAAAAGACACAAGATTGCTACACACAAAAGAAAAAAACGCTTAAGAAAAAACAGACATAAGAAGAAGTAAGATTAGAAATGCTTCACGGTAGATTTTATTTATCGTGAAGCATTTCTTTGTTAGTACGGAAACTGATGTAGCAAAACTGATCAGGAAGTACTAGAAGTAATAGTAACTATACATACCCCCACGTCTGTTAATCGAAAAAATGTAAGTAGCCCAAACAGGATTATATACCAACAACTTACCTGTTTTAGTAGCCTACTAGAAAATTATATAACACGAATCTATACTTTTCATGGAATCCGGGCGAGGTACTGCATGATCAATGAAACAAGAAGATTCGAGTTTTGAAAATATTTTAAAAGCTAATGTGTGCATAAGAAATGAATCTGGTAAGTGACTCATACACACATTTTTATACATTTTTCGATCGTATTTCTTAACAGACCGATTTTGTTGGTGGCAAGCCTACCACTAATATGTTACTATTCCCTCTCCCTCCTATTCTTTTTCTTATATCAGGTATATTTTTTAATACATTTAATGGATTTTTGTATCAGAATGATATAAAAAATCTTTTCTATCATTAAACTTTAAATAACGTTGAGCAATGAATTAGTTATCAATTCTACCTCGAAAGGTGGGAGGATAGCTCTTTTGCAGGACAAACGTATTGTAGAGTACCATATAGAAGAAAGCGAAAATCAATTTACAGTAGGAGATATTTATCTGGGAATAGTACGTAAACTATCTCCTGGGTCAAATGCAGCATTTGTGGATATAGGTCATGAGAAGGATGCATTTTTGCACTATCAGGATCTGGGTCCTAACTTTGCTACACTCCATAAGTTTGCGCAGGAAGTAATTGCCAAGCGTATAACTAGTAGCAAACTGAATGGTATTTCGCTAGAACCCGAAATAGATAAATTTGGTAAAATTTCGCAGGTACTTACTAAAAATGCACCCATATTGGTGCAGGTTGTAAAAGAGCCTATTTCTACGAAAGGTCCGCGCCTTTCGTGTGAATTATCATTAGCGGGAAGATATATCGTATTGGTACCATTTGCCAGTTCTGTCAATATTTCAAAAAAAATAACAAACAAACAAGAACGCCAACGCTTGGCGCGTCTACTCAATTCCATAAAGCCACATAACTTTGGCATCATTGTCCGAACAGTAGCGGAAGGAAAAGAAGTAGCCGAACTTGACAGAGATTTACAGAATCTGGTTGAAAAATGGGAAATGGGAATAAAAGCACTTCAGGAAGCCAAACCACGTGATAAAGTGATTGGGGAAATGAATCGTGCTTCTTCCATGCTACGGGACATGCTGAATGAAAGTTTTGATAGCATTACTGTAGATGACAAAGAAGTATACGAAGATATTCGAATGTATATACATACCATTGCCCCTGATAAGGAGAAAATAGTAAAATTATATACAGGTAAAAATAAGATCTTCGAACAATTTGGTATAGAAAAACAGCTTAAATCCATTTTTGGACGGTCTGTTAGTTTACCTGGAGGTGGGTATTTGATTATTGAACATACTGAAGCTATGCATGTCGTAGACGTCAATAGTGGAAGTCGTTCAAATACTGAAGAAGATCAGGAAGCTACAGCCTTTAATACCAATCTGGAAGCAGTAAAAGAAATAGCCCGTCAGCTGCGGGTACGAGACATGGGAGGAATCATTTCCATTGATTTCATTGACATGAAAAAGGCAGAAAACAAACGCCTTGTTTTTGAAAAAATGAAAGAGGAAATGAAAGTAGACCGGTCAAAATTTACTGTGCTGCCGCTTTCAAAGTTTGGAGTGATGCAGATTACGCGTCAACGAGTACGACCAGAACTGCATATTGCTACTGGAGAAACTTGCCCTACTTGCAATGGTACAGGAAAAGTTGGGCCTACTATTCTTCTAACAGATCAAATAGAACAGCATCTGGATTATGTCATTACCCGGCAAAACGAAAAAGGAGTCAAATTGGTCGTTCATCCATATTTGCAAGCCTATTTTACCTCTGGTCTGCCATCTATCCGATTGAAATGGTTTATGAAATATAAAACATGGATTAAGGTGGTCAAAGATTCTTCGCTGGGAGTCATTGATTATAAGCTAGAAAACCAGCAGGGTGATGAAATAGATGTATCGAATGTCTGAAAATAAAAACAGACCGCCCTTATCAGACGGTCTGTTTTTTTAGTTATAGGGTTTATCTTAAAATTTTACTCCAAAATCAAGAGACAAAAGACTATTTCGAAGTTTCACTTCTTTATCAAGTTGACTGCCACTAGCTAAGGAGTTAATAAGACCCCTATTGTAACTAAGACCAAAAAACAAGGCTGTATTAGTTCCCATTACTAATTCACCACCACCACCAAGTAATAAGCTTATATCTGCAGGTCTGAATACACGCTTATCCGCAGCATTTTTGTAGAAGGTATTGTCTGCTTTGTCTTTTGGTTTTTCAGCTACCTTAATATCAATGGTACCTCCTAACAAAAAATAAAGTTTTAAATCAGTGGAAACTTCATTGGTGAAAAACTTTAAAGCTATTGGAGCTTGTATATATTGAAGGTTATATACGCTATTATAAGTTGTTGTGCCAACATTCCCCTCAATACTTGCTCTTTTTACTGTATACCAGAGACCTGTATGAAAAGCATAATTATCAGCAAAAAAATAGTCCGCAACAGGCCCCGCACTAAATCGTAGACCTATACCATTAGGCGATAAACCATCATAAACTTCATCTTTTGATACAATTGAATTAAATGCGAACCCTGGAGATATTTTAAAGCCTAGCTTGATTTGACCCACTGCATGAAGTGATAAAAAACACGCTACAATAAACCATGCAAATTTTTTCATATTTTTGTCCGTTTTATTAGGAAAATGATAGATACTTGTTGTCTTGCTGGATATCTAATATCCTGTTTTAGTGAAAGCTAATATTTATAAAATTAATTTGAAATGCAATTTTACACAATAACAACAATATAATTATAAAATTTTATTCCGTCTTAAACGTCCTACCTTTACATGAAACCTACATATCTGTTTTTAATTATATATATAAGCAGTATTTTACTTCTGGTATATGGCTGTACTACTAGTGCTGAAAAGAAAGATATAGATACCAGTAGTATTCATCTGAACACTCCAGTAAAACTTGTGCGAACTGATTCTCAGATGATGCACCTAAAGTCAAAGGCAGAGATACAGGCGTTTTTTATGTCTCATACAGCTTTACAACGAGCATT
>JACCDR011246574.1_pt1 | contig 28014 bp, 34 predicted proteins | sample 7446431 | NCBI WGS metagenome assembly JACCDR01 (sample SAMN15323443, study PRJNA562643) | freshwater metagenome | isolation source: river surface water | place: USA:Blue River Watershed | collected 2017-08-17 | reverse complement strand
TGACTTGTCACAGAGCTTGAAGCACTTTGTACATCAGAGAGTGTTGCTAGTGATCCACTTGTTAGTCCTGCTCCTGTTAGTGTACGTGTTGCACTTGACCATACATCAGATGCTAGAGTACCGAATGTAGTAAGTCCTCTAGTTCCGTATGACCATATATCAGCAACTAATGTACCAAAAGATGTGAGACTTCTGGCACTGAAACTCCATATTGATGATGGTAATGTATTAAAAAGAGATGTAGATGCAGTTAGAATGCTAGCGTTTGTATTTGCGTTCACTGCTGTTATTACAGAGGAAACAGGTGCGTTAAGATTATCATTTATTTGCTTACCAAAGGTGCCGTTGGCTGTCATTGTCGATGTTGCGGTATTCCATACGGCGTTTGCAACAGAAGTGGTAGCTACCGATGATGTGACTATAAAAGTTTTGTCTTGTTTTATTAAATCGACACCAATAGTCCCACAAGACATAAAAGAAGGCCAAGTTCCTTCTATTGCAGCCGGTGTAAAAGTATAATAATGCCAACCATCTGATGTTGTTGACATCACTACTGCATTAACAACTACAGAATTACTCGGATTCTTAATTGTTATAGTACAATCGTCTACGGATGGAGTAAAATCATCATTGTACAAGAATTCTCCCAAGGTTACCGCAAACCCAGGAGCATATTCTTGATAGGCAAATATAAATACTGGAAACAAGAAAGAGCAACAAAACAGTATTATACTGATTGTTTTAAAAAATTTTTTGTAATTTTTTTGTATTCCCATGTTTAATAAACAAACGTCAAAAGAGCAATTTATAATAAAATACCAATCACAGTTTTATGTGCGGTAGGTATTTTAATTTATTTTTTCTTTGCTAATGGGTCTTCGTTTACGTCGTCACTGAAAGCTTTTCTTATGTGTTTAATGGCGTCAGCTATGCCCTTTGTTAGTTCAGGAATTTTCTTTGAACCAAATAGTAATACTATGACCGCAGCTATTATAATAATCTCTTTTGTTCCTAGTCCAAACATATATTTATATTATTTTTAATTAAAATTTTATTTCAAAAACCATTAATTATATTTTCTGTATGAATTAAAAAATATTGTTAATTCATAAATTGCTATCAATGGCAATGACATTATGATTAATGATAAACCATCAGTTGGGGGAAGTAAAGAAACAAATATGAATATCGCAACTACTGCATGACGTCTTTTTGATTCAAGTATTTTTATGCTCATTACTCCTATATTCATTAAGAAAGTTAGTACGATTGGAAACTGAAATATTGTACCAAGCAGTGCCGAAGTAAGTACTATTTGGGAAATAAATTTACTTATATCCCAAAGATTTATAACTCCCAGTGTTAAATTTATGTTCGCTATCACTTGCAGTGCATAATAGAGGGTTGCGAAACCATATGAAAATCCTATTACAAATAACAAGAGTGATATTGGTAATAACATAAAGAAGAAACGCCTCTCTTTTTGTAGAAGACCAGATTTTAAAAATGAATAAATCTGAAATATTACAAGTGGAAGTATAGCTATTATCGCGAATGATATACCTACACTCATTGCAAGATCTATTGTTTGAAAAGGAGAAGTTGTAATTATCTTCACATCTTTTATCTGTAGTAGATTTATGAAAATTTTTAATAAAGGTGTTGTAAGAAAAAAACCTATAGCAAAAAAGGCCAAAAATATAACTATTAGTCTATATACTCTTTGTCTGATATCTTCCAGATATTCAACGTATTCCGTAGTATATTTTTTTATTTCGTCCATTTTTATTCAGACATGATGAATATATTGCCACCACCTCCACCAGTCACAAGAGGTGTCTCTAATAAAAGAAACTGAGAACCACTATCTTCTACTAAAATATCTTGGGCTGGATTAGATGTGCCTACTGGTATTTCTGTAACAAAAGCCATACCTTCTCCTTCTTGAAAATTTATATCAGTAAGTGCCATATATTTTTTTAATTACTGGGTTATATTTTCTGACAGGGTCTCTATCGTATCAGAAATGACTTCCTTGGTCTCCGATATTGCTTCTTTAGTTTCAGTGAGAGTTTCTATAGCAGAATTAGTTGCTTCTATGATTTCCTCGGTATTTGTTATAGATGCACTTTTTAATGTTTCTTGTGTGTCTAAGTTTGTATTAGGTGTGGTGGTGCTCATTTCATTTGAAGTGTCTATTATTGGTGTAGTTGTGGAAATATTTTGATTGTTTAGTGTGTCGTTTTCTTCGGTTACAAGCAAAGGTTCACTTCGTTTTTCATTTTTAGGTTCACTTTTTTGAACAGTTTCTATTACTTCTTGTTTTGAAGTTTTATTCATTTGTTCATCGTTTATTTGACTTGATTCTGCTGATTGTAGATTACCTTTATCTCTCCTTAACTTCCTACTCTCTTCTTCTTTATAAAGTAAAACAGCATCGTGAGTACTATCTGGATCGATTTTTGATATTGCTTCTCCCAATTCTTCTGGTTCGTTATATTGGTAAACAATAGGACCATATTTTATGTATTGTGCTTGTAGAGCACTTATTGGAACGTCAGGATTTTCTATATTGTAACATTGTATTAGATCCGTTTCTGTATAATCACCAGATTCTGAAAATACTTTTATATTTGGCTCGCCTAATATTTCCTGATGTTTATTTATTCTTATCATTTTTATTTGTTATGTTAGTTTTGTGTAAGAAGTGCTCTAACTTTTATATTGTCACCTAGTGTTGTTGGTGTATAGCGTATATAAGTAGTCTCGTTACCTTTATCTGTGGCGTTATAAGCGCCCCATGCACCACCATCATTTGTTGATTTTTCCCATGTCCCAGAAGCCGATGCTGTTGTTGTGTCATCCAATAATAGTCCACCAGTTACTGCATTATAGAGTCTTATCCTTAATGTTGGTACTGTGCCTCCAAAAGCAGTTGAGAATCGCCAAGCAAATATTTTACTAGTTGCATTTGATTGTGTTACTGAAGGTTGATAGTGACTGTCTGTTGTGTTGTCTTCGTATATACAGCCTATGTTGTATATTCTATTTGGAAGACAAAAAGTTCCTGCTGTTCTGAATTCTATTGCAAATTGTATCTCTGTACCAGCTATAGCTCCTGACAAATCTCCTGTTGCGTCCACAAGAGTCCAACTTCCAGAATTATCTGATATACCCGTTGTTCGGTAATAAATACGATAAGGTTCGGTTGGCATTGTAAGATTGTCTTCCCCTAGATACGGCTGATTGCTTACATATACCCGTGAGAGTTTTGTTGCGTCTGGTGTACTAATAGAAGGTGTGTACAGTCTTTGTTTTACTGTATTGTCAGCATAATTCCAATCTGCTCCTAGTGGCACAGCGTACATTATGTTTGTCGTTGATAAGGTACCAGAACGTACCAAATATGCTAGTCCGTCTTCTGACCATATATTTATTATACCTCCTTGTATGTTTGGATGTGCTACAGAACTAGAGTCTGCTGTACTTTGATCTATTTGGCGAGAATCCACTAGAAACGGATGATCAAATGGGGTTGATATTGTATTGTATTGAGTTATATGTGCTCTGTTTGAACCTGGTACCGTCGGTGCTCCTGTGGTTGTGATTATAAGTCTATCTATTTGGTCAGCTATTTCAACAGCTGTCAACACAGAAGAAGCAGCATAAGTAGCCGTACCACCAGCCGGGATCTCAACCATTGCGTCTGAAGTCCAAGATGTATTTCCGCTCGTTATATTAGAAATAGCGGCTCTATAAACTCTTGTTGTTGTAACAAAGTACAATGATTTAATACCAGATCCTGGACCATGACTTAGTATACCTATACGGCCATTATTTGTTTGGGATACGTTACCTGTGACTGTTTGTGTTCCTGTTGCGAGCACAAAAGCATTTGTTGCTTTACCTGACGTAAGAGTTAGTGCTGTCCTAAAATTGTATTTGTATACAGCGGGTGTGGTAGCCGCTTGACGTTCTATTATGTAACAAAATTGTTGAGTCCAGCTATCAAAATCATCTATTGCTAGACCCGATGCAACATCGTTTGTCACAGTAGACGCATCTGCTAACCAATAACATGCTTTAACTTTATCTACTGTTGTTGCGGCGGCTATTGTGGTGCCTACTGTTGTAAAATCAGCATATGAAACAGCACCAGTCATAAAAAGTCCTCCGTTGGTAGCTGTGGCATTTGTCGTTGCGTGGAGAATTCTTAAATCTTCTATTACATAAGCAGTCCCAGCTGTAACTGTAATGTTCGCAGCTGTACCTCCAGTTCCAGAAGCAGTTGGATTTACCTGAATAGTTATTGAGGTATCTGATCCTATAGCGTTTATGTAATACCATTGAAAAATTTGAGTCGGATCGGTACTACCAAAGCCAATACGAGACCCGATAAAAATTCTACTAGCAGACCATGCTGTACCAGAACCTGTAACAGTTGCAGTGGCGACTTGTACGGTTCCAGTTGTGTATGTTTGATATATAGCACGCATACCTACTATTGTGTGGTTTGTAGCTGCAGGAAATGTACTGGTTATAAAACCTTTCCATGTAAATACAGATGTGTCTCTGTCAAATTCAAAAAAGCTTGTACGTCTTGTTGCTGCAGCTGTTGCTAGATCTGCCAAGAAGACCCAGTCAATACGACGTTCTTTGTTTATTACAAATGAAGTACCTCCTGCTATTGTTCCAGCAGATGTTTGAAGTGTAATAGATGTGTTCGATGAAATTGCACTTATCGCATACCAAGTTGTAACTGATTCTGGATCTGTAGTACCGAATCCTATTCTTGCATCTATAGGTACTCCATCAGTAAGCCACCCTGTTCCACTTCCTGTAACCGCTGTACCAGATACTGATACCGTGCCAGTCGAGTAAAAACCTTTTTTATCTGCCCATCTAAATGTGTGTGGATAAGTAGAAGGTATGGCCGTCGATGTTTCGTTAGGTCTAGCTATTCCTAGCTTCATGGGACCGGCAAATTTGTCTGTTGCTCCCGCTCCTGTGTACTGATTTATAAGAGAACCCAGAGTTGTTTTTGTCGAATCATATATGGTGTAGTGTCTTGTGCCACCAGTGAAAACATGTTCTATTGCTCTTTTTGCCATAATAATGATTTAAATTATACTTCTAAGTAATCTATATTTACTTGCACCGTTGTGGTTCCAGATATAACACAGTATAACACCTCATCTACTCCACCTTCAATATAATTTGGGTGATTATTTGCACCATAAAGTCCGCCTGTTTTTGGAGAAACATATTTCTCATGATCTGTCCCTCCTGCTGTAAAACGGAATGATACAGATGTTGCATCTGCCGTTAATGAAAAACGAGAAGCATATACTCTTATCTTTTTACCAGATGCCGGTGTTCTTACATTTCCAGAAGAGGATAGACTTATTGAAAGCTTGTTTACTCCTTGACCCGTTAAAAGAGAACTTAAAGTTTCTTCTGTTGCTGGATTAATTCTTGTGTTTGTGGCGTTTTTTACACCGACTACGTTTGACGTAGGAGCACTTCCCAGTACGTAAGCATCTGCTCTTTTTGGAAGTATTTGTGAAGCAACGAGGCCGAGTCCGGTGATACTTGCTATCTTTAAGAACAATCTTTTGTTATTGTCTACTTCTGTATCTTCTGTTGCAACCCTGTTTATCGAAGGTTTTTTGTTATCGTTTTCTTTCAAAACAAATACATCTTTGAGCAAAGATTTTTTTGATACTAATTTGAAAGAATATTTGTTTGGTAACATTGGTTTCAAAGACAGAATACACATTAAATTATAAACATTTTTTCTTATTTTTGATACATGAAGTTATCCACATTAGTTTGATAATAATGTGCTTAGTTTTATATATATTTGTTATTATGAAAAATGTAATAAATAGTAGGGTCCTGTAGTAGAAAATGAGTAGAAAATGGCATCGAAAAGCTTTTTACTTCGATTAAAAATAAAATGTCGATATTTCAATTTAATATAAATATAATAATTAATTAAGAAGCCGGTCGAGCTCCAATGGACGTATCGTTTTAAAGGATACTTGCACGACATTATTCTAGAGACTAAGATATAAAAATAATAATTCGTCCTCCAAAGGACGTATCGGACGAAGTAATTTCGCTAAATTAGCTAAATCAGATGGATAAAAAATACCCAGACATAATAGCCCTCGCATGCTCGCCTTCTCATGGTAGAAATTCAGACTCTATGCTCGATTCTTTTATTTTGGGTGTCAAAGATGGTACTAGTATGACAATAGAAAAAATCTATCTTTCTGACATACCAATAGATGATTATAAGTTTGAAAATTCTACTGGTACTCAAGAGCATGAAGTCTTGTTTAAAGAATTGTGCGACAAAGTACAAAATGCAAAAGCTCTGGTAATATCTACGCCGACTTATAATTTCTCTGTTCCTGCAAGACTAAAAAATTTTATAGATAGAATAAGGTTTTTTGCCTTGGATTTTAAAAATAAGACAAGATTAAAACAACCTGTCGGCAAACTAGGATATTTGAGAGTATATTTTTTGGTGTCTGGTGGTACTCCTACATGGATACAAAAAATGTTTTTCTTTACTTTCCCGCCTTTTTGGTTAAGAAGTGTGTTTCTATATTTTGGTTCACATTGTCTTGGTGCATATTACAGTGGAGATGTTGCTACATTTAAAAACCATAAAATTTTGAACGCTTGTAGATTGGAAGGAAAAAGATTTGCAGATAAAATGAATAAAAGATCTGAAAATCCTCTACTCGAAAGAATATTCTTTAGGACTCCTCAGATTGACGACTAAGCCTTCATTATTTTTTGGAGTTCTTCTTGGTGTTTTTTCATCACTTCCATTGCCGCATCCATTTGATTTTTACCTTTTTTAGTTTCCGCTTCTATTTCTTGTGCTAATTTGGCAAAAAATTCTGGATTTTTCTGAAATGCGTTTATTATTATTTCTTGTTGTTCTTTTGGAACATCTTTCATTTTGCTTTCTATCATTTTACGAACAAAAAAATCTTTTATACCCATATAAGTTTATTTATATTTTTAATTTATCTCACAAGTCTACAAATTATGTTTTATATACGCAAGTGCACCATACAGCCCACCCACGTCTTCCAAAGTTGCCTTTTTTATAACAGGAATCTCTGGAAATATTTTTAATATTTCTTTCAATTTTTCTTCTGTTTTTTCTACAGATATTGCAGGGTCTCCTGTTATCATTGATCCTCCAAGAACTATGCAATCTGGAGACCAAAATACAGATAAGTTATTTAGTGCATAAGCAAGATATTCGGACATCTTTTCCCAAAATTCTGGCTCATTTATATCTTTTGGTTTTTTACCTGTTCTTTTTTCTACACCTTTTCCAGATAGTATATATCCCACCTGTGATCCTTCTACTCCTTCTACTAGAGTCTTATCGGCGTCTATTATTTGATGTCCCGGTTCAAATCCGACTGATTTTTCATCCACCTTTCCATTTATAAATCTTGCCCCACCTACTCCGGTGGATACTGTCATGTATGCAACTATTTCAAATCCTTTTCCTGCTCCAAAGTTAGCCTCTCCTAAGCCAACCATTGCGGAATCATTTTCTATGTGTACTTTTGCATTAAAATAATCTCCCAAATCTTTTTTTAAAGGTTTACCTATCCAATCTTTAAGATTCGGACTACCAACCAGAGATTCTTTCTTTTCATTAAAAGGACCTGCAATACCTCCACATAACATTTTTATTTCCCTGCCACCTGCACATTTTTCTACCGCGTCTATTATTGCTTTGATACCTTCTTCATATAAAGGTGGTGTAGATATTATTATAGGGCTTTCAAATTTTTCTAAATCAGTAGTATAGGCTACTCGAGTCTTTGTTCCTCCTATGTCAAAAAGTATGTACATTTTTTATTTATTATTTTGTTTATATTTTTCTACCGCATCTTGCCCGTAAATATTTACCTCGAATTCTTTTCCAAGTTTTTTTGTAACTTCCATCATTGTCTGCATAAATTTGCCTATGTTTTTTTCATTTATATTCCCGAGTGTGTACACAAAGTGAGGTAATCCTAAATCCGCATAAGCTTTTATTGTGTCTTCTTGTATTTTGGATCCGAGCTCCGTGTCTTGTTCTGTTTTTACGAAAATAGTTACTCTTTGTGTTGGTCCGCCTAAATATAATTGCAACATAGAGTGCAAATCTCTTGGCGCAATAGACACTGTTGGAGTTATTCCGAATCTTTCTCCATCCTCACTTGTTTTACCTAAAGATTCTGCTATTAGTTGTCTTCCCCATTTACCCAAATCTTCCAGCGTCTGATCAAAGAAGAAAAAGTCTAAAATATTTATGTTCGATTCGTCATAATTTTTGATTATAATATCTCCTATTTCTTGTATAACATTTGTTTCCATCTCTTCTTTTCCTTGAAGATATGATCGAATATCAAATTTTGAGATTTCAAGTGGTACTGTGTGTGCATTTGTAAATGCACTAAACCTGCCACCAATATGGTCGCTCCACTCTATAAAGTTAAAATTATTTTCATTTGCGCTATTCTCTAGATGAGTATTTTTTTCTGATATCGCTGTTATGTTTTTATTTATATTATCGTAATTTTTACTAATTATATTTTTTACTTTTTCAAAAGAATATAATGTTTCTTTTGTCTCTCCAGATTTACTTATTACAAATATATGAAAATCTGATTCGCTTTTTATATTTTTATTTACAAATTTTTCTAGCAGACTCTCATCTTTTTTGGTCAAATATTCTATAAAAAACATCTGAGGTTCTTCTGATTCGTTATATGTGTTGCCTCTAAGAGCACTATAAATAGCTTTTGATGCTTGGTTTGATCCCCCTATTCCGATTACAAATATGTATTTTAAATTTTCGTACATAGAAAGATTATATCAGAAATTAATGATGGTGGTGATGGTGCACCTTCTCACTGTCTCCACCTTTATATTTGTAAAGCAGATGGACAGAGATAAGGGTAGAAATCGGTACCGCAAGTATAAGGCCAATAGAACCAGATATTGTACGTATTATTTCTGTGGCAAATATTTCTCTGTTTATAATATTTAATACTGGCATGCTTGATTGATAAAAAAGAAGAAGGAGAGGTAGAGACGCGCCTGTGTATGCAAGAGCTAGAGTATTTACAAGTGCCCCCACATGCTCTCTGCCTACTCTGATTGCCTTTCTATACACTTCAGTTTTTGTCAGACTCTGATCTGTTTTAAATATTTCTCTCACTACCGATCCTTGAGTAATTGCGATATCGTCGAGTATTCCAAGTGCGCCGATTATCATCGAGCCAAGGAGTAACCCTTCTATATTTAGAGTGCCTCCAGAGTTTAAGTTGAGATAAACTGCCTCGTCAGATGCAAATCCAGAAAGCTGTCCCATTTTTACTCCGAGTTGTGCGAGCAGACTCACTATAACTGTCGTAGATACTGTCCCAAGAAAAGCCGAGTGCGTTATTTTATTCCATCCATGAGTGGTATACATTGCTATTCCTAAAATGAGAGATGACAAAATTACTATCGTTGGTACGGGTGGGAATCCTTTAAGAAGTGCAGGTAACATCAAAAAGATAATGACCACAAAACTTAAAACGAGAGAGAGTATAGACCTTATCCCAGATTTTTTACCAAACAAAAGTACTACTCCTAAAAATATGGCTATAAAAAGCAGAATCACATTTGACCTGTCTGGTTCTCCCGCATGAAAGAATTCGTCGCCTTCTGCTGTGATGAGATAGTTTATAAAGAGTCTGTCACCGGTTTTTAGTTTATATAAATCATTTACTATCTGTACATTTTCTCCCTTTTTGCTTCCTTCCAAAAGTTCTACTTCTAATTCTTGATACCATGTATCTGTGTTTGTGCCAGGCACATTTCTTTTTTCTTCGAGTAATATTTTTTTGACTTCACCTTTCCATTCCCCTTGGAGATCATTGTGAAGAGTTTGTGCGTTTATTGAGCTACTTACGCTTAGGAATATGTATATAAATGTAAAGAGTATTATTTTCCGCATATGTATTTATAGTATACATTTTTTTCGATTTTTGTATAAAAAGTAAATCCGCGTGCCACATACACTGTGACGCGCGGAAATCCAGACTTAATTTTTGAATAGTCCCTCAAAAGCTTGTCTGGCACTGATCGGTTGAGTGGTCGGTTCGACTCCTCTAATTTTCGGAGGTTTCTGCTCCTCCGGCCTTGTTGGACTAGCTGTCCGCCTGAGACGATTCTTGTCCATTTTTCCAATCTGTCTCGATCCGAAACCGCCTTCTCGGAACATTGTCGCCCCGATTCTCAGATTACCTGATCCCATCTTGTACCTTTCTTGGGATTGTGGATTTACTACTACCAAAAACAATACACCTCAAAATAATGTATGTCAAATGGTTTTGTTGTGGAAAATTGTAAGAGAAAACTAAGCTTTTATGTCAGTAAATGTGACAGATGTAGGTATTTCAAAGAGTGTCTTGTCCACTTCGCTCCATACTTCACATTCGTACTGCATTTCGTCTTTTGTGCCGACTATTTGAGCTTGCTCTTCTGGGCGTGCATTTTTTGTGGCGCTTTTTGTTACAGGTGCTTTATATCCTTGTGGAAAAAGTGAAGTCCATGTGTATGTTTGGTTGTCTTTTACGAGAAGAAAACTCGTTAATCTTTGATTGTCGAAAGCTTTTGTTTGTATGTCGAATGTTCCGTATATAGAATATCCATCGGTATAAACTTTGCCATCTACCTTTGATACTTGATCTGCTTTTTCAAATGTACAGATGTAAGGTTTTTGGAGACTCAATATTCCTTCGATAGAATATGAACCGCTGATTTTGCCATTCTCGCCTGTGATTGGTGTTTTGGCTTTGCCTTCATAAGTAAAGAGAAATATTCCTAGTGCTACTATTATAATACCTGACAATCCAAAAATTATTTGATTTTTCATATGCTAAAAGACTATCATTTTTGTCTGAATTGTGGAATACCTGCTCCGAGTATCTCTGTTTTGCCCGCTTTTCTTATGTTTTTTATATTCGCATTTGGCACAAAATCTGTATGAGGATATTTGTCTATTTTTTCGGCTATCTCGTCTAAATCTTCTTCACTCACAATCCAGTCTGTGCTGAAATATTTGAATACATCAAATGATTTTGAAAAAGATTTCAAAGTTTTCTCCCCTGTTTCCAAAAAATATTCATGATAGTAGCTCATAACAAGTTCTCTTTCTGTTTTGTATATTGGGTCCCGGAATCGTAGAACCGAATGGTTAGTCTTACTTATGGCGCCCCAAAAATTGTTTTGTTTGAATATGCATATCACATGGTCGCTGTCTTTTTTTAAGTTCTTTACTTTCATATCAATGAGTTTGTTTTCAAATTGATGGTAAGTGAGACATAGTGTGGCAAAAAGAGCCCCTTCAAGACAATGCATAACATTTTCTTTGATCACATTTCTTGGTGAATGGTAAGTTTCTTGCTTTTCTTCAAAATTAAATCTTATGTTGTCTACATAATCTTGGATCTTGATCGGTGTGTTTAGCCTACGCACCAGAGTGAGTTCTTTTTTTGATAATATTTTTTCTATTTGCTGTTTTATATCTTTTGTTTTTTTCATATTGATGACTGGCGCATTTTACTTGTCTTCATTATACTAGGAATCATGAATAAAAAAATTTTGTATATTATATTTGGCGTCGCTTTACTTTGTTTAATAGGTTTTTTTGTTTACAGTAGTCAGAAAAATCTTAATGAAGATTCATCTTTAATTACCAATTCAGAAGATGTAAAAATCGACAACAATCAAGGCGGACGAGACTCGTCTGTTGTTAATACGGAAAAACAACCACCAAAACCAATCGATCAAAATACCAAAGACAAAGTTTTTGCATTAGTGGAGCGATATATAAAATACGCAGAAAATAAAGACATAGAAAATATAAAAGCTCTCTCTTATCAAGTTTCTCCTGCTTGTAAAAACTACACACAAAGTGAGCAAAACAAAAAAGAGTGTGATACAAAACTAAACGCAGCTGCTGTGATTGGTAGAGAATTGAAAAAAGACAAAATGGTATTTCTCTGGCAAGACAAAAAGCAAATAATATTAGCTTCAGACTTTTTCTTTGAGGAAAATGACACGATGATAAGTAAAATTAGAGCGATGGTTTATGTAGTTTTAGATTCTTCAAATAATATGAAAATATTAAGCTATAACCATGCTAAAGGTTCTGTTCTACCAAAGCTTGATTTTAAAAGAGAAGATTTACTTAAGAGACTTACAACATATACAGAAGACAAAGATGAAGACGGAATGGAAGATTATCTAGAAGATTGTCTTTCTTCTAGCCAAGACGGTACTTGTCTAAAGACAGATATAAACAATAAAGACAGCGATGGAGATGGTTTTTGGGATGGTATTGAGGCTTTGTTTTATAAATAACTTGCTTTTTATTTTATATTATGATATAATATAAAATAGGAGGTTTGAAAAACCATGAAGACATTTACAGAAATCCCTTTCGGTACTGTATTTAAGTTCAAAGAAGGCAGACGTGTCCTCACGGCGGTAAAAATTGCCGATACCGACATCTGCTCCCCTCTTGGGGTCAGAATGTATACAGGCAACGCTATTCTGCTGATGGAGGATGGTGGTCTTGCGCGTGAGGTTGGTTTAACCATGATGATCAGTCAAGATCAGGAGGTGGAGTAACACTGAAATGACTGATCAAAAAAGCGCCGACGAAGTCGGTGCTTTTTCTATTGTCATTGTGTTTATTTCTTATATTTATTTCTTCGCCCCTGCTTTTGTTCTTTCTAGTTCGGTCAAATATTTCTTTCGTATTCTTGTATTCTTTGGAGTGATTTCTAGATATTCATCATCTCGCATTATTTCAAGTCCACTCTCTATTGTTATAGGTACAGGAGGAGCTAGATATATTTTATCATCACTACCACTTGCTCTCATGTTTGTAAGCTGTTTTCCTTTTGTTGGGTTCACTGTCATGTCATCTCCTTTTGCTGTATCCCCTATCACCATTCCTTCATATACTTCTGTAGTTGGTCCGATGTAGAGTGTTCCGCGAGTTTGGAGGTTGTCGAGTGCAAAAGCAAGAGCTTTGCCACTTTCCATAGAAATCATAGATCCTGTTTGTCTCTTTTGAATCTCTCCAGCATAAGGACGGAAGCCAAGCACGCGACTTGCAAATATTCCTTCTCCTTTTGTGTCCACTATAAATTGACCACGATATCCGAGGAGTCCTCTTGTTGGTCCTTCGAATGTAAGACGAAGTCTGTCGCCATTTGCTTTCATGTTTGTCATAAGAGCCGCGCGCTTTCCTAGCTTTTCTATTACTACTCCTTGCATCTCGCTAGGAACATCGATAGTCACCTCTTCAAAAGGTTCACTCTTTACTCCTTCTATATCTTTGATAATAACTTGAGGTTGAGAAACTTGAAGTTCAAATCCTTCTCTTCTCATGTTTTCAAGTAGAATTGCAATGTGTAGCTCGCCTCTTCCGTACACTTTCATGTTGTCACCTTCAAAATCTACTTTTAACCCTACGTTTATTTCTAGTTCTTTTTCTAGTCTCTCTCTGATTTGTCTACTTGTTACAAATTTACCTTCTCTTCCTGCAAAAGGAGAATTGTTAACCAAAAAGTTGAGAGCAATTGTCGGTTCATCTACATGTATTGTAGGCAAACTTTCTGTGTTTGGATCATCACAAATAGTATCCCCGATGTATATATTTGGAAGTCCGGCAATTAGTACGATATCCCCCGCTTGAGCTTCTTTTGTTTCTATTTTATTTGTTCCGCTAAATACAAACATTTTTGTTACTCTACTTTCTGTAATACTTCCGTCAGATTTTTTTACGAACACTTTTTGACCATCTTTGATTGTTCCTTCGTAAACTCTTGCAATACCAAGTCTGCCCAAGAAATTGTCGTATCCTAAGTTGAAAGGCTGTGCTTTGAGTGGGAGAGCACTGCCACTAGGTGCAGGAGAAACTTTTTCTAAAATAGTGTCTAGAAGTGGTGTCATGTCTTTTCTTTCATCGTCAAGATTTTTCATCGCTACACCATCCTTACCGATTGCGTATACTGTTGTAAAGTTTAGTTGTTCTTCTGTTGCTCCTAGATCGAAAAATAGCTCGAATATTTCATCGTGTGCTCTTTTTGGATCAGCAGCGGGCTTGTCTATTTTGTTTAATATAACTATTGGTTTGTGACCTATCTCAAGAGATTTTTTTAGTACAAAGCGTGTTTGTGGCATAGGGCCTTCTTGAGCATCCACAACGAGGAGTACACTGTCGATAGAACGAAGGATACGCTCTACTTCAGAACCGAAGTCAGCGTGTCCTGGTGTGTCTACTATGTTTATTTTTGTATCCTTATATTGAATGGAAGCGTTTTTGGCATATATAGTAATGCCACGCTCTTTTTCGAGAGTGTTTGAATCCATACTTACTCCTTCTTCTACCGCACCTGTTTGTTTTAGGATCGCGTCAGTAAGAGTTGTTTTGCCATGGTCCACGTGGGCTATAATTGCTATGTTTCTAATCTCCATTTTTTTAATTTCTTTATAAATAATTTTATGAATAGGAACGGGCGCCGCGCGCCCGTGCTCCATATGAGTGAATCCCCCGATTAACTCATAGGATTGCAGGGTAATAATAACTCAAATTGACTTATTGTCAATGGTATTTTTTAATCGTTTTTTATTTAAACAGGCAGACAAGGTCGGAGTTCTTCACTGTGTTTTTTGGCACAAGACTTACAACATATTACTTTGCGAGAAGGTGTGACTGTGTCGTTGTTGTAAAACTCTTCGCTTTTCTTGTTGCAATATACACATCTGCCGACTATTTCTTTTTCGTCTATTTCTACTACATCGGTTTTCATTCTGTTATCAAATACAAAAAGAGTACCCTTGAAATGTTTGCCTGGGTATTTTTGCATGTATGTGTGTATACCGTCTTTGAGTTGGTATATGTTTTTAAATCCTTCCCTTTTAAGTAAGCATGTAGCTTTTTCGCAACGTATTCCTCCTGTGCAGACTGATACTACTTTTTTGTCTTTCAAATATTCCAACTCTTTTAGTTTGGCAGGCAAGTCTCTAAAGTTTTTTAGTTTTGGATCTACTGTTTTATCAAAATATCCCGCCTCGACTTCGTAATCATTGCGCAAATCGAGCACTACAAAGTCTTCATTCTTTTTGTACATCCTCTCTAGTTCCCCTGCTGTCACTGTCTTTGCTGTTTCTTTTTTTATATTAAATTCACCTGCTCCGAGGGTCACTATTTCTTTTCTTACTTTTATCTTTAGGTTTGTAAAAGCTTTTCCGTTACCTTCGCTTTCTTTAAAAACAATATCACTAAATTGTTTTTTGCTTTTGAGTAGTTTTTTGTATTTATTTATTGCGGATATTTTGCCTTCAAATGTTCCATTAATACCTTCTGTACCTACAAGCATACGGCCGTTTATAGATAAATCCGCGCAAATCTTTTTTTGCTCGTCTCTAAATTTTTCTGGGTTTTTAAGCTTTGTAAACTTATAAAATAATATTACTTTGTATGCGTCTTTTTTCATCCCGATAGTGAAAAATGGCATTGCTTTTTTGAAAAGCTACCATTATTTAATTTAATTTATAATTTATCGATTAATGTAATATTACCACTTGATCCGATTGAAAAAGCTTTTCGATGCTATTTTCTACTAAGGGATCATACGATTTCGAGACCATTATAACAGATTTTTTAATTTGTATCATAAAAACTCCTGCAATATATTGCAGGAGTTTTTATGTTGTTTTAAGCCTCCAAGAAAGTAAGGGCCTTTCCTTTTTTGTTGCCACGGCCTGTTCGTCCTATTCTGTGCACATAGTCTTCGTATGTTTCTGGTATGTCATAGTTGATGACGTGTGAGACATCGGCAATGTCGAGTCCACGAGCAGCGACATCTGTCGCCACAAGTATCTGGACTTTGTCGCTCTTGAAAGAAGCAAGTGCTCTTTGCCTGTGTGATTGGTTTTTGTCACCATGTATAGACTCTGCTTTGAAACCTCTTTCAATAAGCATTTTTGAAATCTTTTCTACACCATGTTTTGTACGACCGAAAACCAAAACTTTACTAAGTTCTTTTTGATTTAATAGCTCATGTAGTACATCTATTTTTTCTTGACCTCTTTTTATATGCACCACATCTTGCTCAACGCTCTTTGATGTGTCACCTGTCTTCACTGATATTCTTATTGGGTTGTTTAAGAACTCTCCAATCAATTTTTCTATATCAGAGTTGAGTGTTGCAGAGAAAAACAGAGTATGTCTTTCTTTGTTCATAAGAGACATTACATATCTCATGTCATTTATGAATCCCATATCAAGCATTCTATCTGCTTCGTCTAGAACTACTGTTTTGAAATTTTTCAGATCAATAGCTTTTCTTTCTATAAGATCTTTCAGTCTCCCTGGTGTACCGATTATAAATTGATTTTTATATCTGAGGTCGCGAAGTTGTCTGCCTATTGGAGCACCTCCTACGCAACACACACTCCATATTTTCATTCCTTTTGAGAATCCTTTCAATTCCTCATCTATTTGTTGAGCGAGTTCTCTTGTTGGGACTATGACTAGCACTTGTTCCTTATCGCTTTTAAGTACTTTGTCTATAAGTGGTATGAGGAATGCTGCAGTTTTACCTGTACCTGTGTTTGCGATACCTACGACATCATGACCTTTTAATATAAGAGGTATTGATTTGTCTTGTATCGGCATTGGGTTTATATAACCCTTGTTTATGATTGTTTGTTTGAGAGTCTCATCTATAAGGAAATCAGCAAAAGAGTGTTCGGGCACAAACACAGCAGTCTCTTCTGTGATTGTAACTTTATTTATAAATTTTGATGGATCGATAAATTTGCCTTTGCCACGCTTCATCCCTCCACCAAATCTTCCACCACGAAAACCACCTCTACTTCCTCCACTACTTGCACCACTTACTCTGTGCATTCCTCCTCTTGTAAATTTAGGTGCACCAAAACTTCTTTTTGGTCCTCCAAAAGATCCACTTCTTTGTCCTCTAAATGAAGGTCTGCTCGAAGAGCTCCCACTTCTTTGTGATTGTTTACTAAACATTTTTATATATACGAGATATCTCGCAAAAACTATTTGCCATTATAATAAATCGACGGCTTGCTCGAGAGATTTCTGCGCAAGCCTGATTTGTGTGTTTGGCTCACAAAAGATACGCGTGGTACCTATAAAAACTAACGAGATTAGTTGTGTATATAATAATACACCCTATTAACTATTTTGTCAATATGACACAAATATTGTAATAGGAATATAATTAATATTAGGAGGCATCGATGGGTAAATCAGATCATGTCCAGAAAAATGATGGCGTCCACATTGAATATGGTATAGCGCTGGTGTGGGGGTCAATCATTTCTCTGTCTGCCTATTTTTGGTACAAGGTATTGCCTGTACTGGCGTATATTATCTTCGTATCCATTCCCTCCATGTGGTGAGGGGACAAACGGCTCGATTCTTCCGAATCGAGCCGTTGTTCGTTTTTATTATTCTTCAGATTGTTCTGTTAAAAATCCACCCGCTTGAAGTTCCCAAAGTTTTCTATATCTACCATTTTCTTTTTTGATAAGTTCATCGTGTGAACCGTCTTCCAAAACTTTACCCTCTTCTATTACTAGTATTCTGTCCATCTTTCTTATTGTAGAGAGTCTGTGTGCTATCACAATGCTTGTCTTACCTCGCATAAGAGTGTTTAGCGCATCTTGAATCAGACTTTCAGAATGAGAATCAAGACTCGATGTGGCTTCGTCGAGAATGAGTATCGGTGCATTTTTGAGTATTGCTCTTGCTATCGCTATGCGCTGTCTTTCTCCTCCTGAGAGTTTTATACCGCGCTCACCTACTAGAGTATTGTATCCAAGTGGCAGAGATTTTATAAAATCATCACAGTGTGCGAGTTTTGAAGCTTTGTAGACCTCCTCGTCTGTTGCTTCAAATTTTCCATATCTTATGTTTTCCATGAGTGTACGGTGAAAGAGTACAGGATCTTGAGGAACCAGACTTATATTTTTATGAAGACTTTCTTGAGTTACTTCTTTTATATCTTGACCATCTATAAATATTTGACCTTCTGTTACGTCATATGTTCTGCCTATCAGTTTTACTATTGTAGATTTGCCTGCTCCAGAAGAACCGATGAGAGCCACTTTTTCACCTTTGTTTATTGTGACATTTAGTTTGTCGACAACTGTTCTTGTTTCGTTGAAATTGAAATATACATCTCTAAATTCTATGTTACCTTCTTTTACATCTATATCTTTTGCACTTGGTAAATCTTTTATATCGTACGGAGTCATGAGTACCTCAACCATCTCTTTTGAGTCGGCAAAACCTTCGTAAATATTTCTCACTATTCTGCTAAAATCCCAAAGCTTGTTTGCAAGAGACATGACATAAGATTGGAGCAATACAAATGTACCTATAGTGACCGCTCCTTGTGCCCAAAATCTGATTAGATAATAGAATAATACAAACTCAACAATCACTATGAGGAGTCCTTGTGCCGCGTCCATTGTGTTTGATAATCCCCATTTGAATCTTTGAATTTTTGATTGCTCGCCAGTCACTTTTTTGAAAGTTTCTGACTCTCTTTTAAATCCAGAAAAACTACTCACTGTGTTTTGGTTTGTGATAGCGTCGTCTAAATGTGCAGTTGTAGCAGAGTCTGCTTCCGCCGCTTCTAAATCGTATTTTAATTTCCATTTTGAAAACACATAACTGATTATCATCACAATGATTGCCCATGCACCTATGATGTAAGAAATCACTGGCTCTTTAAACCAGACTATATATATGACACCGACTGATTGTATAACGAGTGGAATAAGACTAAAGACAAGAGTTTCTTGTAGCCTGTCGAATGAACCGGCAAATCTTCCTACTTTTTGCACGAGCGATCCACCAAAATTGTTTGAGAAGAATGTATAAGAGTGGTGAAGCATGTAGTCGAAAGACATTTGCTTGATCCTGGCCATAGTGTTCGATGCTGTAGAGATGACTCCGTATATTGTGCTTCTTCGTATAAACCAAGTGGACAAGTTTATGGATACGATGATTAGTAATATTTTTGTAAGCTCGTTTACGATACTTGCCTTATCTTTGTTTGATCCAAGTAAATCAAAAAGATCTTTATAATAAAGAGGAGTTATTAGACTCAGTACGTTTGAGATGCTTATTCCAAGCAAAATTATGAAGAAAAGCCACTTTTGTGGACGGAGGCCCTTCCAAAAATATTTGACTATGTCCATGTTGCTTACATTTACATTTTTCATGATAGTTTTGAGTTAGAAATACATTATGACACAAAAGTGCTATACTCTCCATATGTTTAAGAAAAATAAAAGTAACAACAAAAATCCGGTTAAAAATATGGAAAAACCAGTCTTTCCTATGCGTATAAACAAATATCTTGCTATGACAGGTCATTCTACGCGCAGAGGAGCAGATGAACTCATAGAAAAAGGTCAGGTTTTTATAAATGGCAGAAAGGCTGTTTTGGGAGATAAGGTAATGGAGAAAGATAATATAAAAGTAAACTTCACTGGCAAACAAAAACCTTATGTATATTTTGCCTACAACAAACCAAGAGGTGTGGTCACATATTCAAGTGATGAAACGGAAGAAGATATAAAAAGACAAAGAAATAAAAATAAAACAAAAGATGCAAAGACCGATGTATTTCCTGTTGGTCGTTTGGACAAAGATTCTCATGGACTCATTATTTTGACTAATGATGGGAGAATAACAGACAGATTGCTCTCGCCTTCGTATGAACACGAAAAAGAATATGTCGTGAGTGTAAAAGGTAAACTCCGCTCTAGTTTTAAAGATAAGATGGAAGCCGGTGTAAAAATAGAAGATGACCAAACTCTTCCATGTAAAGTAGAAATCATAAACGAAAATACTTTTCGTGTAATTTTGAAAGAAGGCAAAAAACATCAAATACGTCGCATGTGCGTCGCCCTCTTTCAAGAAGTTTCCGATCTAAAAAGAGTGAGAGTAATGAATATACATCTAGGCAAACTTAAAGAAGGAGAAGAAAGACAAATAGAAGGAGAAGAGTTAGAAAAGTTTTTGTCTTCTTTGGGTTTAAAAGTTTAATTTATTTTTTAGATGATACAAACTTATTTATATGGAATTATAAGTGTCTCAATCGTTAGTCTTCTATCTTTAGTTGGAGTGTTTACCTTGTCTCTAAATAAAGATTCTTTGAAGAAATATGTGTTTTTGTTGGTCAGTCTGGCACTCGGTGCTCTTTTGGGTGATACATTTATACATATTATTCCAGAGATGTTTTCTGAAGGAGAACATTCTTCTGTTATTTCTCTTTATATAATCTTGGGAATATTATTATTTTTTATTTTAGAAAAATTTTTACATTGGCATCATCATGATTCTGATTGTGAAGGTAAACATCAAGTCGGCACGATGGTTTTGATTTCTGACGGTATTCATAATGTTATAGACGGGATTATGATTGGGACTAGCTATTTTGTAAGTATTCCTTTTGGGATTGCTACAACTATCGCGATAGCACTACATGAAATACCACAAGAGCTAGGAAATTTTGGAGTTTTGATTCACTCCGGTTTTTCTTTTAAAAGAGCAATCTGGCTTAATTTTGTCTCCGCTCTGACTTCTTTTGTTGGTTTGTTTATCGCTTTTGTGCTGAATGATTTTTATACTTCACTGATTTACATTCTTATGCCGATTACTGCTGGCGGGTTTATTTATATAGCGATGTCTGATCTCATGCCAGAATTACAAAAGAACAAACACTATACTGTGTTACAGATAGTGTTTGTTCTTTTGGGCGTATCTTCTATGTTCCTGCTTACTTTTTTGGAATAATCTAAATAACTATTCGAGTGTTATTTTTTCTATAATCACAGGATTGATTGGTCTGTCGCTTGGATCTGTTTCTTCGTTTTCTATTTTAGTCACCACATCCATTCCGCTTACAACTTTTCCAAATACAGTATGTTTAGGATCTAGAAAATTGTTGTTTGCTACGTTAATGAAGAATTGGCTACCATTTGTATTTGGCCCACTATTAGCCATTGATATTGTGCCTGCCATATTTTTATTCTCTGCGTTTATTTCGTCATTAAACCTATAATCTGGTCCACCTGTACCCCATCTATTTTGTAGAGAATCATCTTTTGTTAGAGGATCGCCACCTTGAATCATGAATCCTTTTATAACTCTGTGAAATTTTACTCCATCATAAAAACCTTCTCTTGCGAGAGTTATAAAATTTTTAACTGTGTTTGGTGTACCGCTCTCTCTAAATTCTATTTTTATATCTCCTCTATTTGTGTGTAATGTTGCTGTCATTTTTTTAGTTGTTTCGCTTTTAATTTGTGTATTTACTTTTTCTTCTGTCGCCACTTCTTTTTTCGTTTCCTCTACTAATGATGTTTGTTTGTCGTTTGTAATTTGTGGTATATCCTCCGGTGCTTTTGAAAGCTTGTTAGAGAACAAAAGATATATACCAAATGATACAACCAAAGCAAGAAGTATTGCGTATAAAGTCGATTTCATCTATATTTTGTCAAAATTATCCTTTAATAAAGATATGATAACATATATTTATGCGTAGTATTTATATAAAACAAGGTCCAGTCGTATTTTTAAAGGATGTCATATTCATGGAGTCTGTGGCTGTACTGCTTATGTTTTTGGCTTCTTTTGCCGAAAATTACGAGATGCTTTATAGAGGTTTTAGTCTGGATCAGTATTTTAGATACGATTTGTTTATAATCGTCGCGGCTTCTTTGTTTCAATTTTTCTATCTAATCGCCCTGTTTCTTAATTGGTATTTTTCTTATGTAGAGATAAAAGATAAAGAGATAAATATAAAATCAGGCTTCCTCTTTTCTCTTAAGAAAAGAATTAGGATGATTGACATTGCTTCTGTCGACATATATCAGACCCCGATAGATAAAATAATGAATCACGCGACTGTTATTCTTGAAATGAATAATGGTAAGCACAACAAGATTTACAATATACCTCAATATGAAGATCATATAGAATATTTGAGATATAAAATAAATACAGTTGTAGATGTAAAGAAAAATGATTTGCAAACTCTCCTGTCTCAAGGTGAAGGGCTTTCTATTGAATTTAAACAAAGCTTGAGGTTCGATTATCGTACAAATACTATAAATAAAGATTTAGAAAAAGTTGTACTAAAATCTATTGCCGGATTTTTGAACTCCGAAGGAGGTTATCTTGTTATTGGAGTAGATGACGATGGTAATGTTTGTGGCATAGAAAATGATTTTAAGAGTTTGCCAAAACAAAATAAAGATTCATTTGAAAATCATTTGACTATGTTAATAAGAAATAATATTGGTATCAATCATAAACAAGATGTAGATATATATTTTGAAGAGTTTGATTCAAAGACCGTGTGTATTGTGTTTGTCAAAAAGAGCAGAGCTCCAGTCTTTATAGAATATAAAGACAAAAAAGAAGAATTTTTTGTTAGAGTCGGCAACTCAACCCAACCATTCCTTATGAGTGAAGCTCAAGATTATATAAAAGATCACTTTTAATATCTAGAATATATTAGATAGTATGCAAATAGGAAAAGCGCGCTCCACCAAAGAGTGAAAGATACTATAAAACTAAAAACTATTTTGTTCTGCATTTTTTGAGGCAATAGTTCTCTTGATCTGCCATCTTTTTCTTTATTTATTAGATAAGGGCTTATTACAAAACTCAAGAAACATCCGTTCAATATAAGTATGCCAATTATGATTGCATGTATTTTTGGTATTAGAGATATTGCTTCGCTTGGGTAAAATACAAAAAGTCCAATTGATACAAGAATTATCCCAAGCCAGATTAAAGGTTTGGTTACTTTGTGGGTTCTGGTAGTTGCTTCAGTCCAATATTCTGATTTTCTGCCTAAAAATCCGTGTATGTCTATTACGGTCACTGCCCCTTGCCCAATAACAAAACCTGCAAGTGTGATGAATAGTCCGATTAATTCTCTAGTCTCTTGCATTGTTTTAAGCTAATCCTTTTAGTAAAACACCAACACCATATGCAATACCTGCTGCAAACATTCCTATTGCAAGAGTTTCTATTGATGCAAGTAATTTGTTTTCTTGTGTGACATTACCTTTTATCCATCCTATAAGCAGAAAAGCAATACCGGTCAGTATTATAGATATTAGAAAAGTATTTTGATAGAGGAAGGTTGAAAAGCTTGCAAATACAAATGAGAACAATGGCACAAATCCTATGCCTACAAATGATACAAAAGTAACAAGAGCAGTTTTCATTGGATTGTCCTCATTTGTACCGTCTACATGATTTTTTGATTTTGTAGAAAGATAGTTTGATGATGCCATAGAAAATCCATCAGCAAAAAGATTTGCAAATCCTAAGACCAGTATCACTCCTGGGGTTAAAGACACACCGACTGATCCTGCAACTATTGCAAAAGTCGTGACAGTCCCGTCCACTGCGCCATAAACAAACTCTCCTAAATATTTTTTATAAACAGATTTATTTTCTTCCATGATTTTTAATCATAACACGATATATTTCTATACCAAATTTAATTTTTAGGAAACCAAGGTATCAAAATGCTTGTCTTTGATTTGTATTCAGCAAACAGTGGATTTTTCTCTAAGTTTTTTTCTAACATCGGTATACCAGAAACTTTTATTATTAGATAAGAAATCAGTATTGGACTTATGATTGCATAGATTCCAAAAGGTGTTTGTAATCCGATTATCCATATTCCCCACCACATTGTTATTTCGCCAAAATAATTTGGATGGCGAGTATATTTCCATAAACCTAAATTCATTATCTTGCCACGATTATTTGGATCTTTTATAAAATTTTTCAATTGAGCATCCCCTACTGATTCGAATATAAATCCAACAATCCATACTATTGTTCCTAATATTGTATATATAGATATGTTTTGTAATTCATAAAGATTGATAGATATTGTGGCGAGCGAAATTATAAATAGTAACAAGCCTTGCAGAATGAATACTTGAAAATAAGATCTTATGTTTGCCCACTTACCCCATTCTATTCTCCATTTTGCATACCTCTCATCCTCTGTCTTTTTTATGTTTCTTAAACTTATATGGTATGCGAGTCTAAGTCCCCATATTGTGACGAGTATATTTGTGAGTATGGTGACAATAGAAAAATCTGAAAAATAAAAAGAGAGCCATGCTACAAATACAAATCCTAGTCCCCATGCACTGTCAGCCATGTCATTTCTTTTGTATAAAATGGCAAATATTGACCAAACACTCATGTATAGAAAAAGAGCTATTCCTATGTCTTTTAATATTTCTAAATCCATATTCTTTAATTAAAATATTTATAGACCATTACAACTATAAGACTAGATGTTCCTGTTAGGATTGCGCCCCAAAACATATCTACCAAAGTCATGAGAACTGGCCAGTCTCTTAATGTTGCATGATTTGTAAGATCGTAAGTTGCGTATGCAATGAGACCAAAGAGTGCTCCAGTTAGAAATATTTGCAAGTTAGAACTACCAGATTTGATTGCGGGCAATATTATGAAATACAGTACTCCAAATGTATAAAGCAGATAAAAAGATACAGCCGCTAGCATGTTTGTGGTAGGAGAGAGTAGGTGCCCTATCCATTGTTTGTATTTTGGAAACATTGTATAGAGCCATGCTCCATCTACGATGGCGAGAGTTATGAGTGTGTAAACATACAACAATATATTCATAAGATTTAAATAATTTTTAATATCATTATTATAACGTATATTTTTTAAAATATTTCGGTTATGATTGTTTTATGAAAGATGAAGAGAAGTGGGATGTGATTGTAATCGGAGGTGGACCCTCCGGCATGATGACTGCTGGTCGTGCTGCCGAGCGAGGCTTGCGTGTTTTGTGTATAGAAAAAAACGACACATTAGGCAAAAAACTTTTAATCACTGGAGGTGGTAGATGTAATGTGACAAACGGGGAGCTTGATACAAGAAAATTTTTGTCTAAATATAAGGAAAATGACAAGTTTCTTTTTTCTGCTTTTGCTCAATACGACGTGTCTCACACACTCGATTTTTTCCATAAAAGAGGCATGGATACAAAAGTAGAAAACGAGCTCCGCGTCTTCCCTGTTTCCAACTCTGCAAAATCTGTTTGGGATGTGCTTGTAAACTATATGAAAGAAAATAATGTGACTGTGCTTTCAAACTCCCCTGTCCTCTCTATTGTAAAAGAAGAAGGAAAAATAATTGGGGTCAAACTAAGTCGCCCTCCAAAGGACGTATCGGGCGACATGATTTCGCTAAATCAAGTTGTGAAAGCAAAATCTGTAGTTGTAGCAACCGGTGGCACATCTCGTCCGGAGACAGGCTCTACTGGGGACGCTTATACTTGGCTTAAAGATTTAGGACACAGTGTCATCTATCCGACACCTTCTTTGGTGCCGGTCGCACTTAAAGATAAATGGGTTGCAAGACTTTCTGGTGTTGCACTAGAAAATATAAAACTCACTACATTTCAAAATGGTCAAAAACAAGATTCTACAAAAGGCAAAATACTTTTTACTCATGTTGGCATAAGTGGCCCGACAGTGCTAAATATGAGTAAAGATATAGGAGAACTTTTGAAATATGGAGAAGTGCTAATTTCGCTCGATTTACTTCCGACTCAAGACTATGGTGTGCTAAACAAAACTCTTCAAGATTTATTTAAAGAACACGATAAGAAAAAATTTAAGAATGCTCTCTCAAATATTTTACCGAGCGCCATCACTCCTATTGTGGTAGAGCTTTCAAACATCAATCCGGAGGTGTATTGCAACAGTGTGACTCGTGAAGAGAGGTTGAGACTCGTACAACTAATCAAAGCAATACCTCTAAATGTAAAAAATCTTTTAGGAGAAGATAAGGCGATCATTGCAAGTGGTGGACTCTCTCTAGAAGAAGTCGATTTTAAAACAATGCAATCTCGCCTTTTTCCAAATTTATATATTGTAGGAGACATGCTCAATATAGACCGTCCGAGTGGTGGATATAGTTTGCAACTTTGCTGGACGACTGGTTATGTGGCGGGGTCTAATTGCTAAAGATTATTAAATTCTTCCGCAGAAATACCTGCTTGTTTTAAAATAATATTATATAAAGTTCCGATTGGGATATCTTTTGATCCATGAAGTGGTACGGTAACTATTTTTGTGCCATCCTCATTTTTTAAATAAACATGACTACCTCTTTGGTGAGTTTCAAAAAATCCTGCTTTCTTCAACTTCTGAATAACTTTTCTTCCCGAGAGTCGAATAAGTTTTCCCATAAAATTTAAAGAGAATTAGGTACAAATAATTTTAGATATGTACCTTCTGTTTTAAATGCTGGTGTCGGTAGTTCCATATTACTCATTCTGAGAACTTCTAAGTAGCCGAGTGCGGCTTCTTTTACATTTGCTTCTGCTTCGGCAAAAGAGTCTCCAAAAGATGAGATGTTGTTTAGTTCGGGAATAGTGGCTGTTACTTGTCCGCTCTCCTTATCTGCTTCATATTCTATTTTGTATGCAAATTCTTTTGACATGGCCACATTATAACATATTTTATTTCTCCAAATCTAGCACCTCATCAATGCGGATTTTTTCTACAAATTCTGGTACGTGAGAGACGAGTATCGTCTAAAGTATTTTTTTGTGAGCCATTATGCCCTATTGACACTTTTTTATTTAAGAGTATATTTTAACTATACACGCCCCAGCCAGCCGAAAGGTCCGCTGGGGTTTTGCGTTATAAAATTTGATGATAAAATGTATTGAATGGATTCTATACTATTAATAGATGGTGAAAATATAAAAGGGAAACTCAAGGAAGTTTATAAAGAATTTGGAAAGGAAAAATTTGTATGGCATGAGTATGATTTTAAATCTTTATTTGAAAAAGTTTTAGAAGGTACAAAAATAAACAAGAAAATATTTTATTTCGCAAAAATAAAAGAACATGAAAAAAGTAGAGAAAAATCTAAACAATTGATCGAAGATCAGCGCTTATTAAAAACTCATCTGGAGAAGCAAGGTTTTGAAGTTATTTTACGAGGCAGAGTAAGGGGTCAGTTTGAAAGTGTGAATGGAAAAGAAGTCTTAGTTTTCAGAGAGAAAGGTGTAGATGTAAAAATAGCGGTAGATATGGTAAGTCTTTCTTGTGATAAAAAGATAAAAGAAATAATACTTTGCAGTTCAGATTCAGACCTTCAACCAGCAATCGAAGAGGTTAAAAGAAGGAATGTTAGTTGTATTTATTTGGGGTTCGAGGTAAATCCAAATAAAGGTCTTTCATACACAACTAAGCGAACTATTTTAATAAGGAATTCTGAAGTTATGGAATTTGAAAAATTAAAAATAAACTGAATAGTTTGCAACTTTGTTGAACGACTGGTTATGTGGCGGGGTCGTCTGTTTAAGAAATAATTTTATAAAAAGAAAAACCGCCCTGTACTCGAGAACGCGCAGGGCGGTTTTTCAAGACTGGTGGCGGGTTTATTGTGGCAAACGGCTGTCCACCCGCATTCCTTTTACAACAAAAGCTTTACTCTTGTCGACAAGGTTGCGCGTGACCAATTCTTCCCATTGGTTTTTTTCGTACACGTTTGCCAGGATGTTTCCATACCGAACAAGTACCATCTCCAGAAATGCCCCGAGGGGGGTGTGGAGACTGATACTCTCGGTCATTTCTTTCATCATCTCTTCAGTAACATCTGGCATGTAAAGATGGCTTGGAAAATAGGTTTGTCTCATTTAGGGTGCTGTCCATTCCCAAATGTATTAGGACACTCTTGTAAAATAGAGTGATATGAAATTTACAAATATTTCAGCATCAGAGCGATTGGAAATATCAATATTAAAATCAAGGAGATATTCCATACGTGAGATA
>JACCDR012071928.1_pt1 | contig 28025 bp, 28 predicted proteins | sample 7446431 | NCBI WGS metagenome assembly JACCDR01 (sample SAMN15323443, study PRJNA562643) | freshwater metagenome | isolation source: river surface water | place: USA:Blue River Watershed | collected 2017-08-17 | reverse complement strand
GTGGATGGCAAAGCCCAGGTGACCCGTGAAATCGACGGCGGTCTGGAGACCCTGTCGGTGTCCCTGCCAGCGGTGGTGACCACCGACTTGCGCCTGAACGAGCCACGCTACGTGACCTTGCCCAACATCATGAAGGCCAAGAAAAAGCAGCTCGACACCTTCAAGCCTGAAGACCTGGGCGTCGATGTGGCCCCCCGCATCAAGACCCTCAAGGTGGCAGAACCCGCCAAGCGCAGCGCCGGCATCAAGGTGCCCGATGTCGCCACCCTGGTGGACAAGCTCAAGAACGTGGCCAAAGTGATCTAAGGACCGAAGAACATGACCTCCCTCGTTATTGCAGAACACAACAACGCCGCCATCAAAGGCGCCACCCTGAACACTGGGACCGCCGCTGCCGCTTGCGGTGGTGATGTGCACGTGCTGGTGGCAGGCCACAACGCCGCTGCCGCTGCACAAGCCGCAGCCCAGATCGCTGGTGTTGCCAAAGTCATCCACGCCGACAGCGAAGCCCTGGCCCATGGTCTGGCCGAGAACGTGGCAGCCCAAGTGCTGGCACTCGTGAACAATTCGGCCAGCAACTACAGCCACATCCTGTTCCCCGCCACCGCAGGCGGCAAGAACGTGGCACCCCGCGTGGCCGCCAAGCTGGACGTGGCGCAGATTTCCGACATCACCAAGGTCGACAGCCCGGACACCTTCGAGCGTCCGATCTATGCCGGTAACGCGATTGCCACCGTGCAGTCCACCGACGCGACCAAAGTGATCACTGTGCGCACGACCGGCTTTGACGCTGCAGCGGCCACCGGTGGCTCTGCAGCCGTCGAGTCCGCAGCCGCACAGGCCGACAGCGGTAAGAGCAGCTTCAAGGGCAGCGAGATCGCCAAGAACGACCGCCCTGAATTGACGGCCGCCAAGATCATCGTCTCGGGTGGCCGCGCCCTGGGCAGCGCTGAAAAGTTCAACGAAGTGATGACGCCCCTGGCCGACAAGCTGGGCGCTGCCATCGGTGCCAGCCGCGCTGCGGTGGATGCCGGTTACGCGGCCAACGACCTGCAAGTGGGCCAGACCGGCAAGATTGTGGCGCCTCAGCTGTACATCGCAGCCGGCATCTCGGGCGCGATCCAGCACTTGGCGGGCATGAAGGATTCCAAGGTGATCGTGGCGATCAACAAGGACCCCGAAGCGCCGATCTTCAGCGTGGCGGACTTTGGCCTCGAAGCCGATTTGTTTGCCGCTGTGCCTGAATTGACACAGGCTCTTTGAGTGCGTGGCGCGCCAGCGAGGCGCGTCAGTCTTTTTTCCAGCGCGAGGGCGACACGCCAAACTGCTGGCCGAACCAGCGCGAGAAGGCGCTGGTTTCGGCAAAGCCGACCAGCTGCGCGACTTCGGTGATGCTGTGGGCCTGGCCTTCGATCAGGCGCAAGGCCTGTTCGCGCCGCACGTCATTGACCAGTGACTGGAAGTTGGCGTTTTCCTCGGCCAGCTGACGCTGCAGGGTGCGCGTGCTCACACCGATGTGCTGGGCCACTTGCTCGATGGTGTGCCGCCCGCGTGGCATCAGCAGGTGCACAGCCCGGTGCACCGCGTGGCTGACTTTCTGGGCTTGTCCTCGCGGCTGCAGGTCGATGAAGTCCCGGGCATAACGGGCCATGCTTGGGTCACTCAACGCGCGGTGGCGATCGAGTTCTTCCTTGCCCAGCACCAGCCCATCAAAGTCGGAGCCGAACTCCAGGTACGGACCAAACACCCGCTGGTGGATCAGGGTGCTGGGCGGGGCCGCATGCGCAAAGTGAACGCGGCGCGGCATCCAGTCTGGCCCCAGCTGGTGGCGGCACAGCGAGAGCAAAGCGGCCACGGCCAGTTCCATGGGCTGGCGGCCCGGGTGGGTGCGCCCGGTCACCAGGGCACATTGCACCACGGCCACCTGCTGGTGTTCGGTGATGTCCACGGCCACCGAATCGCTCAGCAGGTGGCGGTAATTTTTGAACTCCAACAAGGCCTGGCGCAAGGTGGGCTGGTGCTGCAGCAAGAGGCTGAGCACACCGAAGTCCGACAGCCGCCAGCTTTCGCCCATGAGCAGCCCCAGTGAGCGGCTGTCACCCGACTTGGACGAGGCATCCAAGAGGTTGGCCAGAGAGACTTCGGGAATGCGCAGGTCGGGGGTCAGCAGACAGCTCGGGTCCAGGCCGACGTGGCGCAGCATGCTGACCGGGTCAATGCCCAGTTCACGTGCAATGGCCGAATACTTGGCCAGGGAAACGCTGCGTACCTGGATGGTCATGTTGTGTTTAAGGGAAATCCCTAGGCGGGTCGGACGGCTGCTTGGCGCGATTGGTCAATTCATGGCGCGGCAGGTCAAGAGCCATCGGGCTCGAGATAGAAAAATCACACCTGCTTGCGCAACGGACTTGATTCCCATGCGCTTTTCTGATCATACAAGCAGGAGACGAGATTGACCAAGGTGATTCGATTTGACCGCGTAGGCGGTCCCGAGGTGCTCTACAGCACCACTGCAGAAGTGGGCCGTCCCGGTCCAGGACAAGTGCGTTTGCGCCACGTGGCGGTGGGCCTGAACTACGCCGACACGTACTTCCGCGATGGCACTTACCCGATCCCGCTGCCCAATGGCATTGGTGTGGAGGCGGCAGGCATCGTCGAGGAACTGGGCGAAGGCGTGACACAGGTGGCGGTGGGCGACCGCGTGAGCTACACCGGTTTCACCAACACCCTGGGCGCGTACAGCACCGAACGTTTGGTGGACGCCGCGCCGCTGATCAAGCTGCCGGATGCGATCAGCCTGGAAACCGCTGCGGCCATGACCATGCGCGGTCTGACCTCGGCCTACCTGATGACCCGGATCTGGGACTACAAACCGGGCGACACCCTCTTGCTGCATGCGGCCGCTGGCGGTGTCGGCCTGATCGTGTCGCAATGGGCCAAGCTGCTGGGACTGAACGTGATCGGCACCGTGTCGACTGAAGAGAAAGCCGCCATCGCCCGCGCACATGGCTGCGACCACACCATCAACTACAGCCATGAAGACGTGGCCAAGCGGGCACGTGAACTCACGGGCGGTGTGGGCGTGAACGTGGTGATCGACAGCGTGGGCAAAAACACCTTCGAGGCTTCGCTGGACTCGCTCAAGCGCCGTGGCCTGATGGTGTGCGTGGGCACGGCCAGCGGCCCGATCCCGCCATTCAACCCGCACATCCTGGCGCGCAAGGGCTCGCTCTATCTCACACGTCCGGCTCTGGCCGACTACATCGCCGACCCCGCAGAAAAAGCCGAACTGGCGGGCGAGATTTTTGGCCACATCGCAGCAGGCCGCATCCGCATCGAAATCAACCAACGCTATGCCCTGGATGACGCGGTCCAGGCGCACCGCGATCTGGAAGCACGCAAAACCACTGGCTCATCGATCTTCGTGATCTGACCCCCAACCCTTCAGGAGACCCTCATGCATGTTCGACAACTGACCCCCGCCATCGGCGCCGAAATCAGCGGCGTCAACTTGGGCGACGCCAGCCGCGACGGCGATCTGTTCGCCAAGATCAAGGCCGCTTTGCTGCAGCACCGTGTGATTTTTTTGCGCGACCAGGAAATCACCCGTGCCGAGCACGTGGCGTTTGCACGCCGCTTCGGCAACCTCGAAGACCACCCTGTCGCTGGCAGCGATCCAGAACACCCGGGCCTGGTCCAGATCTACCGCAGCGACAAGCGTGAGAACTACGAGAACAATTACCACTCGGACGGCCTGTGGCGCGAGACCCCGGCCATGGGCTGCGTGCTGCGCTGCATCGAATGCCCGCCCATCGGTGGCGACACCATCTGGGTCAACATGGTGGAGGCCTACAAGAACCTGCCGGACGAGATCAAGCAGAAGATCGACGGCTTGAGCGCCCGCAGCAGCATCGAACATTCCTTCGGTGCAGTGATGGCCCCCGACGCCCGCCGCAAGCTGGCTGCCGCCAACCCGCCGGCCGAGCACCCCGTGGTGCGCACCCACCCCGAGACGGGCGAGAAGGTGCTCAACGTGTGCAGCTTCACCACCAACTTTGTCAACTTCCACACGCCAGAGAACGTGCGCTTTGGCCTGGACAAGACCCCCGGTGCCAGCCACTTGCTCAACTATCTGCTGAGCCAGGCCAGCATCCCCGAATACCAGGTGCGCTTTTCCTGGAGGCCCAACAGCGTGGCGATTTGGGACAACCGCAGCACACAGCACTACGCGGTCATGGACTACTGGCCTGCCCCCCGCAAGATGGAACGCGCCGCCATCATCGGCGACCGCCCGTATTGATCCATTCCATCTGACTTCGGAAACACAACATGAATTTCCTCGACGGACACCTTTTTCCTGAAAACCAGCAGCCGCTGATCATCACGGCCGCACCTTATGCACCGGGCTGGCTGCCTTCGGACTTTCCGGAAGACATCCCGGTCACCATGGAAGACCAGATTCAGAAGGCGGTGGACTGCTACAACGCCGGTGCCACTGTGCTGCACCTGCATGTGCGTGAACTCGACGGCAAGGGCAGCAAGCGCCTGTCCAAGTTCAACGAGCTGATCGCCGGCGTGCGCCAAGCCGTGCCCGAGATGATCATCCAGGTCGGCGGCTCCATTTCCTTCGCCCCCGAGAGCGATGGCCAGGCGGCCAAGTGGTTGAGCGACGACACCCGTCACATGCTGGCCGATCTGGACCCGGTGCCCGACCAGGTGACGGTGACGGTCAACACCTCGCAGATGAACGTGACCGACCACATGGAAGACGGTGACGTGATCGGCACCTCGCGCGAGAACCCCAAGCTGTTCGACACCTACAAGGACATGATCGTTCCGGCCAACCCGCTGTGGGTGGAAGAGCATGTGCGCCGCCTGAGTGCAGCGGGCATCCAGAGCGCCTTCCAGTGCTACAACACCAACAGCTTTGAATCGGTGGAACGCCTGATCCGCCGCGGCTTCTACAAGGGCCCGCTGGTGATGAACTGGGTGGCCATTGGCGGCGGCATGGACACGCCCAACGTCTACAGCCTGGGCAACTTCATGCGCGGCGTGCCCGATGGGGCGGTGGTGACGGTGGAGAGCAATGTGCGCAACGTGCTGCCCGTGAACATGATGGGCATCGCGATGGGCCTGCATGTGCGCTGCGGCACCGAAGACGGCATCTGGAACCAGCGCCGCACCGCCAAGCAAAGCACCGTGAAGCAGATCGAGCAACTGGTGCGCATTTCGCAGGAGTTTGGCCGCGACATCGCCACCGCCAAACAAGCGCGCGAGATCTGCAAAATCGGCGTGTTCTACGAGACCGCCGACGAAGCACTGGCCGCCAACGGCTTTGCCCCCAACCGCAATGGCGGCAACCAAGGCTATTTGCACAAATCGCGTTGAATTGTTGACGTCCACCGGATGCGTGGATGCCATCCCCACATGCAGGAGACAAGAATGAAAAAATTTCAGAAACCGACCGTGTTCCGCACGCTGTGGACCATGGCCACGGTTGCCGTGTTGGGTGCAAGCGGATTCGCCGCACAAGCGCAGGAGTGGCCCCATAAACCGGTGCGCATTGTGGTGGGCGGCCCGGCCGGCGGCACGGCCGATGCGTTGGCCCGCATCGTGTCCGAAGGGCTCGGGCAGTCCACAGGCAAGCCGGTGATCGTCGAAGCCAAGCCCGGCGCTGCCGGTGCGATTGCTGTCAGCGAATTGCTGAAAGCGCCGCACGACGGCCACACCCTGCTGCTGATTCAGGGGGGCATCGTCACCGAGACGCCGCAGGCCTACCCGGTCGCCTACAAGCCGTTTGCCGACCTCAAGCCCCTGGTGCAGGTGAGTCGGCAAGGCCTGATCTTGCTGGGCAATGTGGATCTGGAGGCCAAAAATCTCAAAGACTTGATCGCGCAAATCAAGTCCAGAAAAGGGGGTATGGATTACGCCTCGTATGCGGCGGGCATGCGGGGGCACACCTCCGGTGTGCAGTTCGCGCGGCTGGCCAAGGTCGAACTCAAGCACATCGGCTACAAAGGCTCGCCGCCGGCCTTGCAGGATGTGATGGGTGGGCATGTGCCCCTGATGTTCGATGCGCCGGCGACTGCGTTGCCCCTCATCAAGGCGGGCAAAGTCAAGGCTTTTGCCGTGAATTTCCCAACGCGCATCACGGCTTTGCCTGACGTGCCGACTTTTACCGAATTGGGTTATCCAGCACTCAATGAGGTGGGCTGGATGGGGCTGTGGTCCACCGCCGATTTGTCACCGGCCATCCAGAGCAAGGTGCGTGAGCTGATGCTGCAATACCTGCAGCAGACCAAGGTGCGCCAGCGCATCGAAGCCATGGGCATGGAAGCGGGCTTGCCTTTGAGCCCGGATGAGCTGAGCAAGGACCTGCGCGCTGGTTACGAGCGCCAGGGCGAGTTGCTGCGTTCCATCCAGTACAAGCCCGAGTAAGCGACTGCAGCGCCCGCCAATGGGCGCTGCGCCCCATTGATTCTTTTGCAAGGAGAACCGCCATGGCCCAGTCCCTTGTCCGCGCGGCCTGCCTGACCCACTATGCCGAAGTGGCGCAGGCTTCAGGGCTCAACCCCCTGCGCATGTTGCTGGATGCCGGACTCAACCCGCGTGTTCTGGATGAGCCCGATCTGATGATCCCGGGCGACAAGGTCGGGCGTCTGCTGCAGGACTCGGCCAGCCAGTCTGGCAACGAAAGTTTCGGCTTGTGCATGGCCAGCTCCCGCTTGTTGTCCAACCTGGGACCGGTGGGGCTGCTGATCCGTGATCAGGAGACCTTGCGGGATTCTTTGAACCTGCTGGTGCGTTATCTGGCCACACTCAACAGCGCGCTGTCGTTGGTGATTGAGGAGGTGGGGGGCACCGTCATCCTGCGCGAGCGTTTGCTGTCGGGGCGAGTCGGCGAGCCTACACGGCAACGGGTGGAGCTGGCGACGGGGGTGATGGTGCGTGTCATTCGCCAGTTGATTGGCCGGGACTGGCAGCCCCAGCGGGTGTATTTCGAACACGCTGCACCGAAGGATGAGCGCATGCACACCAAAATGTTGGGGCCGCGCATCGCTTTCAATCAGGAGTTCAACGGCATCGTCTGCACCCAAGCGGACTTGGACACGCGCAACGAATTTGCCGATCCGGCCATGATCCGCTACGCGCAAAAGCTGCTGGATTTCGCCCCGCCAGCAGATGAGGCCTACATCCTGGACGATGTGCGCCGCGCCATTTTGCTGCTCTTGCCCAGCGGGCGCTGCAGCATCGAACAGGTCAGTGAGCACATGGGGGTGATGCCCCGAACCATCCAGCGCCGACTCACCGAAAGAGGGCAGACTTTTTCCTGCGCCATGAACGACATCCGAAAACAGCTGGCGCTGCGTTATGTGCTCGAAAGCAAGCGATCCTTGACCGAGATCGCCGAGCTTTTGGGCTTCACGGCGGCCAGCAGTTTCTCGCGTTGGTACCAGAACCAGTTTGGCTGCAGCGCCAAGGCATCGCGTGCCAAACCCGCCATGTCGGACCTGAAGGTGCCGACCTACAACACCTTCGCTCATTGACTATTTCGCAAGGCCGAATCAATAGCCTGTAGGTCGGTGGCTTTAGCCCCGACATGCTGCCTGAGCCCAAGCCCATCGTGTCGGACCTGAAGGTGCCGACCTACAACACCGTTGACCTCTCAAAACAAGGCCCTGGCTGCATGAATGCAGCGCTGGGCCGGTGTGGTGGTCAGTCCTCCGAGATGTTGGCTTCTTTCGCAATCGAACTCCAAAGCTTCACATCGCGGGCAATGATGGCCTTGAATTCTTCGGGCGTTTTGGCGGGCGGTTGTTCGAGGTTCCAGCCTTCCATGCGCTTGGCCATTTCGGGTGACTTTTGCACCTTGTTGATCTCGGCGTTCAGTCGGTCGGTGATGGGCTTGGGCAGGTTGGCCGGGCCGAACACACCAAACCAGCCAACCGCGTCAAAACCATGACCTTGCTCGCCCATGGTCGCAATGTTGGCGGTGCGCGGCACGCGGACGTTGCCACTGACAGCGATGCCTTTGATCTGTTTGGACTCGATCATGGGCACCGGCGTGCCAGGGTCAGACCAGGCCACCTGCAGCACGCCCGAGACGAGGTCGTTCATGATTTGCGGGGTGGTCTTGTAGGGAATGTGCGTGATCTTCAGTCCGGCCTGCTTCTTGAGCCACTCCATCGTCAGCTGTCCCGATGAACCGTTGCCCCAGGTGCCATAGCTGTACTTGTCGGGGTTGGCCTTGACCAGCGCCACCAGCTCCTTGAGGTTGTTGGCGGGCACCTCCTTGTTAACCAGCAGCAGAATGCCGCCAGCAGCCGTCTGTGCAATGGGCGTGAGGTCTTTGACCGGGTCGTAGCTCATGCTCTTGAGCACCGCAGGTGCCACGGCCACAAAGGAGGCGTTGGAATACAGCAGGGTGTAACCATCGGCCTTGGCGCGGGCCACGGTGCCACCCGCCAGCATGCCGCTGCCACCGGGCTTGTTGTCCACCACCACTGGTTGCTTGAGCGCGATGCTGATTTTCTGCGCCATTTCGCGTGCCGCGATGTCCACGCCGGAACCCGGGCCCGAGGCCACCACCAGGGTGATGGGGCGGCTGGGCCAGGTGTCGCTGGTCTGGGCCTGTGCGTGCAGGGTGAGGGCGCTGACCGCCAGAGCGGTCAAGGCCCATCGGCGTTTAAAGAGAGTCGGGTTCATGGGGTTTGTCTCCAGTATTTTTGTGGGGTGCGGTCTCAGGCCATGTCCAGCGGCTTGCGCAAAAAGCCCTGATGACCCCCGTTGCGGTTGGGCGCAAAGCCGTTTTCGCGCAGCGACTCTTCCACCGTGTCGTAAAACACGCCGATCTTGCAGATCTCGCGTGCCTGTTTGGCCGTGGCGATCGGGCGACCGAATTCACCGGCGATGCGCACCAGCTGCTTGATCTGCTCGACCGAACTCATCTTGCCCGAGCGGTCCTGCTTCCACAGCACGTCTTCGATGCCGCAGCGCACATGCAGGCCCAGGGCCATGCCGATCATGTTGATGGGCAGCACATTCAGCACCGAGCTTTCCACGGTGACCACAGCGCCGTCGGGCACGGCGCGCAGCATGTTGGCCAAGTTGTAGATGTTGGCCTGGTCCATGCCACCGCTGATGGCCACCCAGTTCATCACCAGCGGGCCCTTGTAGACGCCACGGCGCATCATGCGCTCGATGGTTTCAAAGCTGTTGATGTTGTAGACCTGAAACTCGCTCTGGATGCCTGCCGCGGTGAGGCGACGGATGTGTTCCTCGACGAAGCTGGGGTTGGACGGGACGATCATGTCCTTGTAGGTTTTGTGCAGGTGCGGAAAGCCGCGTGAGACGCCACGGAAGTCGTCCTCGCCTGCGTGCTCGGTCACGTTCATCTGTGTGGTGTTCACGGTCACCGTCACCTGGTCGGGCTTGGGCGTCAGCTCGGCCAGCATGTGGCGCGTGTCGTCGCTCAGCCACTTGGCTTCGCCATCGGGCCCTTCGGGTGCGAAGCTGATGGAGCCGCCGACCTGGATGATCATGTCGGGCACGGCCTTGCGCACACCGGCGATCAGCTCGTTGAACATCGACAGGCGCTTGCTGCCCTTGCCATCGGCTTCGCGCACATGCAGGTGCAGCACGGTGGCGCCGGCTTCGTAGCAATCGACCGCCTTCTGGATTTGTTCTTCCATGGTGATCGGGATGTCTTCCGGAAAGTCCGAAGGGATCCAGCCCGGCGCATAAGGGGCTGCCGTGATGATCAGCGGTTGTTGGTTTTGGGGGTAGAGGTGGCCGTCAAGAAAGTTCATGGTGAAAAGTCTCCAGAGTGCGTTGAGAATGTCGGCGTGCCAGAGGTTTGGCAGCAACGTGGAGATGATGCGACGCTGCGTGATGGTGTGCTTGACGGTTTGCGCCTCTGACTTGGCATTTCACGACGGCGCTGGCGATTGTTTGCGCATAAAAAAGGGGCCCCTGTTCGGGGCCCCAAAACCTTGGAGAGGGGATGGACCGCTGTCGGTCCATGTTGTGGGTTCATCAGAACGTGTAACGCACGCCCACCATGGTGGCGGTGTTGCCCTTGCCGGCCGTCACGGGTGTGCCGAAGACTGGGCTGAGGTTCATGTTGCTGCCGGTGTTGCTGGTGCTGGCGGCCTGCACATAGACGGTGGTGTCCTTGAACATGTTGTAGTCCAGGCTGACCGCTGTCTGGTTGGCTTTGTTGCCGGCGTTGGTTTTGTCTTTGAGGATGTAGTGGCCGCCGGAAAGGGTGAATTCCGGACTCAACTTGTAGGTTAAAGCCAAAGCGGTGGCTGTCGTGTGGGTCGAACCGGCAGCCATGGTGGCGGTTGCGGGGACCTGCGCACCCGAAGGAATCTTGCCGTCGAAGAGCGCAGCACTCATGGTCCATGCACCCGTGGTGTACAGCGCACCAATGGAGGTCAAGCGGTTGGTGTTGGCTGTGTTGGTGAAACCATACGCTGTGGCGTTGGTACCCGTGCCCACGGCACCGTTGCCCTTGCCGTTGTAGTACAGGGCCGACAGGCGCAGGCCACCGTCGCTGTAGACAGCCGTCACGGCGTCTTGCGAGTTGGCGCTGCTGTTGCCGTTGACGTTGCCGAAAACATGTTGCACGCTGACCGTGGTGTTGCCAAACTTGGGTGAGGTGTAGGTCAGCGAGTTGTCGTTGTAGACGGTACCGAACACGGCATTGCCGGTGCCGTTCCAAGCCCGGCTGATGCTGTTCATGCCGACCAGTGTGGTCAGTGTGGAGCCGAAATAACGGCCGCCACGGGCGTCGGTACTGGCCATGGCAAAGTACATGGGCGAAATTTGGCGTCCCAGTTTCACATCACCGGCGTTGCCGGACAGGCCGACCAGTGCCATCTGGTTGAAGTTGGTGGAAGTGCCAGCCGAGTTGGCACCACCGAAAGCACCATCGTTGATCTTGATGTTGCCTTGCAGCTGGAAGTAGGCTTTGTTGCCATTGCCCATGTCGCGCTGACCCTTGAGGCCAACGTTGCTGCCGCCGATGCCGCCGTCCTTGATGCCTGTGAGTTTGCCGGTGTCGGCGGTGTTCGGGATGTAAGAAGCGCCGGCGGTGGTGGACATGTTGAGCACACCGCCGTCCAGCGTGCCGTAGACCGACACGTTGTTTTGGGCCTGTGCAGCGCCGATACAGCCCAATGCGGCTGCGGTCAAAAGGGTCAGTTGCTTGTTCATGATGTCTCCTCGTTGAATGAAGTGGATGAAAGTTGGATGCACATTCGAATGGTTGTTGTGCAATGAATTCCAGGTCGCGATTTTTCTTGAATTGACAAAACTCAATTTAACTATTTGCGACAGACAGTTATCAATTCGCGACAAGTGTTTGGGGCTTGCGGGATAACCCTGTGGCCGACAGTTGCTCAATCAGCGCCTCGGCCATGGGCCATTCGCCATAACCCGAAGCCGGATTGAGGTGACCGACCGCGCCCAAGTCCACCGTCTCGCTGCCCCAGTCTTTGGCCAATGCCAGCACGCGTTCGCGCGTGGCCAGTGGGTCGTTGTCGCTGGTGGCGACCAGGCTGCGAAAGGCCAGGGGCTTGCGCGGCACCGGCAGCCAACCACTGGCCTGCAAGGCGGCCAGCGTGGGGTAGCCTTCGGGCATGGCTTGGTCAAAGTCGGGCGGCGTGGCGAGCAGCGCACCCACCACGCGGTGTGCATGCGCGCTGGTGTGCGCCCAGTGGGCCACCATCACGCAGCCGCCACTGTGCGCCACAAGCACCACAGGGCCGTCGATGGCGGCCATGGCCACTTCGATGGCTTGCACGCGTTTGGCGCAGTCGAGGTCTTCGCGGCCCATGGGCGGCACGGTATGCACCCTGGGCAATTGGGCGGCCAGCAGCGTTTGCCAATGGGCCTCAACATGGTCACGCAGACCGGGAACGATCAAAACAGTGGGTGACATGGAAAACTTTCAGGAAACGTTCTCAGCGGTAAGCATGGCTGCCAGCAAGACCTCGGGAGGCTGTGCGCCCGAGATGGCTTCACGCTGGTTGAAGACGAACAGCGGCACACCCGAAGCCCCGCCCGGCAAGGCCCAAACCTGTGGCGCATCGAAGGCCTCGGCCTCGCTGCCGTCAATCCCATGGGCTTGCGCCAGTTGTGCCAGCACCTGGCTGTCGCCTATGTCGAGGCCTTGCACAAAGAAGGCTTCAAACAAGGCATTCAGCAGGGCTTCGTGCTGGTCGGGGTGTTGCTGTGCGGCATGGGCCAGCAGCTGGTGCGCGCGCCAGGTGTTGGGGAACACGGCGATGCGTTCGTGATGGATGGTCAGCCCAGCGCGGGTCGCAGCGGCCTGCACCTGGGCGCGGCGCGCGCGCACCGCCTCGGGGCCGCCGAGCCGGTGTTCGTAGAAAGCCTGGTAAGGCCAGCCCTGCGGAGGCGTCTGCGGGATCAGCTGCACCGAATGCCAGCGCAGCTGAACCTGCACATCGGGCTGGCGCTCGGCCAGCTGGCGGCGTGCCGTGTCCAGGTGCGTTTTGCCGATCCAGCACCAGGGGCAGATCAGGTCGAAGTAGACATCGACCTGCACCGGGGTGGCGGGTGTCACGGACATCAGGCAGCTTTGCGCAGAAAGCCCTGGTTGCCGCCGTTGCGGTTGGGCGAGAAGCCGTTGGCCGCCAGCGATTCTTCGACGGTGTCGTAGAACACGCCGATCTTCAGGATCTCGCGGGCTTCCTTGCCAGTGGCGATCTCGCGGCCGAACTCGCGCGAGATGCGCACCAGCTGCTCGATTTGTTCCACCGTGCTCATCTTGGCCGTGCGTGCCTGGTTCCACAGGTTGTCTTCGATGCCGCAACGCACGTGCAGGCCCATGGACAGGCCCATCATGTTGATCGGCAGTGTATTGCGCATGCTGCTCTCGACCGTCAGTTTGGTGCCGTCGGGAATCGCGCGCAGGAAGTTGGCCAGGTTGTAGACGTTGGGCGCGTCCATGCCGCCGCTGATGGCGACCCAGTTGCAGACCAGTGGGCCTTTGTAGACGCCGCGGCGCATCAGGCGCTCGACGGTCTCGAAGCTGTTGAGGTTGTAGAACTGGAAGGCGCTCTGGATGCCCGCTGCGCTCAGGCGGCGGATGTGCTCTTCGTACCAGGCGGGGTTGGAGGGCACCACCATTTCGCTGTAGGCGCGGCGGCCTTCGGGCGTGGCCATGGAGGTGCCTGCGATGTCGGCTTCTTCCATGTGCTCGGTCACATTCATCTGCACGGTGTTGATCGTCACCGTCACCTGGTCGGGCTTGGGGTTCAGCTCGGCCAGCATGTGGCGGGTGTCGTCTGACAGCCATTTGGCGATCTCGCCTTCACCGACCGGCGCGAACGAGATCGAGCCACCGACCTGGATGACCATGTCGGGGACGGCCTTGCGCACACCGGCGATCAGTTCATTGAATTTGGACAGGCGCTTGGAGCCCTTGCCGTCGAGTTCGCGCACATGCAGGTGCAGCACGGTGGCGCCGGCGTTGTAGCAGTCCACCGCTTTTTGAATCTGTTCTTCCATCGTGACCGGGATGTCTTCGGGGTAGTCCTCGGGAATCCATTCGGGGCCGTAGGGGGCGGCGGTGATGATGAGTTTTTCCTGATTCTCAGGAAAGAGGTGTCCGTCGAGGAAGTACATGGGTTGTCTCCAAAAAAAGAGGGGCAAGAAAGAAAGGAGGGGATCAGAAAGGTGGGAATCAAAAAGGTTGGGTGCCGACGATGCCTGCACGTTCCATCTTGCGGTGGCAAGGTGGGTAGTCCATGACGGCGTAGTGCTGGGTGGCGCGGTTGTCCCAGATGGCCACGCTGTAGGGCTTCCAGCGCCAGCGCACCTGGTATTCGGGGATGTAGGCCTGGCTGATCAGGTACTGCAGCAGATCGCCTGCGCCTTGGTTGAAGTCCTGGCCGTAACGCACTTTGTCCTTGTTGTGGTAGTTCACAAAGTGCGTGGTGAAGCCGTTGACAAACAGCACCTTCTCGCCGGTGTCGGGGTGGGTGCGCACCACCGGGTGTTCGGCATCGGGGTATTGCGCTTTCATGGCCAGGCGCTTTTCAATCGGCATGGCCGCCGCAAAGGTGGAGTTGAAGCTGTGGTTGGCGATCAGGCCTTCGATCTGCTGCTTCACGCCTTCGGGCAGTTTCTCGTAGGCCAGGTTCATGTTGGCCCAGATGGTGTCACCACCCACGGGCGGGCACTCGATGCAGCGCAGCACGCAGCCCAGCGCAGGCTTTTCGCGGAAGGTGCCGTCGGTGTGCCAGGAGTTTTCGTAGCGGTCGACAGGGCTGTCGGGGTTTTTGTAGATCTGCACCAGGCCGGGGGCTTCGGGGTGGCTGGGCACCATGGGGTGGGTTTCCAGTTCACCCAGCTTTTGGGCAAATGCCATGTGGTCCAGGCGCGATAGTTTGTCCAGCGTCTGGTCACGCAAGAACAGCACCTTGTGCTTGAGCAAGGCGGCGTAAATTTCCTGGAACAGGCCGTCATCGCGCACGGCGTCGGCGAGGTTGACATTCACCAGTTCCGCGCCGATGGCGCAGGTCAGGGGTTCGATGCGCATGGTGTTTCCTTAAATCACAAAGATGGACGAGCCAATGGTTTTGCGGGCTTCGAGGTCGCGGTGCGCCTGCACGGCGTCTTGCAGGGCGTAGCGCTGGTTGATCTCGATCTGGATGCGACCGGCCGCGATGTGCCCAAAGATCTCACCGGCCAGCTCGGCCTTCTCGGCCGGGTCGGCGATGTAGTCGGCCAGGGCCGGGCGTGTCAGGTAGAGCGAGCCTTTTTGCGCCAGCAGGTTCGGGTTGAAGCCGTCGATCGTGCCGCTGGCGGTGCCCACGCACACCATCAGGCCGCGGCGGCGCAGCGAATCGAGCGAGGCGATGAAGGTGTTCTTGCCCACGCTGTCGATCACCACGTCGACACCCTTGCCACCCGTGAGTTCGCGCACGCGCTTGGCAATGTCTTCGTGGCTGTAGTTGATGGTGTGGTCGCAGCCGTGCGCGCGGGCCACGGCCGCTTTTTCTTCGGTCGAAACCGTGCCGATCACGTTCAGGCCCAGCAGTTTGGCCCATTGCGACACGATCAGGCCCACGCCACCGGCCGCAGCGTGCAGCAAGATGGTTTCGCCGGGCTTGAAGTCATAGATGCGGCGCATCAGGTAGGCCGAGGTCAGGCCGCGCATGGTCATGCCTGCGGCGGTCTCAAAAGGAATCGCATCAGGCAGCTTGATCAGCGGAGCAGCGGGAATCAGGCGCTCGGTGCTGTAGGCACCCAGCGTGTTGATGAAGCCGGTGTAGGTGACGCGGTCGCCCACGGCCACGTTGCTGACATCGGGGCCCACTTCTTCGACGATGCCGGCGGCTTCCACACCCATGCCGTTGGGCAGGGGGATCGGGTAGGTGCCGTTGCGAAAGTAGGTGTCGGCGTAATTGAGGCCGACGGCCACATGGCGCAGCCGCACCTGGCCGGGGCCGGGCTGGCCCACTTCGGCATCGCCGTATTTGAGTACCTCGGGTCCGCCGATGCGGTCGAATGTCACGGCCTTGGCCATTGGGTGTCTCCTGAATTGTGTTGGTACAGGTGATGGAATTTAGGGGCCAGAGGGCAAATGGCATTTGCCAATTCATGACTTTCGATTAGCATTTCATGACACTGACCGCGGCGATGATTGAACGCCATGCCAATTTGTTTCAGGAGACACCATGAGCACCCGCAAAGCCTTGCAGATCCGTGCGGCTTCACTTTCGCACTACGACGAGGTGGCAAAACGGTTGGGCCTGACCCCTTCACTCATGCTGCGCAAGGTGGGTTTGACGCCGCGCATGCTGGCTTCGCCGACGCAGCTCATTCCCCTGCAGAGTGGTCTCGCTTTGCTGGAAATTTCAGCCAAAGAGAGCGGGTGCAGCACGTTCGGCTTGCACATGGCCGAGGCACGGGTGCTGTCGGATTTCGGTCCTGTCAGCCTGTTGTTGACCCATCAGGGGTCCATTCGCATGGCTTTGCAGATGATCAGCCAGTACCGACACCTGCTCAACGAGTCCCTGGGCATGCACGTCGAGGACACGGGCAAGACCACGCTCATCAGCGAAGAAATCATGAGTGAATATTCCGGTGGGACGCAGCAATCCACCGACATGGCGATTGGGGTGCTCATGTTGATCTTCAGAGCGATCCTGGGCGAGCATTGGCGGCCGCAAGCCGTGCATTTCACGCACGCTGCCAACAGCGATTTGCAGGTGCATCGGCGTTTGTTTGGCTGCCCGCTGCATTTCGACAGCGACTTCAACGGCCTGGTCTGCCTGAAGGCCGACATGGACAAGCCCAATGCGCGTGCGGATGCGGGCATGGCCAGCTATGCGCAGTCTTTTCTCGAATCCATGCCCCAGCGTGAACGCAGTTCTGTGGTGCACGATGTGCGCCGCTCGGTCTATTTGCTGCTGCCCATGGGGCGCGCCAGTGTGGAGCAGATCGCCTCCGGGCTGGGGGTGAACGTGCGCACCTTGCAGCGGCGCCTGGACGAGAGTGGGGTGAGTTTTTCGCAGGTGCTCAACGATGTGCGCTGCGAATTGGCGCAGCGCTACATCACGCACACCCCCCATTCGATGGGGCGTGTGGCCGAGCAGTTGGGGTATTCCAACCTCAGCTCCTTCACCCGCTGGTTCAGTGCGCAATTCGAGTGTTCGCCGTCACAAATGCGTGAGCGCAGCTTGGCGCAAACCCGATCGGTGTGAACCCGGTATGACGTGTAAAGATAAATGGTTGTCGTGAATGGATAAGCTGGCTTGGACGGCTTTGCGAACAATTGCGCCATCGTTCAAACCAAGGGACGCCCGATCCCGACATCTACTCTGGAGACAAGACATGACATTGTGCACCCCCACCCGCCGGCTTGGCCGCGCAATCTTGATGGTCCTGGCGAGCGGCATGAACATGCCGGCCGCCATGGCCTGGACCGACAAGCCCGTGAAAGTGCTGGTGCCTGCACCCGCTGGCGGCAACATCGATGTGATCGCGCGCTTGGTGGCCGATCAACTGACCGCAGACCTGGGCCAGCCCATGGTGGTGGACAACCGGCCAGGTGCCGGTGGCGCGATTGCGGTGCAAGCCTTGCGTGCGGCCCCGGCCGATGGACAAACGGTGATGGTCATCGCCAGCAATGTGCTGACCGAAATCCCCCATGTGCTCAAAGGTGGCTTTGATCCGCTCAAGGATGTGAAGCCGGTGGGCATTGTGGCGCGTGGCAATCTGGTGATGATTGCCGCGCCCAACGTGCCTGCCAAGGATTTCAAGGGTTTTATGGCCTATGCCAAAAAGAACCCCGGCAGCCTGGGCTTTGCCTCTTACAGCGCGGGCACCATTTCGCACTACGCCGGCATGATCCTGAATCAGAAGGCCGGTCTCGATCTGCAACACGTGCCTTTTCAGGGCTCGCCACCCGCATTGGCGCAGGTGATGGGTGGTCAGATTCCCATGATGTTCGACGGCTACGCCACCTCGCGCAACCTGATCGCCACCGGCAAGGTGCAGGCCTACGCCGTGGCGGGTAAGCACCGCCTCAGCCAACTGCCTGAGGTGCCGACGTTGACAGAACTCGGCTACCCGGACCTGGATTTTTCCAACTGGATGGGGGTGATCGTGTCTTCGAGCATGCCCGCCGAGTTGCAGGAAAAGATCCACAAGGCGGTGCGCAATGTGGCCCTCAATCCGAAATTCCGCGGTCGCATGTTTGCCACCGGATTTGAAGGGGCCGAGGACTGGAGCGTTCAGCAGTTGACGCAAGCGGCCAAAACAGAGTTTGAGCGCAACGCAGCCATCGTCAAGCAGTTCAACATCCAGCTCAACCAGTAAGCACAGCCGTCCAGGGAGCTTGAAAAATGAACGCCTTGTATGCGCGCTGCGCCGTGCTGTGGCCTGGTTTGGCCATGTCTGCGGTGGTGGCTGTGGCCGCCATGTTTTTGGCCGAGCATTACGGCGCCCCTGTGATGCTGTTTGCCTTGTTGTTGGGCATGGCGGTCAACTTCCTGTCGGAGGATGCGCGTTGCAAACCTGGCATTGAGTTTGTGGCGCGCCAGGTGCTGCGCTGGGGGGTGGCCTTGCTGGGCCTGAAGATCACCCTGGACCAGGTGCAGTCGCTGGGCTGGTATTCCGTGTTCATGGTGGTGCTGGCGGTGTCGCTCACCATCGGTCTGGGCATCGTGATGGCCAAATGGATGGGCTTCAAACCCTTTTTTGGCTTGCTGTCCGGCGGCTCGGTGGGCATTTGCGGGGCCTCGGCAGCCATGGCCATTGCTGCGGCGTTTCCCAACCACCCGCAAAAAGACCGGGCCACCTTGTTTGTGGTCATCAGCGTGAGCACCTTGTCGACGGTGGCCATGGTGCTGTACCCGATGCTGGTGCGCGGGCTGGGCCTCGATCCCCAGCAGGCGGGTTTCTTTCTGGGTGGCACCATCCATGATGTGGCGCAGGTGGTGGGCGCGGGTTACAGCATGGGCCAGCAAACTGGCGATGCGGCCACCGTGGTCAAGCTCATGCGTGTGGCCATGCTGGTGCCCGTGATCGTGGTGGCCGCCTGGATGACCCGGGCCACACATGCCCAGTCAGCAGACGGTGCAGCAGCAGGCACACCGGCGAGCCGGCCGCCCCTGCTGCCCTGGTTTGCCGTGGTGTTCGTGCTGCTGGTGTTGCTCAACAGTCTGCTGCATCTGCCCGAAGTCGTGGTCAGCACGGGACATGGCTTGTCTCGGGCATTTCTGGTGGCCGCGATGGCCGCCATTGGCATCAAAACCCACCTGAAAGACATCCTGAGCGTGGGCTGGAAACCGGTGGCCTTGATGCTGCTGGAGACGGTGTTCCTGGCAGCGCTTGTCTACATGCTGCTTTTGCAGGCCTGAAGCCTGGAGCCCAGCCACGCTGGGCGTTGGGGTGCCTTGCGCACCATTGCACACATTTTTAACTGAAGAGATGAATTGACCATGTACGGATTGATGATGGACAGGCCTTTGCTGATTTCCTCGCTGCTGACGCATGCGGAAAGCCAGCATGGGGAGCGGGAGATTGTGTCGCGTCGCGTAGAGGGGGACATCCACCGCACGACCTACCGAGAGCTCGGTCAGCGCGCACGCCAGCTGGCCCATGCGCTGGCTGCCTTGGGCATTGCTCAGGGCGAGCGTGTCGCGACCCTGGCCTGGAACGGCTATCGTCACCTGGAGCTTTACTACGCCGTGTCCGGGTCTGGTGCGGTGCTGCACACGCTGAACCCGCGTCTGCATCCAGACCAACTCGCCTGGATCGTCAACCATGCAGAGGACCAGGTCCTGTGCTTTGACATGACCTTCCTGCCCCTGGTCGAGGCGATCGTTTCGCGGGTGCCCACGGTGCGCCACTTCGTGGTCATGACCGACCGGGCGCACATGCCCACCGAAAGCGGCATTCCCAATCTGATCTGCTACGAGGACTGGGTCAACGCCCATGAGCCAGACTTCGACTGGCCTGAACTGGACGAGCGGACCGCGTCCTCGCTGTGCTACACCTCGGGCACGACGGGCAACCCCAAGGGGGTGCTTTACAGCCACCGCTCGACGCTGCTGCACAGCTATGCCGCAGCCTTGCCCGATTCGCTGGACTGTGCGGGCAGCGACACCATCTTGCCCGTGGTGCCCATGTTCCACGTCAACGCCTGGGGCCTGCCCTACATCGCATGCATGGTGGGGGCCAAACTGGTTTTCCCGGGCCCGCAGCTGGATGGCCCATCTCTGTACGAATTGTTCGAGGCCGAGGGCGTCACCCTTTCGGCGGGCGTGCCCACTGTATGGCAGGGCTTGCTGAATCATGTGGAAAGTCAGGGGCTGGCTTTCAGCACCATGCGCCGCACCATCGTGGGCGGCTCCGCCTGTCCACCGGCCATGCTCCGGGCCTTCCAGCAGCGCCACCAGGTGCAGGTCCTGCATGCCTGGGGCATGACCGAGACCAGCCCCCTGGGCACCTCAGGGGTGCTCAAGGCGGCTCACCAGGCTTTGCCCGAGGCGGCGCGTGAAGCGCTGCAACTCAAACAGGGGCGCGCTGTCTTTGGTGTGGAGATGAAGATCATCGATGCGCAGGGTGCTGCCCTGGCCCACGACGGCCGCACCTCTGGCGAGCTGATGGTGCGCGGCCCTTGGATTGCTTCGGGCTATTTCCGCAGTGACAGCGCCGTGGTCCATGGCTGGTTCCCGACCGGCGATGTGGCCACCATCGACGCCGATGGCTTCATGCAGATCACCGACCGCAGCAAGGACGTGATCAAGTCGGGTGGCGAGTGGATTTCCTCCATCGACATTGAAAACATCGCCATGGGCCACCCGGCCGTGGCCATGGCCGCCTGCATCGCGGCACGTCACCCCAAGTGGGACGAGCGGCCGCTGTTGGTGGTGGTGAAAAAATCCGGTGCCGAGGTTTCGCGCGACGCCTTGTTGCAGTCTTTCGAGGGGCGCATCGCCAAGTGGTGGATGCCCGACGACGTCATTTTTGTCGACAGCATTCCTCTGGGTGCGACCGGCAAGATGCAAAAGTCCGTGTTGCGCGACGCCTACCAAGACCATCTCGTGAACGCGACACCATGACGCTCTTCGGGAATTGACCCGCGAGCAGGGCTCCATCCTCCGCTGTGCCGTGACCGGCGCGATCTACACGCATGGGCATGGAGGAGGGTGTCCGGTTCGCGCCCGCATCTCGTGGGCGCGGGCCATGGGCGGCGATTCAGTCGACCTTGGCACCGCTGGCTTTGACCACGCTTTCGTAGCGCGCCAGTTCTTTTTTCATGAAGGCGCCAAACTGATCGGGCGTGTTGCCCACCGGTTCGGCCATCAGCATGGCAAAGCGTGATTTGGTTTCAGGCGTTTGCAGCGCGGCGGTGAAGGCTTTGTTCAAGCGGTCCACCACGTCACGCGGTGTGGCTGCAGGGGCCACCAGGCCCCACCAGGTGTCGATCTCAAAACCTTTGAGGGTCTCGCTCATGGCCGCGATCTCGGGCAGGGCGTTGCTGCGTTGGCCTGTGGTGACGGCCAACGCTTTGAGCTTGCCTGCCTTGATGTTGGGGGCGGCGGTGGCCAGGTTGTCGAAGTTGAAATCGACCTGCCCCGACAGCAAAGCCAGTTGTGCCGGGTTGCCACCGTTGTAGGGAATGTGCACTGCAAAAATGCCCGCCGTGCGTTTGAACATTTCGCCGGCCAGGTGGCCTGCGCTGCCGTTGCCCCCCGAGCCGAAGTTCAGCTTGGCTGGGTTGGCTTTGGCATAGGCCACCAGATCGGCCAGTGTGTTGATTTTCAGGCGCTGGGCGGTGTCGGCATTCATCACCAGCACATTGGGCACACGCACCATCTGCGTGATGGGCGCAAAGTCGCGGCTGGCGTCGTAGGGCATCTTGGCAAAGAGCCAGGGGTTGATCGCGTGCGTGGCCGTGGCCGCGATGCCGATCGTCAGGCCGTCCGGTGCGGCCTTGGCCACCAGGTCGGCCCCCAGGTTGCCACCCGCGCCAGGTCGGTTCTCGATGATCACCGTGCCCAGGCTGTCTTTCACGCGTTCGGCCAGTGCCCGTGCCGTGACATCGATCGGACCACCGGGCGCATAAGGCACGATGATGCGGATCGGTTTGCCTTGTGCCCACGATGGGGCGGTCATGCTGGCAGCCAAAGCGCTCAGGCAAAAATCACGGCGTTGCATGGTGTGTCCTTTTACTTGTAGGTCGGAGCTTCAGCTCCGACGCAGGCCCATGTCGGAGCTGAAGCTCCGATCCACAAAACCCGGGCGGGAAGTCAGGCTTTGGCCTTGTCCGCCTCAGACGTGAACGAGTCGGCATAAAACTCTTCTTCAGGCAGGCCGCCCTGGCTCACATAGTCACGCTTGGCCGAGTCCACCACGATGGGGGCGCCGCAGGCATAAACCTGGTGGCCCGACAGATCAGGGAAGTCCTGCAGCACGGCCTGGTGCACAAAGCCAGTGCGGCCGGTCCAATGGTCTTCGGCTTCCGCGTTCGAGATCACGGGCACGTAGCGCAGGTTGGGCATTTCGGCCAGGCGTGCTTCCACCCAGTCGGCCATGTACAGATCGGCCGGACGGCGACCGCCCCAGTACAGCGTGGCCGGGCGGGTGATGCCGCGGTGCTGCATGTGTTCGATCAGCGCCTTGATGGGCGCAAAGCCCGTGCCCGAGGCCAGCAGCACGATGGGCTTGTCGTTGTCTTCACGCAGGTAAAAACTGCCATACGGGCCTTCGGCGCGCAGGATGTCCTTTTCCTTCATGGTGGTGAACACCGGGTCGGTGAACTTGCCGCCGGGCATGTGGCGGATGTGCAGCTCCACTGTGGGTGGCGCCACCTCCAGCGTGTGCGGCGCGTTGGCCATGCTGTAGCTGCGGCGTGAGCCGTCACGCAGCAAAAATTCGATGTACTGACCGGCGTGGAACTTCATCACGTCGTTGGCGGGCAGTTGCAGTTTGAGCACGATCACGTCGTGGGATTTTTTCTCCAGGCTGACCACGCGCACCGGCATCTTCTTGACGGGCAGGCCGCCTTCGGCCGTGACTTGTTTGGATTCAAGCACCACATCGCTTTGGGCGGTGGCGCAGCAGGTCAGCACCAGGCCTTGGGCTTCTTCCTCGTCGCTCAGGGCTTTGGCCTGGTGGGGGCCGTGGACCACGGTGCCCGAGATTTTTTTGCACTTGCACGAACCGCAGGCGCCGTCCTTGCAGCCATAGGGCAGGCCGATGCCCTGGCGGATGCCGGCGGCCAGCAGGGTTTCGTTTTCGTCGGCGGTGAAGCTGCGGCCGCTGGGCTGCACGGAAATTTGGAAGCTCATCTTTTCGGTATCCTTGAGGGGTTGTCTTGACCCGGAACCCCTGATTTTGCCTTCAAACCAGACTCCTCTGGGCGCTTTGCCCGCCCGCTTTCGTCGCCAGCGTGTCCTGATCGTGGGTTGTGGCGATGTCGGCTTGCGCACAGCGGGCCAGCTGGGTGCCCCGCAAAGCCAGCGCGTGCGCCTGATGGCCCTGACCTCGTCCCCCGAACGTGTGCGCTTGCTCAGGGCTTGTGGCATCACGCCTTTGCAGGGCGATTTGGACAATGCCGCCAGCCTCCGGCGCCTGGCGGGCATTGCGCACCGGGTGATCCATTTGGCGCCGCCGCCCAGCGAGCGCCGGGGTGACTGGGAGCATGACCCCCGCACCCAGGCCTTGGGCCGTGTGCTGCGTTTGCGCACGCTCCCGCAGGCGCTGGTTTATGGTTCGACCACCGGGGTGTATGGCGACTGCGCAGGCGAACGCGTGAGCGAGTCGCGCGCCGTCAAGCCCCACACCCCCCGTGCCCAGCGCCGGGTGGACGCCGAGGCGGCCATGCGTTTTTTGGGGCGCAGCGGTGTGCGCGTGAGCGTGTTGCGCATTCCAGGTATTTACGCACCCGACCGCGAGGGCGGCACGCCCCGCGAGCGCTTGCTCAAAGGCACGCCGGTGCTGGTGGCCAAAGAAGACGTGTACACCAACCACATTCACGCGACCGATCTGGCCCGCGCCTGTGCGGCGGCCTTGTGGCGCGGCAAGGCGCAGCGGGTGGTCAACGTCAACGACGACACCGACTTGAAAATGGGCGACTACTTCGATTTGGCCGCCGGCTTGTATGGTTTGCCCAAACCACCGCGCATTTCGCGGCACGATGCCAATGCCGCTTTGCCCCTGATGCTGCTCAGCTTCATGAACGAATCGCGCCGACTGGACAACACCCGCATGAAGCGGGAGCTGCGGCTCAAGCTGCGTTATCCGCATGTGCGCGACGGCTTGAGCCCGCAAGCGGCCTTGTTTGGTGGATGAGCCATGGATGCTTTGCGCATTGACAAATGGTTGTGGGCGGCGCGATTTTTCAAAACCCGCAGCATCGCCAGCGACGAGATCGGCAAGAACCGCGTCCAGGTCAATGGCCAGGATGCCAAGGCCTCTCGCGAGGTCAAGCCGGGCGACACCGTGCGCATGCGTCAAGGCCAAGTTGAACGCACCGTGCTGGTCAAGGCCATCAGCGCTGTGCGCGGCCCGGCGCCTGCAGCCCAATTGCTTTACGAAGAAACCGCCGAGAGCATTCAGGCCAGGACCTTGGCTGCCGAAAGTCATCGCTTGGCCCGCGAACCCGCCCTGAGCATCGAGCAGGGCCGGCCCACCAAGCGTGACCGCCGGCAGATTGAAAAAGCTTGGGATGACCGCTGGAGTGCGGGGATCGATTGAAGGGGTCTTGAAAAGCCAAGCGACAAAGGAAAAAGCCGTCAGTTCTAGTGAACTGACGGCTTTTTGTCTGGTGCCCGGGGCCGGACTCGAACCGGCACGCCTTGCGGCGGGGGATTTTGAGTCCCCTGAGTCTACCAATTTCACCACCCGGGCGGGTATTCGTGAAGACGCAAATTATGACATATTTTTTGAAGGTTTGGCAAGCCGGGCGGGTGAATCACCGTCCGCCGTTGCCAATGTAGCCGCCAATCGCGGCACCTCCCACTGTGCCAATGGCGCTGCCGCCTGTGAGCACTGCGCCGGCAATGCCGCCGACGGCAGCACCTGTGGCGGCATTTTGTTGACGATGCGTCATGCTCGCGCATCCCGCAAGACCGAGTGAGGTGGTGATGGCTGCCACCAGCAGGGATCGGCAGATCAAGTTCTTGTTCATGAGAGAACGCCTGTTGAGAAGAAGGCTGAACTGTACCGACGATGCCGCTGCGCGTCTGTTACAAATGGTGTGCGCCTGTCGGCGGCGGGGCGGAGGGCTGTTTACAGCGAGCTGTGCCGAATCTTTGAAAGCACCCATTTGGCGGTGTAGAGCATGATGACGGTGCCGACCAAGTCGCCGAAAGCCATCACGGCGGTACTGGCCATGAAATTGTGGGTGTGCCCCTGGAATGTGTAAAACACTTGGTGCATGGATGCGCTCGTCAACGCAAAGACAACGGACACGGCCATGAGTTTGCGGGCCGAGAGGTTGCGCAGTTCCAGATCCATGCCCAACTGGTTGTGGCAGACATGGCGGGCCAGCAGTGGCGAAAATCCTGAGATGAAGCCAGAGCCCAGGATGGATGCCACGTTGCCGTCGAACTGCATCAGTCCACTGATCAGCATGGACGCGAGCATCACGCCAAGAGCACCCCATTCCGCAAAGATCAGGACAAACATCAAACGGAAACCGCTGGGCAGGTAGATCCAGTTGACGCCCTCAGAGAACCCCAGCGAACCAAAAAGGTGGTTGTTCAGAAAGAACAACACCATGTAGGCCATGCAAGTGCCAGCCACGATCCACATTCGCTCGAACATCGGTTGCCCAGAAAATTTTGTCTGGCTTCCACTCTAGCCGTGAAACCTTGTAAGGATTGTCAGTTGACTTGAGGGTTAACGCGGGTGTCTCTGCTCGGACCTTCTTCGGACCAAGCCCCCTCAGGGGGTACTCGACTTATGGCAAAGTACGTCCATGATTTATCCCACCATTGAAGACGCGATTGGCAAAACCCCTCTGGTTGCACTGCAACGCATGGGCACCAGCGACATGGGCCCTCGGGGCAATGTGATCTTGGGCAAACTCGAAGGCAACAACCCGGCAGGTTCCGTCAAGGACCGCCCGGCGCTGTCCATGATCCGCCGGGCCGAAGAGCGCGGCGAAATCCAACCGGGTGACACCCTGATCGAAGCCACATCGGGCAATACCGGCATCGCGCTGGCCATGGCCGCGGCCATCAAGGGCTATCGCATGGTCCTGATCATGCCCGAGGACCTGTCGATCGAGCGCGCGCAGACCATGAAGGCTTTTGGTGCCGAGCTGATCCTCACGCCCAAGAGCGGCGGCATGGAATATGCGCGTGATTTGGCTGACAACATGGCCGCGCAGGGCAAGGGCCGCATCCTGGACCAGTTTGCCAATCCCGACAACCCGCGCATCCATTACGAAACCACCGGCCCCGAAATCTGGGAGCAGACGGGCGGCAAGATCACCCACTTTGTGAGCGCCATGGGCACCACCGGCACCATCACCGGTGTGTCGCGTTTCCTGAAGGAAAAGAATCCAGCCATCCGCATCATCGGCGCGCAGCCGAGCGAGGGCTCGCGCATCCCGGGCATCCGAAAGTGGCCACAGGAATACTTGCCCAAGATCTACGACCCCAGCCATGTGGACGAACTGGTGTATGTGAGCCAAAGCGATGCCGAAGAAACTTGCCGTCAGATGGCGCGCACCGAAGGCATCTTTGCGGGCATCTCGGCTGCAGGGGCCTGCTGGGTGTCGCAGCAAGTGGCCAAGACGGTGAACAACGCCACCATCGTGTTCATCGTGTGTGACCGGGGTGACCGTTACCTGTCCACGGGCGTGTTCCCTGTCTGATCGGAGATTTGTCGATGGCTGAATTTCGTTTTTGCCCCCAATGCGCCACGCCTTTGGCTTGGCTCACGCAAATGGAAGACGGGGGCGAGGTGATGCGCCTGCGTTGCACCGCCTGCGACTTCACGCACTGGAACAACCCGACGCCGGTGCTGGCCGGGATTGTGCAGGTGGGCGACCAGATCTTGCTGGCCCGCAACGCGGCCTGGCCCGGTCGGCGCTTTGCTCTGATCACCGGTTTCATGGAAGCGGGCGAAACGCCCGAAGACGGCATCCGCCGCGAGATCGCCGAAGAAACCAACTTGCAAGTGCAGTCGCTCCAGCTGATCGGCGTGTACGACTTCCAGCGCATGAACCAGGTCATCATCGCCTACCACGCGGTGGCTGAAGGGCATGTGCGTTTGTCGCCCGAGTTGGCCGAATACAAGATGTTCGCGCCGCAAGACATCATTTGCTGGCCTGCGGGCACGGGCTATGCCATGGGCGATTGGTTGCGCACGCAGGGCATTGAGCCGCAGTTCATGAGCTGGGCCGAGCGCGAGGCGCAAAGCCAGGAACCGAATCAGGATTGAGCGATGGAATTTGACAAGGAAATCGACACCAGCGGCCTCAATTGCCCGCTGCCCATCTTGAAAGCCAAGAAGGCTTTGAACGAGATGACGACAGGTCAACTGCTCAAGGTGATCGCGACCGATCCGGGCTCCTGGCGAGACTTTGAGGCGTTTGCACGCCAGACGGGCAATGAGTTGGTTCTGCAGGAAAAGACCGGCACGGTATTGGTGTTCGGTCTCAAACGCCGCTGAGGCCGGGAAGCCTCGGTCTGATCAGAGGCTCAGGCTTTTGAGGTATTCACGGAAAGACGCGCCCACCTGCGGGTGCTGCAAGGCCAGCTCCACCGTGGCTTCCAGAAATCCCTCCTTGCTGCCGCAGTCGTAGCGCTTGCCTTCGTACTGAAAGGCATAGACCGCCTCGCGTTGCATCAGGCGCGCAATCGCATCGGTCAGCTGGATCTCGCCGCCCACGCCGGTGGGTTGGTTGCGGATCTCGTCGAAGATGCCGGGCGTCAGGATGTAGCGGCCAGCCACACCCATGCGTGAGGGGGCTTTGTCTGGGCTGGGTTTTTCAACGATCTGCTCGACGCGGATCAGCTGGCGACCAGCGGACTCGCCCGCCACGATGCCATAGCGCTTGACCTGGTCCAGCGGCACTTCCTGCACGGCCAACACCGACCGGCCTTGCTTGGTGTAGGCATCGACCATTTGGGACAGGATGGACGGGCCCTGGTTGACCATCAGGTCATCGGCCAGCAGCACGGCAAAAGGCTCATTGCCCACCAGCGGCTCGGCGCACAGCACGGCGTGGCCCAGGCCCAGCATGCGGTTTTGACGCACATAGGCGCAGACCATGTCGTCGGGCTGCACCGAGCGCACCAGCGCCAGCAGCTCGTCTTTGTGGGCGGCTTCCAGTTCTGTCTCCAGTTCGTAGGCGGTGTCGAAATGGTCTTCGATGGCGCGCTTGCTGCGAACCGTGACGAAGATCATGTGGCGCACGCCCGCCGCATAGGCTTCTTCGACGGCGTACTGGATCAGCGGTTTGTCCACCACGGGCAGCATCTCTTTAGGCTGAGCCTTGGTGGCCGGGATGAAGCGGG
>JACCDR011338731.1_pt1 | contig 28029 bp, 26 predicted proteins | sample 7446431 | NCBI WGS metagenome assembly JACCDR01 (sample SAMN15323443, study PRJNA562643) | freshwater metagenome | isolation source: river surface water | place: USA:Blue River Watershed | collected 2017-08-17 | reverse complement strand
TTCAAGCCCAAATACCTGAGCTTCCAGAACGTCACCGACCGCGTCGGGGCGGAATTCTGGGCGGGCATGGATGCCGACAGTTGTCTCAAGACGGTCGCCGCCGGCACGCGCACGCTGGAGGTCACCGGAGGCAACCACGGGGTCACTCTGACCGACCGGGGTTTCCGGGTATCGCAGAACGCGACCCTGGCGGTGATTGCCGCTTCCAAGACCATCCAGTTCCACTGTCTGACCTGACCTCCCTCCCCCGCACTTTGGGGTTTTTGGCCCACCACTGGGCGCTGTTCGGTGGTGGGTATTTCACACCTGACAGGAGCCACCATGGCCCGCAAAGAGCTGAACGCCGCCTCCATGACCATAGAGCAGGCGGACGAACTGATGATGCCTGCCCAAGGGGACCTGGGGGACTTCGGGAAGGACGCTGCTACCGCGCTCAACACCAGCGAGATCGAGCCCACCAACGACCTGGCGGGCCTGGACCAGAAGGCCGAGCTGCTCAAGTTCTTCGAGGAAAAGGTCCTGGTGCAGATCATGGATAGCCAGGACCCCAACCCCGAGCCGTTCGTGTTCCTGAGCGTCAATGGCAAGGGGCCCATGCCGGGCGTGCTGTCCCAGTGGGTCCCGCGCAACCAGCCCATCCTCATGGCGCGCAAGTATGTGGAAGTCCTGGCCCGGGCCAAGCCCGTGAGCCACCGGACGGTGGATGCGGTGGATTCCGATGGCTACAAGACCACCGTCATCAAGAGCACCTCGTCCCTGCGCTACCCCTTCACGGTGCTCCAGGACAACAACCCCCGCGGTGGGGCCTGGCTGCGCGAGCTGATGCGGCAGCGCTGAGACCATGAACTATATCCAGCTCGTCCAGGATCTGTTCGGGGAGGCCCAAATGTCGGGCACCGCCCCGGCCAGCGTGGTCGGTTTGACGGGCGAGCTGGCCGACATTGCGCGCTACGTGAAGGACGCCTGGACCGAGATCAGCGGGACCCGGGAAGAATGGCTGTTCAAGCTGACCGATGTGACATTTAGCACGGCCAGCCTGGCGAGCGACTACGATCCCACCGCGCCGCCCCTGAGCCTGGCCAACTTCGCCGGCTGGGTGCCGGACTCGTTCCGCTTCTACGACACGGCGGTGGGGGTGGGTAGCGAAGTGTTCATGGAGTGGCTGGAATACCCGGCTTTCCGGGACTACTACCTGTTCGGCTCGCGCCGGAATCAGCTTGGCTCGCCCATCGCCGCCACCAGCGCCCCCAACAAGCACCTCCTGCTGGGGCCCAAGCCGGACAAGGATTACACCATCGTCGGGCAATACCAGTCCTTCGAGCCTACCTTGACCTTGGACGCGGACACGCCGGTGATTCCGGCCCGCTTCCACAAGCTCATCGTGTATCGCGCCCTGCAGGCCTACGGGCTCACCGAGGCCGCCCCGGAGATCATCGCCAAGGGCGAGCGGGGTGAAGCCAGGCTCAAGATCCAGCTCCTGCGGCATCAACTCCCGCCCCCGATCATTGGGGGCCCCCTGGCCTAAGAACTCCATGTTCGCTCCCGCCCAGCTCCCACAGGTCCGATACGAAAACATTGCCCTGAAGGGCGGGTTGGACATCACCACGCCGACGTTGTCCACGCCGCCTGGCTATGCCAAGGACGCGGTGAACTTCGAGGTGTCGGTCACCGGCGGCTATTCCAGACTCACCGGCTACGAGCGCACCGATGGGCGTTTCTCCCCCTCGGACGCCCTGGCCCTGCAGATCAGCGTGGCGGCCTTCCTGGCGGTTCCCGTGGTGGGGGACATCATCACCGGCGGGACCTCCGGCGCCACGGGCGTGGTGTGCGACGTGGGGGCGCTTTACGTGGCCCTCACCAAGGTGGCCGGGGTGTTCGTGCCCGGGGAGAATCTGAACCTGCCTGGGCCCGTTCTGGCGGCCGTAGCGGTCAATGTCGGGGGTACTCAAGGCCCGAAGCAGGACGCCATCCTGCTGGCCTCTGCGGCCGACATCTACCGGGCCGACATCCTGGCCGTGCCGGGCTCGGGCGCGATCCTCGGCGGGGTCTACTACAACGATACCCTCTACGCCGTCCGCAACGACGTGGCGGCCCTGGAGGCGGTCTTCTGGAAGGCCACCCCCACCGGTTGGCAAGCGGTTCCCTACTACCACTCGGTGGCCTTCACGGCCGGCGCAGGCAGCCTGGACGACGGGGACACCCTCACCCAAGGGGCCAATACGGCCCTGGTCAAGCGGGTCGTGGTCGAGTCCGGGGACCTGGAGGCGGGCACCGCGGCGGGGCGGCTCATCATCACCGCGCCGGCCCCGGGTTCCTTTGCCGCGGGCGCCGCGACCCTGACCGGGGGTGGCACGGTCACCTTGTCTGGAGCGGAGACGCAGATCACCCGTCCGCCGGGCGGGCGCTACGAATTTGTCATAGACAACTTCGGCGGCCAGATCGCTACCCGGCGCGTCTACGGCGCGGATGGCGTGGGGCTCGCGCTTGAGTTTGACGGGGATGTGATCGTCCCCATCGTCACCAGCACGGTGCCCGATACGCCGCTCCACGTGGCGGTATTCAAATCCCACCTGTTCCTGTCCTTCGAAAGCTCGACGGTGCATTCCGCCCCGGGGCTGCCGTACAACTTCCAGGGTATCGACGGGGCCAGCGAGATTGCGGTGGGAGACCGGATCACCGGCCAGACCGTGGCCCGGGGCGAACAGGCCGGCGGGGCGATGGTGATCTACGGGCGCAACAGCACCACGCTGCTCTATGGTACGGGGGTGGCGGACTGGCAGAAGGTGGCCTACGGGGAGGGCAGCGGTTGCATCCGCTATTCGGCCCAGTATCTGAACGAGCCCTACGTGTTGGACGACAGGGGGGTCATTACCCTCAAGACCAGCCTGAATTACGGCAACTTCGACCAGGCAACGCTGACCTCCAATATCCAGCCTTTCATCAACGCCAAGCGGACTCGCGTCTCGGCGAGCATGGTGAACCGCACCAAGAGCCAATATCGGCTCTTTTTCAACGACGGGAGCGGGCTGTTCCTGACCATACTCAACGGGAAATACCTGGGGTGCTTCCCGGTGGAATTCCCGAATATCGTGACTTGCGCCTGGGCTGGAGAAACCAGCAGCGGTTCCGAGGTTTCCTTCTTCGGCAGCGACGACGGTTTTGTATTCCAGATGGAAAAGGGCAATAACTTCGATGGGGCGCCGCTGATTGCCAGTTTCACCCTGACATTCAACGCCATCAAATCCCCGCGGATCGTGAAGCGGTATCGCCACGCGGCCCTGGAAGTCACCGGCTCGGGTTACGCCCAAATCGACTTCGGCTACACGTTGGGGTATGGCTCTTCGCAAATCAATCAACCCGGCAACGCCACCTACGAGTCAGCCTTCGCGGGGGTTTTCTGGGACTCCTTTACCTGGGACGCCTTCATCTGGGATGGCGTCACTCTGATGCCCACCGAGGCGGAATTGCGCGGCCAGGCCGAAAACATTTCCCTGGCCATCAGCTCGGGGACCAATTACGTGGCCCCCTTCACGATCAATTCGATCATCGTGCATTACACCCCGCGGCGGGGGCTGAGGTAACCTGATATGTCGAGCGATTATTACGTCCATGGAAGTTATCCCGCCACCGGCGCGGCGGGCCGCAGCTCGGACGCGCGGGCGGAATTCGACGCGGTGGCGACGGGTTTTGCCAAGCTCCCCGGCCTGGTGGGCAATGCCTTCAAGATCAGCTACGTCAACGCCGGGGCCACGGCTTGGGACACCCTGGGGGGCACCGGGCTCCTGAAGCTGCGTGCCGCCGCGGTGCCGGTGATTGCCGCCGACGGCACGGACTACGTGAGCCCTGCCGGCGCGGCCATTCTGACCAACAAGACCATCGTGGTGGCGAGCAACACCATCACCACCTCGGCCCACGGGACCCTGGCCGCCACCGAGCTGAACGCGGCCCTGGCCGAACTGGCCGACGATGATGCCTTCATCGCCGCGGCCCTGGGGGCGCACCTCATCGACGCGGTCGATGCCCACATGGCCAGCGCCATCGGGAACACCCCGGCTGGGGGCATCGCAGCTACCACCGTGCAGGGCGCCCTCAACGAGCTGGACACCGAGAAGGCGCCCCTGGCGTCGCCTACCTTCACTGGGAACCCTCTTGCTCCGACGCCAACCCTGGGGGACGACGACACGAGTATTGCCACGACGGGATTTGTGATGGACGCCTTCGCCAATGGTTTCGGCGGGGCGGCCTTCGGGTTCAAGAACAAGATGATCAACGGGACGCCGGATGTTTGGCAACGTGGAGTCGGGCCTTTTACGGGGAGTGCCGCATCAGAGCCCTACACGGCCGACCGCTGGCGTTGGTCACAAGTTGGTGGTGGAGCCGGGGTAGTGACTCTTGACCAGACTACCAATGTTCCAACTATCGCCCAGGGAGCTACCCGGCTATTCAATTTCTCCCTGCGGGTCGATGTGACTACAGCCGACGCCGCCATTGGCGCGGCGGAAGCTTACGGAGTTCTTCACAAAATGGAGGGCTATGATTGGGCGGCCCTGGCCCAACGCCCGTGCGTCCTGAGTTTCTGGTTTCGCACCGAGCGGGCTGGGACTTATTGCGCATCTTTGAGGAATACGGCGGCTGATCGGTCTTTCGTCGGGGAATTTACCCACGCGGGAGGTGGAGCCTGGGAATTCAAACAGATTCCGGTGCCAGCTTCTCCGAGTGCCGGGACCTGGAACTATACAACTGGCATTGGGATTCAAATTCACTTCACACTAGCGGCCGGAACCAACTTCCACACCACTGCGGGGGCCTGGCAGACAGGCAACTTCCTGGCTACGGTGAATCAGGTCAACGCCATGGGCCTGGCAACTGACGATGTGCGAATCACAGGCGTGCAACTGGAGGCCGGAACAGAGGCTACTCCCACGGAAACCCGGCCCTTTGCGACTGAGCTGGCGATGTGCCAGCGGTATTATGAAAAGAGTTTCGCCTACGCTACTGCCCCGGCGCAGAACGCGGGGACTGTTGGGGCTTTGCGTTTCATTGCCGGTAAGGCGGGGGCGAATGCTGAATTCGGCTTTTCATACTATGTAGTCAGGAAACGCGCTGCTCCAACGGTAACCCTGTTTAATCCTTCGGCGGCGAATGGACAGGTGCGGGATTCTAGCGCGGCGGCGGATTGCAGCGCTGCTGTAGGTTCCTCGGTAGAAACCGCTCTCTATATCTCAGCAACGGGGAATGCAGCAACGGCGGTTGGAAACGCTCTCGACATTCAATGGACTGCTGACGCGGAGCTATAAGCCATGGCCGATTACAAATTGACTTTGAATCCTTCCTTCGTCCAGCGGACTGCGGACAAAGCCTTCATTCCAAACAACCCGGACAACAAGGATTATTTGGATTATCTGGCGTGGGTGGCAGCGGGGAACCTTTCCGATCCCGCCGAGACGCCGGAAGAAACCGCAGCCCGCCTGGCCCAGGAGCAGGAAGTGACGGGGCAGAAGGGGCTGCAGGACAACCTCAAGATGGACGCGATCTTCGATCAATTGAAGACCGCGACCCCGGCCCAAATCAATACCTTCGTGAATAACCAGTTTCCGGCCTTCACGGCCCAGCAGCGGGCGGTCATGAAGATGCTGATCCAGGTCGCGGCGCTGGTGGTGCGGCGGCTGTGAACAAAATCCTGTGGGCGCTCTTCGGCAACGATGAGGACGGCCCCTACGGTGCGGGGACGAAATGGAACCCCACTGGCGAGAAAACTGTTTGGCGAGCGGTCGGTTGGTTTATAAGGAACCCGGCGCATAATCTCACCCATCACGTTATAGGAATATACGGCACGCCTTTTGAATCCCACGTGGTGTATGAAAACGACCCGGGCTGGTCCAAATCGACACGGGTCTTGAACAACAGACAATATCCTTACTGGAATTACCGTGGCCACGGCTTCCAGTTCTATTTCGGGTGGCGCGCAAGCGGTGCCTTCGGGGTCGCCCTGAGAAAGCGGAGCACTTAATGGTTGAGGTGGAGGATTTGCTGGACAAGGACCCGGGCGGCGAGCGGCGGGTGGACATGCCCAAATTGCTCCTATACCTGTCCCAAATGACTGAGGGCATGAAACGCCTGGATGGGCGCCTGACCACCCACATGAACGCCGAGGAGGCGCAGCAAAAGCACATCCAGGAGCTGGTGAAAATCCTCACCTCGGCCAAGGGCTTGATGGTGGCGGTGCGCTGGTTGATTTACCTGGGAGCGCCGGCCATCGCGGTTTTCGCCTGGTTCAAGGACAACATCAAATGGCACTGATCACCGGCTGGCAGAAAGTGCTGCGTTACGCCTGGAGCCTGCGTCTGGCGGGGCTCGCCGCCGTGCTCTCCGGGATCGAAGTGGTGCTCCCTTTCTTCGCCGACCAGTTCCCCCGGGGCATTTTCGCAGGGTTGAGTTTCCTGGCCGTCTCGGGCGCCGCCATCGCCCGGGTCGTGGCCCAGAAGAACCTGGAGTAAGCCGTGCAGAAACCGAGCCGTAACGTCCTCGCCGCCCTGTCCCTGTCGGCCGCGGCCCTGGTGGGGCTGGTGGTGAACGAGGGCTATTCCGACAAAGCTATCATCCCTGTCGAGAACGACAGACCCACTGTGGGTTTCGGTTCGACTTTCCGCGAAGACGGCTCCCCGGTGCAGCCAGGGGACACCATCACACCGCCCAAGGCACTGGCCCGGTCTTTGGCTCATATCCAAAACGCTGAAGGACGCATAAAGGCTTGTGTCACCGCGCCTCTGTCCCAGCTTGAATACGACTTGATGGTGGACTTCAGCTACCAATACGGTACTAGGGCCCTGTGCAATTCGAGCATGGTGCGGGAGGCGAACGCCGGAAACTACAAGGCTTCGTGTGAAGGGTATTTGAGATATAAGTTTGCGGGGGGATATGACTGTTCCACCCCGGGGAATAAGCGTTGTCCTGGGGTGTGGTCCCGCAGCAAAGAACGCTACGAAAAATGCGCAGGAGGCTTAAATGGGCCTTAACTTTTTCGCGGGGCCATTGCACGCAGCGGTTGGAACAACTTTTCTTCACGCCACCCTTGTTTGTGCCGGTGCCAAAGAACCTTGTAAGGCACCCCGAAGTGCTCGGCCCAATCCTGGAGGCTTTTTGTTACCCCCAGATATTCGTACAAAAGTGTGGTTCGGCGATTTCGTGTTTGTTGGGCTTTTGTGGCCCATCGGCAATTTCCTGGGGCGTAGGGCCCGTTGTTATCTATGCGGTCTATGGAGTGTCCTGCTGGGGGCTCTCCCATATCCGCTAGGAAATTTTCAAAAAGCTGCCACCGTTCGCACACGTAAATCCCCCGACCGCCATAGTCCTTGTACGCTTTGTTTGTCGTTTGCTCGCACCTTGCGCGCATCGAAACCCAGGCGTGGAATACTGGGGTTTTTGCTTTACCGTGAGTTCGCCTTGGGGGGTTGTCTTGGGCGTAGCACCCGCAGGATTTTTGACGGCCATGCAGGATGTTGTACCCGAAGGCCACTACTTCTGTTCCGCAGGCACACCGAAAAAGCCAGCGGGCTTGCCCGTAGCCTGGAAGGTTCTCGACACGGCGCACTGCCGTTAATCGGTGGAAAACTTGGCCAGTTAGATCGCGGAACTTCATTTGCGTACTATACAACATCTAAGCAATGCAAGGGGGTATCGTGATGCCGCTGCCTGTTCTCTTTGCGCTGGTAACCGTTTCACTCATGGCCCTCGCGGGGTACTTCGGATATGACTACGGCCAATCTTCAAAGGAGGCGGAGTATGCAGAACAACAGCGCGCAGCCGCGGCAGTGCTCGCCGACCTGGCCACCCGCAACCGGGAGCTGGACCAGAGAATCCTCGCCGCGACCCAAGCTATTGACGCCCAGCGGAGCCAGGTCATTACCCGCTGGCGAACCAAGGCTGTGGCTCTGCCTGATCGGGGCTGCGGTTGGACTGCTGGGGAGCGGGTGCTCCTCAACGCCAGTTATTGCAGCGCCTTCCCTGACGCCGCCGACTGTGTGTCTGCTGCGGTGCCCGCTGCCCCCGAGCCCCCCGCCCAGCCTGGAGGAAGCGGCTAGGCGGCAGTGGGAGCACGATATGATCGGGTCCGCGGGAACCTGTCGCAGCTTCCACGATTCATGCCGCGACCAGCTCATTGAACAGCAGCACCTCGCCGGAGAGAAATGATGGCCTACACCCCGACCTACGCGCCGAAGCCCACGGGGCTGATCAGCCAGCCGGCCTATGACGTGGCCACCCAGGAAATGACCCCGGCGCAGACCATGGCGCCCTCCACCCGGGCGGTGGACCCCAACGAGCTGTCCCAGGTCCAGCTCCAGAAGATCCTCTCCAGCGGCTCGCCACTGATGCAGCACGCCGCGAGCCAGGGCAAGGCGCTGGCCAATCAGCGCGGCTTGCTGAACAGCTCCCTGGCCGCCCAGTCCGCCCAGAACGCGGTGATCGAGGCCGCCACGCCCTTCGCCACCCAGGACGCGAACACCACCAGCAACGTCCTGTCGGCGAACCAACAGGCCCAGCAGCAGGCCAACCAGCTCAACGCCCAGCAGAATTTCCAGCAGCAGGCGACCAACACCGCGGCCGTCAATCGGGCCCAGGAGCTGGCCGCCGGCAACAAGTTCGATCTCGAAAAACTGAACACCGAGTACGGGCTGCGCAATGCCCAGCTTCAGCTTCAGAACGAGATCGCCACGGAACAATCCCAGCTCGCCCAGGGCAACGAGCTGCAAAAGGCCTACGTCACCAACAGCAACACCCTGATGAACAACTACCTCAATGGGTGGTTCAAGATTCAGGAGTCGGAAATGACCCCGGCCGAGAAGACCACCGCCCTGAGCGAGTACAACGCCACGATCCGCACCTGGCAGACCGTGCTCAACACCGCCTACGCCTCCCTGCCCCAGTGGCAGGACGAGTGGGGCATGACCTTCCAATAAGAGGCAGCTATGGCCGCGGATCATCAGACGATTGCCTATGTGCTGGGGGGTCTGGCCGCCCAGTTTCAAGGGGGCACGCCCCAGGGCGCCGCCACGAAGTCGGACTGGTACAAGAACACCCTGAGCCCGGTCACCAGCGCCTTCAGCAAGTATTACGGCCTCCTCAATCCTGTAACTGCTGATGCCTCCTGGATAATGGGCAACAGCAAGTTCCTGGCGCAGCAGAACGCCAAGCGCAACAAGGAGCTGGCCAACGCCCCCCAGGTGGTCAAGGACTACCTGGCCGGCAAGAATACCAACGACCCGGTGGTGCAGTACGCCGTGGCCGCGGCCCAGGCGGCCCGGGAAAACCCCAACGGCCAGGAAGAGGGCGTGGTCGCCCAGGCCAACCAGATGAAGCAAGCGACCAACCTCCAGGACCTCTACTACAAGGCCTGGCTGTCGTCCCAGCCCCCCGAAATGCAGAAGATTCTCGGTGCGCCAGTGGCCCATATGGGCTACGGCAAGTCCCACGGAATGGACCCCAAGGCCTACACCACAAATCTCGTCAATGAGCTGACGGCGCTGGCCAATAACGGCTACAACATCAAAACCAAATCCGGGAGCACGGCTAAACAGATTCAGCGCCTGGCCCCGGACCTCGCCCGCTACGGTGTGAGCAGTCTCAACGAGATTGCCGCCTACAAGGTCACCAGCCCCTACACCGGCAAGCAGACCGATGTGTTCTACAACACCCGGACGGGGGTCATCATTCCGACCACGTTTGGCTCGTCCATGAAGGGCGAGGGGGGCAGCACTTACAAGCTCTACAACTACAACGGCCGCGGGGTGCCCATCGCCAACTGGAAAGACACCAGCGAGGCGGGGGATTTCGCGCCCCTGGTGATGATGGCCGGGCTCGCCGCGCCCTTTGCCCTGGGGCCCCTGGCCACGAGCATCGGAGGCAGCATAAGCTCGGCCCTGGGGGTCAGCACCAGCACCGGGACCATGCTCGCCGGAGCCGGCCTGAGCGGCCTGACCCAGGGCACCCTGGCGGCCGTCTCCGGCGGGGACTTCGGGAAAGGCTTCCTGACCGGCGCCCTGGGCTCGGCCATCGGCAGCGGGGTATCTTCCTTCGATCCGGGGGGCGCGGTGGCCAATGCGGTCGCCCCCCTGGGCAACACCGCGGCCGAAGCCACCCTCAACGCCGCCATCGGCAGCGGGATCAACAAGGCCCTGAGCGGGGCCCTGGGGGCCGGGGCGGGGGCCCTCATCAACGGGGGTGACGCCGGCACGGGAGCCCTCAGCGGCGCTCTCCAGGGCGCCGTGTCGGGCTTCGCCGGGTCTTACCTGGGGGACACCCTCGGGGGCGCCCTGGGCAGCGTCTCCAAGGGCCTCCTCGCCGGCCTGGGAGGTGGCGGTGCGCCCCAGGCGCAAGCCCAGGTGGAGGACAATGCCACCGCGGCCCCCAGCACCGCGACCGCCACGGGCTACGGTACGGGGGCCTCCCTGACCCCGGGTGTCGGCTACGGCATCGCTAACCAGCTCACTCCCCGCCGCGGGGTGGGGCTCATCCACGCCTAAGGAGACGACCGTGGCGGATTACGACGACTGGTTCAGCCAGACTTTCAACATCGACACCTCGGGCCAGGGCGACCTGGCCGACTCGGGGGGCTATTCCGGGGGCGACTATGACGCAATGTTTGCCCAGAACTTTGGAGACGTGGCCGCCCCCGCCGGGCTCACTTCAACCTACGGTACAAGCCCTGGTGGCACGGCTGACACGTCCTTCACAGGAGGCACCGGGACGGATGCCTCTTCCGGCGGCTTCCTGGGCTTCGTGGCCTCTGCCGGGGGCACCATCGCCGATGCCTTCAAGTCCGCCTTCACGGGGGCGATGAGCCTGTTCACCAACCCGGAGAAGACGGTCACCGGCCCGGACGGGACTACCAAGACCACCGGCGGGGGGATCAATACCCTGGGCCAGACCCTGCTCGCCGGGGCCCTCCAGAGTCTGGGCCAGGGCCAGGTTCTGAAGTGGCAGGCGGATCGGGTATCGAAAGAGAAGGCCCTGGACCGCAGGGCGGTGAAGGAGGCCCAGGCCGAGAAGTACCGGCGCGCCGCCTACGGTGAAGCGCCGCAGATCGCCCAGCCCTCCACCGGGGTAGGGCTCATTCATCGGGGAGGTGTGTGATGGCCGGCATGATTGCGCAACAAGGACCGATGCCCGGGGGCCCGCCCCCCGCGGCCGGCGGGATGCCCACGCCCCAAGCCCCTCCCGGGCCGGCGCCGGCCGGCGGGGAAGGCAACCCGGACAAGGTCCAGGCCATGCTGATCCTGCAGCCCGTGCGCCTGCTCTACGACGAGCAGCACGCCACCGCCATCGTGGAGGCGGCGAAGAGCGCCGATCCGGCCAAGGTCCTGGCCGCCGCAGCGGTGGCCGCGGTCACCGCCAGCGCCAAGGCGGGCCAGGGCAAGGGCGCGCAAATGACCGAGGACCAGCTCGGTAATGCCGTGGTGGAGGTCATCAAGGCCGCGGGGGCCTTGCTGGTGGCCGGCGGTGTGGTGCCCCCGGACCAGATCCCCCAGACCATCAACAGCGCCATCGAGCTGGCCTCCCAGGGCGGCGCCGGTGGTGAGAGTGGACAGCCGCCGCGTGCAGCGGAGGCAGCGCCACCGGGTCCGGGCGGCGCGATGCCGCCCGGAATGGCCGGCAGCCAACCCATGCCGGCGGGGGTGTGACATGGCGGGACTGATCATGGGCTCCCTGCTCTCGGGCCTGGGCGCGGGGGGCAATAAGTACATCGACCTGCAGGAGAAGCAGCGTGCCGAGGAGGCCGCCCAGGCCAATCGCCTGGAGCAGATGGACTACGCCGCAAACAAGGGCCAGGAGATCAAGGACCAGGAGCGCGCCAAGCTCAAGAATCGTCAAATGGCGTTTCAGTCTGCTGCGGTGGAGTGGCGCAAAGAGAATCCCACCGCCTCCATTTCGGACTTCATCACCCACTTCGCGGGGACGGAGCACGCCGACTTGCTGGAGCCCACCATCAAGGCCGCCCAGTACAAAGACTCGGCCCTGGAGAAAGAGGCCGCGGTCAAGCTCCGGGAGCTGCAGGGCAAGGAGTACGAGGCCAGGACCAAATTCTACGAGGGGGCCAAGACGCAGTCCGAGGAAGCCCTCGCAGCGCAGCGAAACGCCAAGGCCACTGGGGCCGGAGCCAAAGGCCCGGGCATGACGGAAAAGGACTACGAGCATGCCCGCGGGGAAGTGCTCCATCGCAACGTGCTGAAAGACGCCACCGGCGAGCCCAACACCCTGGCCAACGCCGCCCTGGCGAGCAATCTGGACAAGTTCTACCAGGCCTCCCACAACCTGGCCCAGGCGGAGCGCTACGCGGTGAATGCGACCAAGGCCGGGCTCGCTTTCGCCGACAAGCAGGCCACCAAGGCCGGGGGTGAAGTGGACCCGGGGCAATTTTCCATGTGGCTGGACCAGGGCGCGCAGAAATACACCAATGATCTGGCGGAGCGTGTAAGGCAGGCCAAGACGCCGACGCAGAAAGAGGGCGGAGAGCCTGAAAAACCAGCGGCCGAGGGCAAAAAACCCGCCAATGTCCCCAAAAAAGAGCCTAAAGCCCCGGAAACAGCCAAATTCGGGCTGTTGCAAACCGGGCGTCTCGACTACTTGGAGGATTTGGAGGTAAAAGGGACCATCAACCCCGCTGAGAAGGCCGAATTGGACGAACTTCGGGCCAGTGAGCAGGGCAGTGTGTGGAAACGCGGCTGGTGGAAGGGTCGCGCCGGTGAAAGTACGCCATGAGCATTGAAATACCGGATGGGTTGTTCGGTTCCGCGGGGACTGAAGCCTCTAGCGATGAGGTTCTAGGGGCAATCCGTGGCGCGGCGGAGCGCTATGGCGTCGATCCTGACACTATGGTGTCCTTGGCCCGCCGGGAATCGTCCCTGGACCCCTTCGCCCAGAATCCGCACTCCTCCGCCGGAGGGCTCTTTCAGTTCACCGATGCGACCTGGAAGGATTTCGGCCGCGGGGCGGACAAGTTCGACCCGGAGGCCAACGCGGACGCAGCGGCCCGCATGCTGCGGAAAAACCTGGACGCTTTCGGGGGCGACTACAACCTGGCCCTGGCGGCGCACCACGTTGGGCCTGGCAAGGCGCGCCAGGCACTGACCGACGCCAGTGTCGGGGACCGGGACGTGAGCACGCAGGAATGGCTGAGAGGCATCACCCACGGGGGCGGCCCGGGAGGCGGCGCCCGCCGCGAGGAAGCTGGTGGGGATGCCGAGTACGACATGCTGCGCAGCGTGGCGGACAGCTTCGGGACCTTCAACGTGGAGCCCGAGACAACCCAGGCCAAGAGTGGTCGGGGCGATTTCATGCGCCGTTTCATGGGCAGTTTCACCGAAATGCAGGGCCTGGCCGGGGGCGCCGCGGCGGGTTTGGGGCTGGTGGGTGAATCCCTTTTCGGGGAGGGGGGCGCCTCCACCGCGTTGAAAACCGCGGGCACCGACTACTACACCGCCAAGATGGCGGAGGTGGAGCGGGAAGCCTATGACGACTGGAATGTCGCAGCAGCCGCAGCCCAGGACGGGGATCTCGGGCCCCTGGTCGATTGGCTCCAGGGGGCGGCCGGCTATGCCGCAGGGCAAGGCTTGCAGCTCCTGGCCACCGGCGGTATGGGCGCCCTGGGAGGTAAGCTGGCCCTGAGCGGGGCCGCGCGGGTGGCCTTGGGCGGTACGGTGCGGAAGACTGCGGGCAAGATCGCCGAGCAGCAAGTCGCGCGCGAGATCGCGCAAGGGGCTACCGAATCGGTTGCCAAGGTGGCCGCGGCCAAGGCCCTGGCGGCGGGCGCCTTCGATTCCATGGCCGCGCGGCAAGTAGCCAGCGGCATCGGTGCTGGCATCGCCACCATGGGGGCCAACGTCGGCATGGAAGGGGGCGACATCTTCGGCACGATGATCGAGGAGGCCCAACGCACTGGCCGCCAGATCACCGACGAAGATGTGCTGCGGGGGGTCGGCATGACCCTCGGCGCGGCGGGACTGGAAACCGCCACGGATATGCTGGGCCTGGGGGTCCTGACCGGCAAGATCAAGATCCCCGGGGTGCGGGGCCGCCTGGCCCGCGGGGCGGCGGGGGCGGCAATCGGCGCGCCCACGGAGTACGGGACCGAATACGCCCAGACCCTGATGGAGAACTACGGGGCCACGGGAGAGAGCCCTTTTACCGAGCAGAGCCTGGCCGAGGCCCACGCCGCCGGGATGCAGGGTCTGGTGGGGGGCACGCTGTTCGGGGGCGGCGCCGGACTGGTGAGCCCCACCCCAACTGCTCCGGGGCCGAAACTCACCGAGGAAGACAAGGCCAAGGCGGTGCAGGACCTGGCCGCTGCGCCCGACGTGGATACCGCTGTCGAGGCCTTTCAGCGCTCGGTGAAGGAGATTGGGCTGGAGGACCCGATCCAGGACATTCTGGCGGAGACCCCTGGAGCCGATCTAGGGGCTCTGGTAACAGAGGCCCACGCCGCGGTGTCTCAGTGGCGGGACCAGCTCTCTACCGTTTTGCGGGAAGAGGCCTTCGTCGCCCCCGACGACATCCAGGCGTACCTGGCGCAGACCACGCCGGAGGAGCGCACACGGGACCTCCTGACGGCGGACCAGGCCTCCTACGAGAGGGTCCTCTCCGCGATGCCAGCGGAGCAGCAGGATCAAGAGACGACCCTTCTGGCGCGGGCCCTGGACAACATGCCCTCCGATGCGCTTCGCGCGGCCGGCGGGTACGTGGCGGATGTGGCCATCGCGGAGCGTAACCGCCAGGCCAAGGAACGCGCCTTCGCGCAGGCCGAGGCGGAAGCCGCTGGCAAGGGCGCCAAGGCCGCTGGTCAGAAGGCGCGGGAAGCTGAGCAGGGCATCCTGGAGCCTACCCGAGACCTCGCGGTCGAGCAGGCGGTGGCACTGACCGATGCGGCGGGGATCAATGCCGCCGGCCCCACCGCGATGGAAATTGCCCTGCAGCAGGCCCGCCCGGACGCCCAGGCGGCGCGCAAGGCGGCCGAGGTGCAGAAGGCCCGGGGGCTCATGGCGACCCGCCAGGCGACCCAGACGCGGCTCCAGCAGGCCCAGGAGAACGAGCAGGGGGTCTTCAGCGCCGAACGCCGCAGTGCCCCCCTCAGCGAGATCGAGGCCCTGGAAGAAACCGCCCCCGAGGACCGCGGCCCGGGGACCGTGGCCGGGCGGCCGGCGGCGGAGTTCTCTGACGCGGAGCTGCGCGAGGCCTATCAGGGCGCCCGCGGCCAGACCCGCAACGCCATAGCAAACGAGCTATATTTTCGGGGCCTGCCGGTGGAGCCCGGTGCCCCGGTGACCGAATCAAAAGGGCCAGCTACTGAATCAAAAGGCCCTGTTACCGAATCAAAAGCGGCGCAAACCGGAACGCCCGGTTCTGTTGCGCGAACCGCGCCCACCCTGGAGGAAGAGGGCCCGGTGGCCCAGGGCCAGGACGCGGAAGCGGTTCGCATCGCCCAGACTTTGAAGACCCGGGACCCGTCCCTGGCCGAAATCTCCGCTGCGGTGGTCCCACCGGAGGAGGCTACGGCGGCATCACCCGACGCCGCCGCAGCGGGGATACTGGCGCGGCTCTTCAAGAAGGACATCGTGTGGTGGCGCGCCACCGAGCACGCCGCCGACGGCACCCAGCGCCGCTCCAAGGTGGGCGGTTTTGTGGCGGGCCAGGCGAACACCATCTATCTCAACGCGGACTCGGCGGAATCCCTGATTTCCCTGGTGTCCCACGAGATCCTGCACCTCCTGAAGAACAGCCAGCCCGAGGCCTACCGGGCCATCCGGGACAAGGTGAAGGCGGACTTCGACGCCCACCCCGAGAAGTTCGCCCAGTTCAAGGCGTATTACCGGGATGCCCAGCTCTCCGACGAGAATATGCTGGAAGAGGCCATCGCCGACGCCCTGGGCAACCAGGCCCGGGACCCGGCTTTCTGGGCCAACGTCTTCGCCCGGGTAGCGGCCCGACACGGCACCACCAAGGCGCGCAGCATCATCACCCGGCTGCGGGATGCCATCGTTCGTCTCATCAGCAAGGCGGTGTCGGAGCTGGGCGGCAAGCAAGGATTCGAGAACTACATCACGAATCTTGAGGATATTTCCGGCGCCCTGGAAGAAGCTGCGGCAAAGTACGTCGAAGCTACCCGAACCTCAGCCACCGCGGAGCCGGCCGGCGAGACCCGTTTCACCCCTGCCCGCGAGGGCCCCTCGACGGAGAACACCCATGGCCGAGAAGCACCCGCCGAGTCCGGGCGACCTGAAAATGCACCAGTACGCGGAAGCGGCGCTGGACGCACTCACCGCGGAGAGATTCCCAGCTACGGCAGCCCCCGGGAAGGGGCCAGCTCCGTTGTCGGGACCCACTACTCCACCGCCGAAAGACGCACCCTCCTTGGAGCCTACTACGGGCGAGGACTGAAGGGCGCCGAAGCGGCGCGGCTGCAGAACGCCGATCCGCGCATCCGGTTGCGGAGCCACTTCTACGTGGACTCCGGCCAGGGCACCTTCCCCGAGGCCGGGGTGGGCTCCCACGCCCATGAAGTCCGCCTGGACAACATCTACGACCTGGACGCGGACAGCCTCAAGCTGCACCAGCGGGACAGCAACGCCACCGAGCTGGCCATCCTGGAGGCGGGCTTCGACGGCTACATGATCCGCAGCTTCGGCAAGCAGGGGGCGGTGGTCGTGCTCGGGGACCACGCCATCCCGGTGCAGAAGGTCGGCATGGGCCCCCTGGCGCCTTCCGGCCGCACCATCGCACCGCCGGTGTTGTCGGCCGAGAAGCAGCTCGTGAAGGCCCTGGTGGCGGCCAAGGGGCTACCCGCCGGGCAAATGGAAGCGAGCCGCTGGGGACGGCTCCTGGAGGCCACCCACCCCGAAATCTTCAAGCCGCTGAACGAGGCGGGCATTTTCGAGGGCGACGAGAAGCTCTACAAGGACGAGCTGGCCGGGATGTATCTGCGCCAGGCCCGGGAGCGTTTCAGCGTGGCCCGCACGCCTGGTTCGGACGCGGGCCACAAGCGGACCAAGGCGGGCGCCTATGTCGGCGCGCCAGCAGGCATGACCCCGGGCAAACTCGCTCAACTACGGAAGCGTTTGCGGACCCTCGTGCTGGAAGGCGAGCCTGGCCGCTACTGGTACGAGGATTCGAGCAAAGCCATCCTGGCCGCCTCCGAAGGGGACGTTGCACGGGCGGAGAAGCTGGCCGGCTTGCTCGCCATCTACTCTCCCAATGCGGCCGTGTCACCCAACACCACCATGGCGCTAAAGGCGCTGTACCAGTGGCTGGCCGGCGAGCCCATCAATGCGCGCATGGCGGCGCAGGATGCCAAGGCCCAGGCCTGGATGGACGAGACGCTGGAAAACGACAAGGTCTTGCAGATCAAGACCGGCAACTTTTTCCGCAACCTCATGCGCAAGATTGATGAGGATCGCTTCGGGTTCGAGAAGCAGGGCGCAACAATCGACATGTGGATGGCGCGGGTCTTTGGGTATGGGAGCAGTGTCATCGGCTCCGCGCGTCGCTACACCTTTGCCGAAACAGAGATCAAGCGCCTGGCCAAGGAGCTTGGCTGGGAGCCCCAGCAGGTTCAAGCCGCGCTTTGGGTCTCCATCAAGAGCCGTATCGAGGAAGTGCTGCCCAAGGTTCGGGAAGAGGCGATAGCCAAGGGCCTTTTGAAAAGCGTCACCAATAGCGTAGGCAACAAGAGCTGGGTGCCGGTCAATGGCGAAGCCCGGGAGGCCTATGAGGGCGCACTCCTGGCCGCCGGTCTTCAGCCCGGGGTTGGGGCGACCACGCTCTCAGACGCCGCCTATGATTTTTCCCGGGCCCTGGAAGAGCGGATCGGGCAGATCGGTTGGGAGGCCCAGCCGGGGAATACCACCGGCATTCTGCCGGGCATCTTTGACGCACCCCTGGCCCAGCAAGCGGAGTACCTGCAAGCGATTGACGCAGCGCTCCGGGATGAGAACGGGGTTGATCTCATCGCCAAGAAGCTGGGCCTGCCGGTACTGAGCACGGCCTTCGGCCCTTCCGCATGGGAAGAGAAAGTTGGCGCGGGGGCGCAGACCAAGATCGTAGTGGGGACCACCCGGACCTCCAGAACGGAGCCCTCCCCCGAGGGTAAGCACAAGATCGTCCTGACCCCCGAGACGAAACGGTTGATCAATGCCTATGCGGCGATTCGCGGCCTGGTGCTGAACCAGAAGGCGGTCGTGTGGCACTACCCGCTATATGATCGCAGCATCGCCAAACAGAACGGTGTGGAGATCACCTTTGGCAGGGACCTTGGCTACGAGGACATGGATACGTTGTACTCGGCCATCACCAAGGTTGCAGGGCATAGCGAGTGGGCCCCCTCTTTCATCCCCGGGGGCGGCGGAGTTCGTGTGCTGAACTTCACGGAGACACCGAACAAAGTCTTCCAAGAGAAGATCAAGCTGGCACTATCGAAGCTGCCGGCGTCTTTTGACGGCTGGAAATTTTCGCGCTTCGCCAGTGATGGCGATTACATTTTCAACGACTGGGAGGAAAACCCAAATGGCGAAGGGTATCGACCTTGGATCAGCGGGGCCGGACCATCCGGTCTACAAGAGTGGGCTGACAGTGAACTCAGTCCCCGGGTTGAGATCGTCAACCGGCACTTCTCGGAAAAGTACGGCTGGGGTCGCGCCACGCGCTTCTCCGGCGAGCGAGCTGCCCGACCTGGAGAGCCCGGGGGGCGGGAAGAGCTTTACCGAAATCTTGGCGGAGGGCGTCCCGAACAAGGGTGGCTTGGAGCAACTCGCATCCGCCGAAAAGACGGGCGCCCTCTGGGGGTCTTCCGGGGCGCCGGAGTCCCCCTCGGCGCCGAGCACTTCGGACACGCCGCCCTCGGAATAGCTTCCGGCAACCCCTCCTCCGGGCTGGGGGTATGGTTCACCGCCAACCGTGGCGAGGCCCAGCGCTACGGGGCGGTGGCCGAGTACGCCCTGGACTTGCGCCAACCCAAGTACATCAAGGTCGAGGACCTACCCCGTTTCGACTCGGTCGATGATGCCCAGCGCTGGGCCCAGAAATGGCGCCAAAGCGGGCACGATGGTTTTGTCATTGACGCCCGGCACCTGGGCGGGGAGCTGCATTTCGTGGCCTTCGCGCCGAACCAGGTGAAGGTTCCGGCGACCCCCGCGGCGCAATTCTCCAGCGCCCGCCTGGCGCGCCTCAAGGACACCGCTGTGGATCTCCCCACCGAGGGCAACATCGACGCCCTGGCCGAGGCCCTGGAGCAGGAGCCCTCGGTGGGCTTCGCGGTGCAGGGGGACCTCCCCGCCGGAGGCTTCGCCCTGCTGGGCCCGGACGGCCACGCCTGGCGCCTGACCCGCTACGACGCGGAGGGCCTGCCCGAGAGCCACACCACCTTCGAGGGCAAGCGCGAAGGTATCGACGCGCTCCTGGAGGCGGTGGATTTGGAGACCTTGCGGGATTCCATGGCCAGTTTCAGCGCCCCGCGTTTCCCAGGCAATCCGCCGGCCACCTTGCCCCCGCAATTGCCTCCGCCGAAACTCGCCGGCCAGGTCCTGGATTGGCTCGCCTACAAGTTCCAGGACAAGCACCGGGACCTGAAGGCCTTGATCAAGTCGGTGGGGACGGTGGCCGACAAATGGAACGCTTACCTGCAGGAGGAGCTGTTCCACGGGCGGGCGGCGCGGGCCACCCACGAATTCGTGTCCCGGGAACTGCGCCCCCTGCTGGAAGACATGAAGGCCCGGGGGGTGGCCCTGGACGAATTCGAGACCTACCTCCACAACCGCCACGCCGAGGAGCGTAACGCGCAGATTGCGGCTATCAACCCGGGCATGCCGGACGGGGGCTCGGGAATCGACACGGCGGACGCCCGGGCCTATCTGGCGGGGTTGCCGGCGGCGCGCCGCGGAGCCCTGGAGGCCCTGGCCCGGCGCATCGACGCGATCAACGCCGAGACCCGCAAGCTGCTGGTGGATTACGGCCTGGAGAAGCAAAGCACCATCGACGCCTGGGAGTCCGCCTACCAGAAGTACGTGCCCCTCTTCCGGGACATGGGGGACAGCTACGCCGACCAGGGCGGGATGGGCACCGGTGCGGGCTTCTCGGTGAAGGGCTCGGCCTCGAAGCGCGCCACCGGGTCCAGCCGGCCGGTGGAAAACATCCTCGCCAACCTGGCACTGCAGCGGGAGCGGACCATCACCCGGGGCGAGAAGAACCGGGTGGCCCAGGCCCTCTACGGGCTGGCCCTGCAGCACCCCAGCCAGGACTTCTGGGCCCCGATCCGCCCGGGCCAGGACCCCCGGACGGTGGCCACCAATCTGGTGGCCATGGGACTCAACCCGGTGGATGCCCGCAACGCTGCCCTGGTCCCCGTGGAGCAGGTTGTAAACCCCGCCACCGGGCTGGTGGAGCAGCGCCCCAATCTCGTCTTCCTGACCGCGCCGAACGTCCTGGCGGCCCGTTTCGACGGGGAGACGCGCTACCTGGCGATGAACGCCAACGACCCGGTGGCGGGACGCATGGTGGCCAGCCTGAAGAACCTGGACGTGGGCAACATGGGGGAATTCTGGGGGGCCCTGAACAAGGTCACCCGCTGGTTCTCGGCCATCAACACCCAGTACAACCCGATCTTCGGGGTGGTGAACCTGGTCCGGGACCTGGGCAGTGCGGCCCTCAATCTGTCCACCACCCCGCTGCGGGGGCACACCGCGGAGATCAGCGTGGAGGCGGTCAGCGCCTTGCGCGGGATCATGTCCGATCTGCGTGCCGACCGGCAGGGGAAGGGCGGCACCTCGCCCTGGTCGGCGCTGTGGGAGGAATTCCAGGAGGAGGGGGGCCAGACCGGCTATCGGGACATGTTCCGCACCGCCGAGGACCGGGCCGGGGAGATTGAGAAGGAATTCGCCCGGCTCGCCAGCGGCAAGGCCATGACCAGCATGCGCTGGGCCGCGGGCATCCTTTCCGACTACAACGAGACCATGGAGAACGCCGTCCGCCTGGCGGCCTACAAGAAGGGCAAGGCCTTGGGGCTGTCCCAGCAGCAGGCCGCCTCGGTGGCCAAGAATCTCACGGTCAATTTCAACCGCAAGGGGCAGCTCTCGGCCCAGACCGGGTCCTTGTTCGCCTTCTTCAATGCCAGCGTGCAGGGCACGGCGCGCATCGTGGAGACCCTGAAGGGCCCGGCCGGGAAGAAAATCCTGGCCGGCGGCCTGCTCCTGGGCTTCATGCAGGCCATGCTGCTGGCGGCCATGGGCTACGACGATGACGATATCCCGGAATTCGTGAAGGAGCGCAGCCTGGTCTTCCCGCTGCCCGGCACCAACAAGAAGTTCCTGACCCTGCCCATGCCCCTGGGCTTCCACGTTATCCCCAACCTGGGGCGCTTCCTGGGCGACCTGGTGCTGGGCCGCAACGAAGGCGCCGGCAAGTCCGCGGTGAAGCTCTTCGGCCTGCTGATCGACGCCTTCAACCCCATCGGGGCCTCGGGCCTGACCGCCCAGACCGTCACCCCTACTGCCCTGGACCCGGTGGTGGCCCTGGCCGAAAACAAGGACTGGACCGGCAGCCACATCGCCAAGGAGGACTTCAACAGTCTGAAGCCCACCCCGGGGCACACCCGGGCCAAGGACACCGCAACCCTGTGGTCTCGCGGCATCAGCCACGCCATCAATTTCATGACCGGGGGCACCGAGTACAAGAAGGGGGCGATCTCCCCCACCCCAGATCAAGTGGATTACCTCTTCGGCCAGCTCACCGGCGGGGTGGGCCGGGAGCTGTCGAATAGTGCCCAGATGATCGAGGCCCTGGCCACGGACCAGGATCTACCGCCCCACAAGATCCCGCTCCTGGGACGCTTCTACGGGAATGCCTCGGGGCCCACCGCCCAGGGCCCGAAGTTCTACGCCGCGGTGACCCGCCTCAACGAACACGAGGCCCAGCTCAAGGGCCTGCGGGCCGAGGGCGACGTGGCCGGGGTGCGGGACTACCTGGCGGAGAACCCGGAAGCGCGGCTGGTGGCGGCCGGCAATGCGGTGGAGACGCGACTCACCCAGTTGCGCCACCACAAGCGCGAGCTGGCCGCGGCTGGTGCCGAGCGGGAGCGGATCAAGGCGGTGGAGGAGCAGATCACCCTCCTTATGACGCGCTTCAACGAGAAGGTGCGGGCGGTGGGACGGTGATAGGCGCCGGGCCGCAGTTTGTCGCTTTTTGCGGCCAGGGGCGACTTAGCCGTCAAAGTGACGTCTACTTCAAGTTAGAAGTCATGGCCGCAATCGCAGCATCTGCAATCTCAGCGATGCGCTCTGCTTGGTCGGCCACAGGGATAAAATCATCTTCCCCCATGGTTCCGTAACTCCAAGCGCTCCATACGCGGGTGCAGTCGTATGCGTCGCCTCCAATGGCCTCGGCAATGGCATCACGGACCTTCTCTTTCATCTCTTCGGTAATTTCCATTTTTGGCCTCATTTTTCCAGTTGACCGCAGAACTTCTAACTTTTCAATCAACCGGACAGCCCTGACGGGCTTCCGGTTATCTCAGTCGTTATCCGTCTGGTTCTTGGCTCGCAGCAGCCGGTCAATTTCGGCGGCAAGCAGCGCCCCGGCCTTCACCAGCAAATCCAGGCGCTCATCCGCTGTATAGGTCGCAGGGTCAGGCGGCATGTTTCCAGGATTCGTGCGGCGCTCCCCGTAGAGGTATCGCTTGTCCCAGCCATCGCTCCATGAATCCGGCCACGGGTCACAGAAGGATGGGCCTGCCGCGTAGTTCACCTGCTCATACAGCCGTACCGGGGTTGCGTAGCACACTGCTGCCAGGGCAAGTGAGCCGTCCGTGTGCTCGTCGTCGTGCTCGTTGTCCCAGCCCTCTTGCTCAAGCTGGCGGCGGCGCTCTGCCGCTATCAGTTCTGCTCCCGTCATCATCGGTCTCCGTAGTTGCGCCGGCTAACCCGGCGGTCAAGCGCGACCTTCGCCACCTTCGGTGGCTCGGCCGCTTACCTCTGTGTTGGGCGGCAGAATCTCCCACCGCCGCCACTCGATCTCTATCGCCATGCGGCAGCGCCTCATCATTCTGGCCGCGACGGCAGCGCCGAGGTGGAACGTCTGCCCGGCGGCATTGTGCCGGCGGCCGTCCGGCCATAGGCGCTCGGCGACCGTGTTGGCGGCCACTGTGCGCCAGCCATCGTTGTACATCTCGGCCAGAACAATTTCCAGGCGTTGGCATCCTGCGCTCATAGTCACCCCTCGCGCCCAATAGGCGCATCAACCCGGACCTGCTGACGCGGGCCGGTTATGCTGGTCGTTAGGTGACTTCATCTTCGCTAACCGGTCGTAGAGGATCACATTCACCGTGGCGGCCAGGTTCATGCACCGGTCGGTCGGCACATACACCACGTCGCGGCACCACGACAGCACGCGCTCGCCAAGCGTTCCGTCCTCCGGCCCGAAGATGTAGAAAGCTCTCTCCGGGTGCTTGTACGTCGTCAGGCACTGCGCGCCGGGGATCAAATCAACCGCCACTGGAACGCAGTCGTATGGGATCACCAATTGCAAGTCGCCCACTTCGAGCACAGGCATATGGCGCCACGTTTTGAAAGTGTCAGTGCTTGCACGCTTGAACCTCTTGCCGGCCACTGCCAGCATTGAAGCGCCGTAGCATTGGCAGGCGCGCAGGGCACCGCCGACGTTCTCCGGGGTCTTCGGATGGTCCAGACCAATTGCTGCAAATCCACGCATTATTTGTTCTCAAGTGGGGGGATTGGAACGGTTCTTGGCGGCCTCTGCCTGGTAGGCCCGCTCCAGGATATGGACATTTTTCCAGGCGAAGTCGGCCCGCTCCTTTTCTCGGGCGAGACGCTTTTCAAGATTCAGTACCAGGGCCTCCAGCGCTGCCCCCTTGGCCGCACCAAACTCGGCGCCGACCGAGGTTTCCCACCAGCCGTCTTCGCCCTCGGTTCTGTCGATGCCGTCCAGGATCGCAGCAAGTTCAACGCCTCCGGCCTCCATGTCGTGACGCAACCCCCCTCGGGCACGCGCCAGGGCGACCATTTCCGCTTCAGTGTTCGGGGGCTGGGCCGGCGCGAGTCCCGGCAAGGGCCCGGGGAAGGTCTTGGCGGCCTGCTTGGCGCGGATCACTTCGATCTTCTGCCAGACCCGCTGTAGCTCCAGATCGCCGGCCGCTTCCATGTCGATGGCCTGGGCGGTACACAGGGCGGCCAGGGTAATCAGGACGCCACCGACCTCTTGGGTGGGGTCCCCAACCGGGCGGCCATAGACGTAGTCCACCAGGGCGTGGGCGTCCTCCTGGGTGCAGTTGCCGGCCTGAACCAGCTCCAGGGCTTCCTCCAGGAAGCGGTGGTTGCGGGTGGGGATATCCAGGGCGTGGGCTTCCCCGAAACAGACCCGGGCCCAGGTGGCGACGTTTTGTTGGAAGTTCATTTATTGCTCCTTTGATTTCTTGGCCCAGTGTATGCAGCCGAAGTTTTCACCTGTCATAAACCCCGCGGCGTAGTCGTCATAATCCCAGTACGCGAGTCCGTTTGTCGGGGGCTTGGCGCTCCACACAAATTTATCGCTGCCGCACTTACCGGCATGGCCCCCGTGGTAACTGATGTCAAGGGCCTCCGTTGTTCGAGCCCAGTGCTTGCAGGTTTTGCACAAATTCATAGCAGATCGAGGCCTTCCTGACGCTCCCGCCAGGCGCTAGGCAGGCCCTGCTGGCGGCGCTTGGTGGCTTCCATCAGTACATCCTGGACGCTGCGTTTGCTCTCCCGGCTTTCCATCACCTCCTCGTCTATGGTGTCTTCGGCGACGATGAAATAGAGGAACACGTTGCGGTCATGGCCGCTCTGGAACTGGCGGGTGGGGCCGATGCGCTCCACCACCTGGAGGTAGGACTCCAGGTTCCAGGAATGGGAGAAGAAGACCATGTGGTGACAGGCCTCCTGGAAGCCGTCGATGCCATAGCCGCCGGAGTCGGGATGCACCAGCAGCTTGGGGATGCGGCCCTGGGCGAAGTCTTCCTCGTCTTGCTTGGTGCGCAGGACCCGCGCGTCGGGGAAGGCCTTCTTGAGGCGTTGCAGGTCCGACCAGAAGGTATAGACGATGATCAGGGGCGCGCCCTGCAGCTCCTCGGCCAGGGAGTCCAGGGCCTGCAGCTTCTGGTCGTGCACCTCCTGCCAGTCCTTGCGGGCCAGGGGGTCTTCCACGTCTTCCTCGTGGTCCAGATAGACCGCGCCGTTGGCCACCTGGAGGAGCTTCTGGGACTTCACGGCGGCGTTGGCGGCCGACACCTGGCGCTCCCCCAGGCGGGCGAAAAGCTTCTTCTCCAGGGCCTGGTAGAGCCGGCGGGAGGCCTCTGGGAGCTGCACCATCAGGGGCACCATGACCGGGTCCTTGAGGGGGAAATAGTCCTTGGCGTTGATGGACAGGCACAGGTCCGCCACCGCGGCGTGGATCTGGGGCGGGGCGTACTCCTTGGGCTTCACGCTGTAGCCGTCGAAACTCTTTTCGAACCAGCGGGCCATGAAGGAGGTGTGGGTGTTGCCGAGCCGCCGGCCACCGTCCAGATACCAGAGCTGCCCCCACAGGTCCTTCAGGCCGTTGGGGGAGGGGGTGCCGGTCAGCTCGATGAATCGGGTCGTGTGCTCGTGGGCGATGCGCCCCAGGGCCACCGCCCGCTTGCCGCCGGTGCCGCGGATGAAGGGCTTGCCGGGGCTACCGTCGGCCTTGCGGGCAACCTGGTGGGATAGGCGTACCGACTTGAGCTTGGTAGCCTCGTCGGCGACCACGATGCGGTAGGGCCAGCGGGAGCCCCAGTGCTGGATCAGCCAGACCAGGTTCTCATAGTTGGTCGTGTAGATCGGGGCGTCCCGTTCCAGGGCCGCCAGGCGCTGCTCGGGGGAGCCGAGGATGGGCACCACCTCCAGGGCCGAGAGGTGGCTCCATTTCTGGGCTTCCTTAGCCCAGGTCCGGCGCGCCACCCGGGGCGGGGCGATGATCAGGGTGGGGTGGCTCTCGCCGGTCAGATAGAGCATGTCCAGGGCGGTCAGGACCAGGACCGTGTTGTGCGTCACGACATAGTTCCGGGTCACGTAAAGACTGTCCGAAGCCGCAACCTTTATGCACGTTGCGTGTTCGTAACCCTCTACCTCCGCTGAGACCATCTTTCGTATTGGTGGGTACTTGGTGGGCCGTACCCAGCGGTCCAATTTGCGTCGCAAGCGGAAGGGGGCAAACTGAGGGGGCAGTTTCACATTGGCGCGCCAAGAGGGGCGCCCTTCTCCGGTTTGGCAATGCGTTACCCGAGGATCGGCTTTTTTGGCTACACCGCCAAGGGATTGCGTGAGCGCAACAACGGCGTCCACAAGAGCTTCCGCCGTCGAAGAAAACTCAACCCCCCCGCTGTGAATAGGGGAGCCGTCAGTGTCCAGAAGCCCTTGAAGCAGCGCAAGCCTTTGTTCCACAGAGCCCAGCATGTAGGCTTCAGGGACGAACTTCTCCCACGAACGCTTCCCTTGCAACCCCAGTTCGCGCAGTGCAGGTGACAGGCCCGGTCCGCTGCCGTACGCAACATATTCGCAAGTGTCATGCCCGCGTAGCTCACGCAGCCCCGTGGCGGCTATGATTTCCAGGTCGGTGCAAACCGTTGGGTAACCGTTTTGCGTTACGGTTCCGTCGCCCAAAATGACACCTAGAAGGTATGGCTCCAGCGGGAGGGTCTGTTCTGGAAATTCCACAGGGGCGACAAGGGGGACGTACCAGAAGCTGTCTACACCCCGGTTACCGTTGCGCCAGGTCAGGCCATGGGCCACCAGTTGCCGGGTGGTCATAACATGGCCAATGGCGCCGCGCTTACGCTGGTGGGGGCTTTCCACGTACCACAAATGGTCCCAACCCACGCGACACCAGGCGCCGTCACTAAACGTCACCCGTACTGTTTCTTGTAGCCCCTGGGGAAACACGGCAAGGACCTGGGTGGGTTGGCCGTTCGCCCCGAGGACACAATCCCCGGTCTTGAGAGCACCCATCGGCACCCATCCTTTTGGGGTCAGCACTGGTTCGCTGTCAGGCTGCTGCTTGCCCACGCCCGGGGTCCCCCACAGGGCGCAGCGGGGGTTCCAAAGGAGGTGGTGGATGGCCGCTGTGTGGTAGGGGCGGGGGACGTAGATGCGGCTCACGGCTCGACTTTCAGGTGGGCCTCGAAGAGGGCGGTGAGGGCCTCCTTGTGGCCCCCGGGGTAGTTGTTGTCTTCCATGGCGTGACGCAGACCAAGGGCCACCAGCACGCCCCAGTCGCCCCCGGTCTGGACCCCCAGGAGCCCCGGCGAACGGCCCCGTGGAGCGAAGTATTTGACGTGGCCACGAGCCCCGCGGGTGGCCTCCAGGAGCCGGCCTATCGCATCTGGCAGCTCGGAGAGATTTGAGAACCACACCATATAGGAGGGGTAGCGGCCCTTTTTGAGCCGTTCCAGGGTAACGCTCACAGCCTCTGCTCCTCGGCGATGAGGTAATCCACGCCGAGCGTGGAGTCGATCACCTCCACCCGAACTTTGAAACGCCGCAGCAGGGCGTGTTCCCGGGCCTGGGTCTCGGTGGGTTTCTTCCCGGGGCGCTTCAGCTCCACCAGGATGGGCCCCAGGCGGGGCAGCAGGATGAGCCGGTCGGGGGCGTCCCGCCGGCCGACCCAACGCAGCTTGCGGTACTTGCCCCGGGCCGCGGCTACAGCCTTGATGAGATAGGCCTCCACGTCCGCCTCGATCACGTCTGGGCCTTCTTGAAGGAGTGCGCGCAGTGGGCGGGCAGCACGCGGCGGGCCCGGGCCAGGGCGGCCTTGTCCGGGGCCCGGGGCTTGCCTTCGGGGTCGATACAGGCCCCGACCAGGGCGTTCAGATCCAGGGTCACATGCTGAATAGCCTGGCGCAGGATCTGCTCGTTGAGGGCCGGGCCCAGGAGCTGCTCGGGTTCGGTGGACAAGCCGAGGGTGCCCCGATGGAACTTGTCCAGGGCCGCGCTTACCTCGTTG
>JACCDR010175189.1_pt1 | contig 28031 bp, 40 predicted proteins | sample 7446431 | NCBI WGS metagenome assembly JACCDR01 (sample SAMN15323443, study PRJNA562643) | freshwater metagenome | isolation source: river surface water | place: USA:Blue River Watershed | collected 2017-08-17 | reverse complement strand
TGGTTGGTTTTGTTGCAACGCCAGACGCGATCGCGATTGTCCAGCGCGTTGTTCAGCCTCAAGACCCGTCCGATCTGCTGCACTTCGAAGTGATGCAGGATGCCGAGAGCGGAATCACGCTGGTTTACCGGGCATATTATGTGCGCGGTACTGGCAAGGTGAACCATGTGTTTGAGACCCTTTTTGGTGCGGCCAAGGGGAACCCTGAAGCGCTGATGCGCTTGACTCAGGAGTAATCACTGCGGATTGATGACTGCCGATTCACGATTGGCGGGACGGCAGTTATCAAAAACCTTAAACAGGGGAATCAATGAAAATTGCAGTATTGTGTGGAAAAGTGCGCGGGGGTAAGTGGCTGACACTTGCGACGCCCGACGTGCCACTGGCGAAGCAGAAAGAGTTTTTCAAGCAACTTCGTGTTGAGAATGGCAGAGGTTTGACCATCGAAGGCCGCAAGGTCGATTTGGAAGAGCTGATGCTATTCGATTCGAGCGGCGCGAAGAGTTGCCGGTTTAAGCCGGTGAACCCTGCGGCTGAAAAGCCAGGTTACATTGCGAATTTAGACATGCTGGCGGAGGCTGTCGGGCTGGACCGCAAGGCACTCGATGTGGTGCGCAAGCAAGACGGTTTCCCATTGAAGGATAAAGATGGGTATTCCATTGATGCGGTGAGGGAATTTTTGGCATCGAAGAGTTGATATTTTTGATTGCCGATTGAGTGGCATTTCCGATGGATGAGTGCCGATTAACTTAAAAAAAGAACAAGGAGAAGCGATGAGAAAAATGACGATTGGTTTGGTGTGCTGTGTGGTTGGGATGTTGGCGTTTGGTGCGTTTGGTGGCGACTTGCAGGACTCTCGGTTGCCGACGACGGCGGCGGTGACGACGAATGCGCTGTCGGGCACAATTGATGCCGTGGGTGAGGTTAAACTGATGCGGATCGATGTGTCGAACGCTAACCCGATTACGTTGACGATTCGGGAAGGTGTGACTGGCACGGTGATCTACACGAATAATGCGCTGGCGTCTGATGTGGTGCTGATTCCGCGCTTGGGGACTACGACGAGCACCGGGGCTGCTATTTCATGGGCACAGGACGGCGGTACAAACGTTGTTTATGCTCCGGTGAACTGCCTCGGGTTATCGTACCACATCATTTCGGGCAGCAATACGGCCAATACGGTGGCAATTGGGGTGGTGACGGACAAAAACCCGTAAGGGCATTTCCGATTGGTGATTGAGGCGGTGCGGCTGGGCCGTGCCGCCTTTTTTTCTGAAACTACGGGAGCGCGATCACGGATCGCGGCTACAGGGGGGGATCGATGAGAAGAGCGATGTTTGATGAGGATATGCGGGCTGTGACGCGCGAGGCGGGTGAGGATGTGACGATCGGAGGGCGCACCGTGAAGGCGGTTATCGGCGAGCTGGAGGAGGCCATTGCCCAGGAGCTTGCCGGGATTCTTCCGGCAACGACGGCCAGCTTCACCTTCCGGAGGGCCGATCTGTCGGCTATGCCAAAGGCGCAGGATAAGATCATTTATAACGGAAAAACCTACCGGGTGCTTGTGCCGGCCACTGTTCCGCAGGGCGGATCAGTACGGGTGGAGTGTGGGGCAGAAACAGCCTAAAAGCAGGGTTTTAAGTTTTAGGTGTTAGGTTTCTGGAACCAATAACCCGCAACCTAAAACATAAAACCTAAATCTGAGGTGAATCCATGAACGAAGTCATCATAGATCGGCGGGCTTTCGATGCGGCGGTGGATCAATTTGCGAAGGAGTCTGGGCTTTCTGCGCATGATGTGCTGAAAGATCAGATGAGGCTGTTTGTTAGTAAAGCCGCAGCAATGCTCCCTCCTAATCCGACAAAAGAGAACGGAGACCAAAAAGCGGTGCTGACTAAAGCTGCTCTTGAGATAGGAGAAAAACGAATTGAAATGGACGTCTCTAAAGTTCTTGGAGTTATTGATGATCAGCAGGCGTTGAACCAACTGAACGCAATGTTTAAAAACCGTTTATACCCGCTTAATTTTAATACCGGAAATATCGGCCCCGCCCTCAAAATGGCGAATAAATACCGGAGTAAGAAGGGCCGGGTGACCTACAAAGCCGACACGGTGAAGATCCCGAACACAACGATGGTTTTTTGCGGAAAGACCTATGTTTCTCGCGCGGTGCGCGACTGGATTGTATTGGCAAAAAAACAGCGTGTAGGCCGGTTAAAGGCGGGTTGGGAGGCGGCGGCTACGATGCTGGGGGCGCGACTTCCTAGCTGGATCACTCGGCACAATTCCCCCGGATCGGCGGTGGATACGATTAAGGATGGCAAGGGTTATATTGAGGCGATTAACGGCGTGTCCTATGCCGCCCGGCACGCGGCTGGGATAGAGAAGGTTTTACAGGGGCGGGTGCGGGCCATTACGACGCGCATCGATAAGGAATTATTTAGGTTGGCGAAAAAGGTTTCAGCGAAATAGGGCGACAAGCATGTCGCCCGTACAAAGGAGAAATTATGGCGGTGTTTGATTTGGAGGAGCGGGTTGAAGATGCGTTGAAGGCGGTGTTCCTGGCGTTGGGAACTGGGGCGGGTGTTTTTGTTGGCGGGGATACGGCGGTGATTACAGAGCCTGCCATTTTGATCACGCTGCCGACCTCCGACATTCCGGATGATGAGCAGGCGATTGAAATTACAGGGAATCGGCAGGGTACACTGACGGTGGGGGTGCGCACTCATTCGGACGCCGGCAGGGTTGCCCACCGTGCGCTGGTGGCCGCCGTGCGCGATTGTTTTTATGCTGATGGGTTTGCGGCCGAGCTGACGGCGGCGGCGGACGGTGTGGTGATTGACCGGATTGAACCGGCGGCAACAGAGCGCACAGCGGATGGAAATAGCTTTGTGACTGGGATGCAGGCGGAGGTTTGGTTCAGGCCTGCTCCGGAGATTGGCGATTAGATTTTAGCCATTAGCTATTGGCGATTAGCCGTTAGCTAAAAGCTAGAGGCTAAGAGCTAGAGGCTAATGGCTAGCAGTGCGGTGAACATTCGGGGGAGAGGTGTGTGTATTGATGATGGGCGATTGATAAAAGGAGAATAACTATGGCAGCAGCGACACAGTTGGGACAGGCGTGGAAATTGGGTTATAATGGGGTTGAGTATACCGGCTATATGCCGACTGATGTGAATGTAACTCCAACCGCAGATGAAGAAGTGATTAAAAATGAAGATGGGGCGACCTGCTCGGTGATTACCATGGATGTGGGCGAGGAGCAAAGTTACACTTTCTTGATTAAATCGACGGGAAGCCTGACGCCGCCTGTAAAAAACTCGCTTGTTTCTTTTAAGGGTCCGGGTGATGTGGCTGCGGTGAAGCGGCGGGTTTTGGATTCCGGCGTGAAATACTCAAAAGGTATTTCCCAGTTGACGCTTAAGGTTATCCGCGAGGTGAGCATGGCGGCGGCGTACGACGCTTAAGCATTGCCGAATGCAGATTGATGATTGCCGAGGTTGTGAGGGAATTGACCGCCAGCCACACAAAGCAAGCAATCGTTAATCGGAAATGAAAAAATGTTTCCGTATTGTAAACACAGTTTACTGATTCCGCCGAAGTGCCTCGGGCTTGTCTTGAGGCCGTTTTCGTTGGGGCATGTGGACGTTTTAACGGCGCTAGAGAGTCCGGTGGTGACGGGCGCGATGGATGAGCTGAATCCGGCGGAGCTGGCGGTGGCGGTGTGGGTCTGCTCTCAAAGCGCGGATCAGGCGGTACGGAATTATACGAAAAATACTGCGAAGAGCCTGCGCGAGCTGGAGCGGATTGGAAAACGGTTCGGGGCGCGCCCGGCAGAGTTTGCCTCACACCGGGCGATTTTTTTTGAGTATCTTGGGGCTTATTTCATGGCTCCGCCGCGTTGGGACGGTAAAGCGGTTGACCCGGTGATACCGTGGCATTTGAGCGTATTCGCCGCCCTCCAGCGGGACACCAACTACACGCCGGATGAGGTTTGGAATTTACCGCTACCGCGTGCGCTGGAGATCTTCGCGGCCTGCGCGGCGAACCGTGGAGATGAGACTCTAATTCCGCCCAATCAGCAGGCAATTATGGATTTGATGAAATCTCAGGAGGATGATGTATGAGCGCGGAAATTAAAGCAAGGATGAGCTTGGATAGCTCCGGTGTGAAAGCCGGGGTTGAATCGTCCGGAAAAGCGGTGAGCGGGCTGCAAGGTCAGTTATTGAAGCTTGGGCCGCAATTGGCAGCGGCGTTTTCGGCGGGGGCAATTGCGTCATTTACAAAAGACGTGATTGAATATGGCGGTAGGCTGATGGATTTATCAGATCAGACCGGACTTTCCACGGATGAGCTGCAGGCGTTTCAGGCCGCCGTGATGGCTGCGGGGGGAACCGTTGAAAATTCGGCGACGGCAATGATGAGCCTTCGCAATGCCCAACAGGCGGCACTCTCCGGCGAAGACTCGTATATTAAGACGTTTGCGCGGCTTAACATTACGATGGATGATTTGGCTAAAAAGACGATGCCGCAGCTGCTGGAGGCGGTGGCGAAAAATTATAAGGGGATTCTGGATTTTGGCGTTTTGGTTGATTTGTTTGGAAAGAAGAACGCGGGGCGGCTTGAGCAGGCGTTGATTTCGCTGGCCGATGAGGGGTTTGGAGGGTTGATTCAGCAAACTAAAGAGGCAGGACTGCTACTTTCAAATGAAGAGATTTTTAAAATGGATGCGATTGCCGATCGCTGGGAACGGTGGGGAATTCGCATGAAGGTGATTGGTGCGGATATTGGTTTTTGGGTTCATGGATGGGTTCGTAAAATTGGGTCGTTTTTTGATGCGCTTAAAGAGGCGCATTTTACGAAAGAAGATAGCCTGCTAAAGGATTGGAAGAATTTTTTTACGGGGAATTTTAAGGAGATCGATGGGCCGTTAAAAATTGCAAAACGGATGAAGGATAATTTTTTAAACTCTATGGCCAGTGACAGCGCGATTGACCAAAAAGAGGAGGAGGCTCTTAAGAAAAAAATTTCCGATGATGCGGCGAAGCGAGATAAGGTTGAATTGGATGGGCGCAAGGGAAAGATCGGCGATATTTATGCAGCGGAAGCCGGGGAGATTCAACGGCTGGCGGATAAAAAGGCAGAGGCAGACCGTAAGGCGGCTGCTGCGGCTGCAGAGAAAGCGGCAAAACAGGCCGCGCTCGATGAAAAGGCGGCGGCCAAGGCCGCCGATGCGGTTGAAAAAGAGGCGCAAAAGCTGGCGGCTCTTGAGGCGAAGACAACGCTTAGCGAGATCAGCGGGGCAGCACCGGAGGCGGCCCGCGCTCGCTATGACAGTTTGCGGGAGATTGGCGCGAATATCCTCGGATCAGGGCGGATTGGCGGAGCACCACAAAACCGTGAGGCCGAAATTGCCACAGCAACCCGCCAAACGGCGGAGAATACGGCGCGGCTGGTTCAAAAGCTGGACGCTCCACCGGTTTCGCGGGTGGCGCAGAGTGCGCCGGTGTATTAGGGGGGGATAGGTGCTGGGTTCTTGGCACTGGGTTTTTGAGAGGGACCGAACTGGATTTTTAGAGCCTAGCGCCTAGCGCCTAGAGCCGGACAGGAAAGTGGAGGAACTATGGCAGCACCAAGTGTTTTAGGAGCGACAGGGTTAATTGAACAGCCGGGGAGTCCGGAGGAGACGACCACGGATGCAGGGCGCCAGATTGTGCGCTCGTTTGTGTTTACTGGATCCGGAACACCTACCCATCCGGCCATTGGGGCGGCCTACGATGGTCTGGTGCTCAAAGAGGTTAAGGACCAGCGTAACACGGCGGGTGGTAAACGGATTGTGGTTTATACCTATGGCGAGCCCTATGTGGATGTGATTTCAGTACCGGACCATATCCTTGCTCAGGTTGAGGATGAGTATGACACCAATATGATTTCCATCCCGATCGAGCAGCATCCGGATTATGACGAGGCATGGAAGACGACCAAGCCCGGCGTGACGGATTACCTGTCCCCTCAGCCGATCCGCCGGATTACCGATTACGGCACGGCGTTTTTTTCGATGCCCTCCGGAGTCGGGAAACGGGCGCAGGACGGGTTTTCAAACTATTGGCTTAAAACGGGTATTACCTGCAGGAAGATCGGCGTGGCGCGTAACGGGGGAGCGCCCACCGCTGTATTTCAGCGGGTGATGACCTACCAGTATGCGGAGAACGGGTGGGACGGCGACATCTATGATTAAGCCATTAGCTGTTAGCTTTTGGCTATTAGCTAAGAGCTAGAAGCTAAAGGCTACGCAACAACCGGAGTTTTTCTTATGGGTAATTTTGTTCCAGAATTGAGGGATCAGCGGGATGTTTTCGGGTGGGCTAAACGGCTGGTGGGTTATTTGCGTTCAACGATCCTGCGGGGTGGCCGCGGCATTTTGGTTCAGCAGACGGATTCTGGCACGACGGTTTCTTTGGGCAACCATGCGGCGGATCATGCACCGGGCGGCAAGGATGAAATCCGTTTCAAGAGCTTGGATATTATCGAGGGGGAAGATGAAAAAACCATTGCGCTGGATCCGGCGGATGAAAACTTTCTCGCGGACCGCATCTTTGCGGTAAAGGCGGATGGCACAGTAACAGAGTGGCGTACGATTACGGATTTGCTGGACGGGATGACCGGTTTTGCCGCCGGCAAAGTTTTTGCCGTGGCCTCCGGAGGCTCCTCGTTGGAGTGGATTAGTGTCGGGAATGTGACGGAGAGTGGCACGACGCCGTTTCAGTCGGGTAAGCTGGTAATCGCCAGCGGGACGGCGCACGAGCTGCTTGGGACACTGATCGGCATTAATCTCGCGGGGGCCACCTATAACGGGTATCTCGATACCGCTATTTCAACGGATGCGCGGGTGGCGCAGATTGCCGATGCCCGTATTGTTGCCGCCGGTGGGGAAGAGGGCGTTACGAATCCGGCCGATTTGCTGGCGCTTTTAAATGAGCTGTTCGGTGAATCCACTCCGGCCGAGTTTTTGTATGTTGGGGATGACGGTGTGACTGCCGGCGGTCTCCAAACGATCGAGCCGAATGCGCTGATCAAAGACACTGCAACACCGCAGGATTTCAACATCGCCTATTTTTACGGAACGAATAAATTGCGGGCGCTGGCTCAGCCGTCGGTGGATAGCTTTTTGGCGATGGATGGCGGAACGATTGGCCTGCGCTGGGTGGCGCGAACTGCCGGGGTGACGGAAAGCGCGACGACGCCGATCGTGTCGGGTAAAATTGTGCTTGGATCCGCGACGGCGCATGAGCTGGTGGGATCAGCTTTTGGGATTTCATCCCACGGGGCCGCTTATGCCGGCTATGCGGACACAGATTTGGCCACTGCGGCCAAGGTGGCGGTGATTGCCGACGCACGGGCCGTTGCCGTGGCGGGGAATGTTCGCGAAAATGCGGCGGTTCCATTTGTGAATGGCAAGCTGGTGCTGGGATCGTCGACCGCTAAGCAACTGAGCGGGACAGCCATTGGAATTTCTATTTACGGTGCGGCTTATGGCGGCTGGGCCGATACGGATGTTGCAACCAACGCCAGGGCGGCAGTGATTGCCGACGCCCGCTTTACAGCCAACTTCCCAGCTCAGAATGTGACCGGAAGTGGAACGGCTGCGCAGATTGCAGTTTTCAGCGCGGCGAATGTGATCGGATCATCGACGCTGATTGCGTTGCTCAATACTCTTTTCGGAAACTCTACTCCGTCAAAATTTATTTATCATGGCGCGAGCGGGGTGACCTCTGGCGGCTTGCAGACCATTGATCCGGAGGCGGTGCGAAAGGACTCCGTAAACCCGCAGGATTTCAATATCGCCTATTTTTACGGGGGGAACAAAATCCGCGCACTGGCGCAACCGTCGGTCGATAGCGTGCTAGCGATGGACGGAGGAACGATTGGACTGCGCTGGATCGCCCGAACGGCGGACGTGAAGGAAAGCGCGACCACGCCCATTCAGGCAGGAAAACTTGTGCTGGGATCAGCAACTGCCCGCGAGTTGGTGGGTACTGGCTTTGGGATTTCATTACACGGGGCCGTTTATGCTGGCTATGCGGACACGGATGTAACCACTGCGGCCAAGGTGGCGGCGATTGCTGACGCCCGGATTGGTGCCATCGGCGCAACCGGAAACGTGAAAGAAAGCGTGTCGACGCCGATTGCGGCGGGTAAGCTGGTGCTGGGATCCGCGACAGCTCATGAAGTGGTAGGGACAGCGTTTGGGATTGATGCGAACGGGGCGGCCTATGGCGGCTATGCGGACGACGAGGTGCCGACCTCTGCAACCGTCGCGGTCATTGCGGATGCGCGGGCCGCCGCCGCGATTCCATGGAACAACCTAATCGGAGGCGGAACTGCCACGCAAATTGCTGTATTCAGCTCCACTCACGGAATCGGATCATCCACGCTTATCGCTCTTTTGAATGCTCTGTTTGGAACATCCACACCAGCGCAATTCATTTACCACGGCGCGAGCGGGGTGACATCTGGTGGACTCCAAACCATCGATCCGGACGCCGTTACAAAATCCGGAAGCCCGCAAGCCGGAACCATTCCCTATTTTGCAAACGCCAACACGGTGGCGGCCCTTGCTAAGCCCAGCGTAGATAGCATTTTGGCCTCCGACAGCGGCAGCCTCGGAACCCGCTGGGTCGCCCGCACCGAAATCGGCGGAACCCCGTCGACCGCTGGAAAATCGCGCTATATGACGTTGCAGCTCGACGCGAATCTGAATCCGGTCTGGGATTATGTGAGGGCTCACTAATGGCCAACCTGCCCACCATCACCGCCGGATACGACTGGACCGCCGCATCGAATATCAACCTATTCATCGCGGCCATCCGCAACCGCAACTACATGCTCACCAATGGCAACTATGGCACCATCGCCACCGTCGCCGCCGGGGCCGACATATCGAGCGCGGCGTTTATCCGCTCACTGCAAAGCTGGATCGAGGCCAATTATACCGGATTTTGCCGGATGAATGTGGCCAACATCAACCAGCCGGGGCTATTAACCGGCGACGCCACCCGCGCAGCCCTCAAATACACCGCCGCCGAAATCGGCTCCACCGCCACCGCTGCCATTCGTTTTGCAACCGACGCGGGCCTCAACCCCAGCTCGACACCCTCAAACTGGTGGGACCGCAAAGCTCCCGGCGTCGATACCCACGGCCCCATGACCGCAGGCGACTACATCGGGAGCTGGATCTGGGCCGACCTCGCCAAAGCCCTCCGCGCCCTCCGGCTTGTTCGCGTCGCAACCGCCCCAACCTGGCACGTCTTAAAACAAAGCTGGCGCGAGGTTCCCTTAATCAGCCTGCCGCCTCCACCGCCCGGACTGGTGATCGTCGCGAAGGGTGATGAAAAGGTTTTTGGAGTTTTTCAGCCCGAGCAAGCGCCAATACGAGCCGCCGCATTAACCGAAATGCGCAGCCGGTTAACGGGGAATTCATTCACCACGCCTAAAACCGGCTTTAAGGTGGGAAACCAAACGTACGAGCGATACACCAATGACGATCAATTTAGCAAAAATTTAAGCTCTTTAGCGGCACTTATCCACATATCAGCAGAAATCCACTGGACAACCTCCGCTCGATGGCCAACCGGAACCGGTGAAAACCTGCTTTTTATGAATGCTGGATTAACTGTCACCAACGCCCGCGAAACATTCCCATATGGATACTCCCCGCACGATTACCTAACCCCAACTGTTGAGATCGTCGGAAGCCAATATTTCAAAAAACCACCAGCAGCCCGAGGCGGATACGCTCCGATTATAACCCTGGTCAATGGATGGAACTGTGTCTACCGCAAAGCCGAGACGAATTTAAACACCTCCGGCGTCGCCATCGAAGCCAATATCACCGATCCAATTCCATCCGATTTTGTTGAGTGGGGTAATATATTATATCCACCAAGCTCGGATGATACCAGCCGCGAACAGGTCAGAGGCTGGCAATCCGATGCGGTCGACGCGTATTTACTGACGGATGAGGCGTAGGGCGATTAGCCGTTAGCTTTTGGCTATTAGCTAAGGGCTAGAGGCTAAACGCTGGCTATTCGCGCACTGAACAAACGGGACTATAGTGGAGGAAACACTATGGATTACCGAATGATGATTACTGACTGCCGATTTCTTATCTTTTCCGTTTTTCTTTTTTGTTCATGCAGGTCGCCTGCGATGGATGTGGCCCGCATCGAGATCGAGAGCGATGTAGAGCAGATCCGCTATGCGCAGACGGCCGAGGAATTCGAGCGGCTTGACCCGATCCGAATGTATCAATGGGAAAGCGTGCAGCTCGATGTCAGCGCGGTGCGCGGCACGACTCCGGTTGCGCTGACGAATGCGGGGATTTGGGTGCGCTGGGAGGTATACACCACACCGGGGGCTAGCAACGCCTATATTCACACGACCGGTGTTGTGGTGAGTGCGGCGGGCGGGCTGGTGCGTTTTGAGTTGACGCCGGAGTTGGCTGGATTGCCAGCAGGAAGTTATTATTCTTTCGTGCGGGCGTTTCAGACGGTGGACGGGGTGGATATGCCGATTGCAAACGGGGTGCTGGCTTATAACCGCCTCGAGGTGATCTGGGCGCCGAGCCCTTATCAATATGCGTATATGGGGCCATATCCTGTTTTACAAATTGGCCAAACAGGGCCGCAAGGGCCGACTGGCGCGACGGGCCCGCAGGGGCCGACTGGCGCGACGGGCCCGCAGGGGCCAATAGGGCTAACGGGGCCGCAGGGGCCAATAGGGCTAACGGGGCCGCAGGGGCCAACGGGAGAGACTGGCCCACAGGGTCCGCAGGGACCAATAGGCTTGACAGGCCCGCAGGGTCCGACTGGCGCGACGGGCCCGCAGGGTCCGACTGGCGCGACGGGCCCGCAGGGGCCGATGGGGCCGACTGGTCAGGTGGCGAGCGTAAACGGCCAGACCGGAGTGGTTGTGATTGTGGAGGCCGACACCAATGCGCTGGCGGCTGTGGCTGGGGTGCGCGGAGCCGTGTCGAACTTAACTGATAACGTGATGGATCTTGCGGCCCATTTCGGTGAGGTGGTGGGTACGTACGGGAGTCCGCTGAGGTGCACAGGAATGACCAATGGCCGCCCGTATTATGTGTCCGATATGGATGCCGGGCAGACGTACATGATGTACGATGGCGGAAAATGGGTTTTCTATATATCCGCCGCCGAAGAGGCCACCAACTCCGCCAATACATTTTTTCCGCCTAGCACAAATTGGTTTACTGGCAACTGGTACACAGAGCCGGGTGAGCCGATCGCTGATGGATCGATCACGTTTTCGCACACCTACGCCACGCCGCAGTCCGTTGGCATCACGCTGAGCAACCAGATTGCCATTACTTCTGCAGCATTGAGCAACCAAATTTTTGAGGCATCTGGAATGCTGGAAGAATCATATATTATGGCGGATGGTCAACGGTTGGATTATGTATCCGAAAACCTCTGGGAAAGTGCAACGCTGGACGACACCCATATCAGCCAAATCGGATCCGATTGGACCTTTTACTACCTCGATGCGCCCGTCGCCACCGCGCCAATTACCGGCCCGCTTCCCCCTCCGCTCTCCGAATGGGACGGAATGACCTCGATCGAACTCTACCCGCGTAACCTGCGCACGTTTATCCTGACGAACCAGCTCGCCCAAACCCTGACGGACAGCTCTAATCATGTGCCATCTTGCGCGGCGGTGAGTGAGGCTTTATCGGGAGCACAGTCGGCAGGTTGCTGGCTATTTTCCGGCACGAACAAAACCTTTTTCGCCAATTTTACAAACGCCTATCGGGCGGCGGTCGCTGGCGATACGGTAGAGCTGGACGCTGGAATCCACGACATCGGTACGAATCTGTTTTATTTTACGAACTCCGTGAACGTGGTTGGTAAAGGCCGCAACGCGACGATGCTCAAGGCGGGCGGTTTTTCGTGGCTTGCGAGCGCCACCAACTGCGAATTAGCGGGGATGACCTTAACCCAGCCGACGAACTACACGGGGATGAATCTGTTTATATTTGAGGCTAAGGTGACGAACGTGATGAATCTTGTTTATCGTGATCTGCTACTGAAAACACTCCAAACGAATGCAAACTGCCACGGATTAGAAGCGACCGGATCAGGAATTAAATTTGAAGAGGTTCATACCGACATCATTCTTGGGCACGCCTTCGTTTTAAAGGGTGCGGCGGATGTGGTGGCGAACAACTGTTCTTCGCGGGGCGGATCGTTCAACGGGCTGTTGATCAAGGGGCTCAATGGCACAAACGTGTCTGATAAAGGGGCTTGCTCAAATATCACGATCAATAATTTCGTTTCGCACGGTGGCCCCTTACAGGGTGCCGCGTTATACATTCAAGCGGGCGGCGGAACGACTAACCAGAATATCAACATTAATGGATTTTTCAATGAGGGTGCGATCCCGTCGATCGGAGTGGGGGTTTATGCTGATTCTGACGGAGGTATTGTGACCAACGTAACGATTAGAAACTCCATCATAAATGGCACATACGGTGTTCAGGTTGGAAACCAGAGCGGGACGATCAGCGCGAACTTGTCGATTTCTGCGTCATTTTTAGATTGCACCATCAATGGCACAACGGCGGGGGTGTTGGCAATCGGCGGCGGCAGTGGCTTACTGACGCTCAACAACACACGGGGCGCACTGCCAACGAACCAAAACAGCGCGGTGTCGTTTAGCCCGCTAGGATCATTTATTGAGGTGTTGGAGAGTAACACGCGCATGACTCGGCCCGATGGTGCGCGGGTTAATCTGGATATTAACCATTACTCGTCAAAAAACGATATTACGCGCCCGGCGATCACAAAGCTGGTTCGCACGGTTTCCCCATCCAGCGGCGCCACATCGAGTTTTTACCGGGCGACAAATATCGACGCGGCCAACACCAATGTGACGATCGTAATCAAGGGTGGCACGAATCATTTTGTGGCGATCACTAACGTTTTGGTGGGTGATCCATGCTGGATTGTCGCCACGGCCACCAGCGCGGTTTATAAAGTGATCTCCTCCGGAATGGTCACCACGACCGACGTCCCGATCGTTGGATCGGTGATTGGTGATCAGTATTTTAGCGTCCAAACCACCAACAACTGCACCAACGGGATGGCTCGGTTTGGTAAAACCATTTGTTCGCTGTCTGGTGCGACGAATAATTATGGGATGGTATCTATCAAAACAGATATCCGGGGTGCTCTGGCAATTCACAGCGGCGGCACGATGTCGCAATTTGGATCTGCGACTGCCGTAGAAAATTTTGCTCTGCAAAATACTGGCTGGGCTTGGGGCGGAACGCCTATCTATACACAGCCAGAATGGCTTTACACGAAAATCTATGTCCGCTCCTTTATTTTGGGGAATGTTGTGTATATCGGCGCATTTGCTGATGACTGGGGCCTTGGATATTCCGCAAACGTTACCGGCACATGGAACGACCTAATTTCAACTGTCGAGATGTACACGACCGGCCTGCCGATCGCGCTGAAACCGATCTCCATTCTCCCATAAGAAAGGATACCTAATGAAAAAAATACTGCGCATATTAAGCCTCGTTTTTCTCTATCTGCTGATTCTTTTCGGTTGTCCGGCGTGCACCTACACGCGCAACGCCCCGCTGATCAACCATAATGCGCCAATCATTCAAACCAGCTTGGACGTAAAAGACTCTGCTAACGGGAATACCGTCACTCCAGTACCCTAAGGAAGTAATATGACTGATTTTATTCGTCTGATTTGTTTCGGTGTGGCGGCAGTGCTGTTGCCGATGGCTCAAGCAGCGGCAGAGGATGGGCTTGGTCCAATCGGTGCAGGAGCGCGCACGCTGGAGCAGTCGACACCTACATTTGTGTTGGCGGTTGTTTGCATTGCTTTTGCGGTGGCGATCGTGCGGCTCAACCAGCGCAACGAAAAAATTACGGAGCGACTGATGGAGGCCTTAGAGAACAACACGGAAGCGTTTACAGCCCTCAAAACGATCGTCGATGAATACCACCGCAAGGGAGACCGATGAACGCGGTGAAAGCGATTTGCATTACGGTGATCATCTGTTGGACGTCGTTAATGCTGGTGCTGGTTTATGCGATTGCCGGCCATGAGCTGACGCGCGTGGAGCGGTTCACGACGGTTGAGGTGCGCGGGAAATGAACGAGTTAAAGACGTTTCGAGTTGGGGAGTTTCGAGTTTTGAGCTGGGACGTTTTGGTGTTGAAGCTGCGGGTATTTTGGCATTCAAAAACGCGGGTGAGTTATCCGAAAAAAGGGGGCCGGAAATGATGTTGCTGTATCGGGGGAAGTCGCTGTTATCGTGGAGGATTAAGCTGGCCACACTGTCCAAAGAATCGCACGCGGCCTGGCTTAAAACCACGGAGCAAGATCGGGCGATGATCCGCTTGCTCGATTTTAATGATAAAGGGGTTGCTGGCTGGATTAAATCTCTTGGATGTCTGGAGGCCTGGCATAAAGGGGGCGTACGGGAAAGTGCGAATCTAGCGGATGATCACAAAAAAGGCACACCGATTGATGTGTATGACGTTCCATCAATTGAAGAATGGAAGTATGAGCTGATTGAAAAAGCCATCCGCAATGAGGTCGGCGATGGATACTGGTTTGGCGGGATTCTGGCGGCACGGCTGAACCGCTGGGATGCGATCAGCCCGCCAGTGGATCAGCACGGGGATATTTCGAAGTGGTTTTGCTCGCACTTGCTGGAGCATAAGCTTCGGGAGTATGGCTGTGGGCTGGTTTCCACACGGCGGCCTGACCATAGCGTGTGGCCGGGGATGTTTGCGGCCAGCACGCGCACCGTGTATTTGGGCACCCTCACGACGTGAGGGGTGGGAGGGGGCGTTGGGATCTGGGTTGGATGGGGAACGGCTCTGGGCGCTTGGCGCTGGGTTTAATGAAGAGACATAGCTTTCTGTTCAGACTGGCTGACGCTCTCCCCATATTTTTTGACCCATGTGTTTTCAATGCTTATTTTTGATCTGCAATCCTCTGAACACGTAACAATCATTTTCCCATCATCCAACAGAGCGTGAGACCCCCAGTGTCTCCATCCGATTCTCCAAGTTTCTTTTTTCCCGCACTGGTCACAGCAATAAACAACCGAACAAGACGTTGAACTCGTACCTTCAGAGGCCGCGCAGTTTTTTGATTTATCCATTGTATTTCTCCTTGGCATTTAAAGGCCGGTTCGGATTCAAAGCATCCTGTAAAATTTTGATCTGGCGACGTTTTCCAGCTATCCAATCGGCTTTCGCGTCATTGTAATTTTTGAATACATGGCATAAATCAATCCTTCGGCATCCGAATTCGCGCGTAAACACAACCGCATGCTTCCATCCAGATTTAGGCAACGTTTCTATGCCTCTGAAAACACCAGCTTCGATTGTATCGCTCCAGCAAATATAACAGATGTCACCAACCACTAACTCCGACGCGATTCGCGGCTTTTCATTGTTGTTTTTCATCGTTTTTTCTTTCTACCACCGATGACTTTCCAGCGGCCTTTTTCATATTTCAATATGACCCGGCAATCTTTGCAGATGGTTTTGATGCGGGCTTTGGATTGAAAGGATGATCTGCACTCCGGACAGGTGATTTTATGAAGGATGTCTCCGACACACGGGTTGCGAATTTCTGGCGGCGGGGCCGCGTGGCGCAAGGCGGTGATGGCAAGGCTTACATTGCGCGATATGTGATCGACTAAACCGCGCTCACGCCCAGGGCGTACAGTTTCAGCAAGGGTCATCAATTGAGCGTGCGCGTTCTGCAGGGCGAGTTTGGCGTTTATTTCGTCGGCGGGGTTCATGCTGCGTTCTTCCTTTTGGGTTTTTCTGAAAAGATTTGTTTTACGATTTCGGTGATTTCGCGGGCTGGTCTGCTGTTCTTGACGCCATAGCATTGGGTGATTTCTTTGCGCTGTGGATTATAGGCGGCGGCTACAAAGGCCGCCTCCGGACTGCAGGTGTGCCGGATGAAGATGACAACGAATTCACCGCGTGCGACTTTGGCGGCGTATTGACCGAGGCAGTTAGACATGGCCTTTCCTTCGGCGCAAAATTCAGCATCCGATCGCGGTAGCACAATCTGAAATTCACCGCGTCTGCCGGCCAGATGGCGCCACTGGTCGGCGATATCCGCCAGCTTGCGGTTCATCTCGGCGAGCTGGGCGGCATTTTCGCGGCGGCGGACCGCATCGGCCATATCGCGGACGACGGGGTGCCGGGCTTGAAAATCGTTCGGGAAGGCAATCTTCGTGTCGGATAGATCGAGCCCTGCTTTTTGGCAGTTGTGCAGATAGTCGGTGAATACGAGGCGTGATATGCGATGGATCAGCAGATACTGAACTGCTTTTATGGCCGGGACGGTTTTTGGTAGATCGTATCCTCTGAATTCCTGCTCCGCATGGATCTCGCGGAAGGCGTCCTCGATCGATATTTTTTTGCTGTAGGCCCGCAGCACTTCGCGGGAGTCCGCTTTTAGTTTGCGGATGATCTCCAGATTTTTACAAAAGAACTGCCGAAAAGCTTTGTCTGCTTTGAGCTTCTTAACGATGGAAACCTTTGTGCAAAAGAACCCCACGCCGCCTTTTGATAAAAATTCGATTTCGGGGTGTTCGCGATACATTTTCAGGTAATCGAGGATGTGGCCGCTGGCTGGCGACCATGCGGAGTACCGGAAGCGGCGCGTGCGGTGCAAGAGCTCGGGATTGATGATGGGTGCTGAAATTTTCCAGCGGCATTTGAGAGCATATCCGTCCGTTTCCCAGCGCTTACCATACGTCCAATAGGTTGGCGGCAGGAACCCTTGAGGAGACCAGTCGACGGCGTAGCCTGACATCCGGCCGATCGCCAGATCAAGCACATGTATCCACGGGTCGTCGACGCTACAACGTACCACCTCTTTTATGACGGGGATGTCGCTGGGTTTTTTGGCTTTAACGGCGATGGTGCGGATCTGAACGTCGGATCCGCATTGGGTGAGGTAGAGATAAAACCGGTTGCGGTTTGGCTGTGTTCCTCCGGGGCCGAAACCGGCGGAGCGGTCAAAGTCGAGAATGCGCCGCTCTGCGCTTGCTGACAGCGGCGCGTAGATGGGTGAGGCAAACCGGCTCATTTCTTTTCCTTTTTTTCTTTTCTTTTCACAGCACACTCCGCGCAAAAGTCTTTTGATCCGACCTGTATCCATCCTTCTAATTTTCTATTTTTACGGATTTCTTTGGCTGTAAGGCTGTGATCATCAGCGGAGCTGTTATCATCGCATCCATCGCAGAAAACCAGTGTTTCAATCCGCACACTCATTTCTTTGCTCCGCGAATTTCATCCATTGAAAAGAGCTCCAAGAAAATCGGGCCGGATGGTGGCTTGGCGGGGGGCGCTGGGCGCTGGGTGGCAGGCTTTTTCTTTGGGACCGGCTCGGCTGGCGCACCGGCTTTTTTGACGACGGCGGCTTTGGTTTTTTCTTTGGCGGGTTCTTTAACGTCGTCTTCCTCAAAAAAGTGGATGATCCATCCGAACACGGTGGCGTCGTCGACGCACACGCAGCCGGATCCATTGGCCAGTTTGCGGGCTTCGGCGGTGGCGTATTTTACGGCTCCGGATAGCGTTTTTTTGCCGGCGTTTATTTTCTGGGCGAGCAGCTCAGAGGCGTTCTGCTGGAGGTAATCAAGAATGCGCTGTTCGGTTGGGTTGGCGGCGGTGCATGTGATTTTCATTTAAAATGCTCCTTTCGGAAAATTGTGGTGCTGGCGGCCATCGAGGGTGTCGCCGCCGTGCTTTTGTTTTTTTGAGTAATACGGCGGAACGTTGTGACGACACATGTTGTCACCCCACTGTTTAAAAAAGAATGGAACGCCGGCAGAATGCGCCTGGTCGCGCAGGCTCCGCGCCCATGCTGAATCCATTGGGCGGGCTTGCGGTCCGGATTCTCCGCCGCAGATGATCCAGTCGAGTCGCGGGTGTTTTTTTGGGGGGCATCCGGTTTGAGGGTCAAAATCTTTGCAGTCGCACATCGGAAAATATTTTTCTCCGGCGCTGAGGCGCTCCAACAGCATTCGTTCAACCTGTTTTCTTGAGACCGGAATCCCATTTTCTTCGAACCCGCCAAACGCTCTGTTTTGTATGGCTCCGGAAATAGACATTTTAAGGTGGATTGTTTGCGAGTTTACGAGGCTTGCTGATAAATCAACCGGCCCGAGCAACGGCTCGCAGCTCACAAACCTTACTGCCGCTGGGGTGCGGAGCAGGTGCGGTATGCGCTGATCAGCCGCCGCTTGGTTTTCGGCGGTGACGCCGAGCCAGACGTTGGGAAGCGGCCAGCTGGCTTTTGGCTTATAATCGCCGCAGTTCGTTTCGTATAAATCGCGCTGGACCGCATAATATTGCGCCATGCGCTCCGCCCGCTTCGTTAGCACGATGAATAAATGCTGTGGACATTTAGCCATTACATAGTGAACTTGATCAATCCATTCGTCTGGAGTGTTTTCGTGTAACAAGTCCGTCATCGAGCCAACGAAGATTGCGCGCGGTTTAGACCATTGAAGCGGCTTGCGCAACGTCTCTTCATGCAAAATAGTTTTTCCATTCCACTGGCCATCGGTAACAACGTCACGGTAGCGGTCAAACTGCTGTAGCCTTCCGGCAGCTGCATCTCGTTCGGCGTAGCAGTTGCGGCAGCCTTCGGAGATTTTTGAACACCCGACGATTGGGTTCCATGTTTGTGGGGTGTATCCTGGGACGTTGAGCCAGCTTATTTTATGGGGTTTCATTGGGGGGTTCCTTTGGGTTGGGGAGAGGGCGACATGCGTGTCGCCCTTACTTAACGCGCCAGGCTCCGATGACGTTTTCGGAGATCATGGCGAGGTTAAATTTATAGGGCTGTATGCGTTTAGATTGTATAAAGCCACAGATGCGCGAGCGCTCGATACCCTCGAATCTGACATGCTGTCCGATCTGACAGGCGCAGAGCATTTTAAAGGCGTTTTCGCGCAAGGCCTTCGCCTCAGTCGTTTCCCTGTAGTTCATGTTCTTTTTTGGGAGGGGTATGCTCTTCCGGATGAGTGTGATTTTCATGGGGGGGTTCCTTTGGGTTGGGGGGCTGGGAGGGCGACATGCATGTCGCCCGTACATATCGAAATGGTGTAAAATGAATGATGTCGCCGGTGAAAGTGCCGGTTTGTAGGCCCGGTTTAAAAAACCAGTGAGCAAAGTCGAACAGGTCTAAACCGTCCATACATGATAGTTCGTGCGCGGATACTGGATATCCTTTGACCGATGCGGTTATTCTTCCGTAGTGGAGTACAAGCGTTACCGGCTCGATTCCAATTTTAAAAACAAGTCCGGTGCGAGCCTGTGACGAACGATAGGGCTTTCCGCTCCACTGACGGATTTCAACAAGGTCGCCCTCTTTAAAGTGGCCTTTTTTATTGGAGCGGATGGTGTGTATTTTAAAGCCGCTAAAAACTTTTGGAAGAAAGAGCGTTTGCTCTCCGGCGGCGTAGTGATGCGCTGGGAATGTTTTGCTGAGGAGCAGGATTTTCATGGGGTTCTCCTGAGTTTGTTGGGTCGGTTTTTTTCGCGGCATTGCTGGTCGTACCAGCGGGTAAAGTCGTTTTCGGCGGGGGCGTCGATTAAATCAGGATCGAGGGATGGAACTGGGCGCTGGGCGCTAGGTGCTGGGCGTTGGGCTCTTGGCGTGGAGCGCGGCGGATAGCCGAGGTCGTGCCATGTGCTGGAGTGTTGGCGGGTCATGGCTCGGTCCATCCTGGGAGTGTGGGGTGTTGGGAGACATCCGTGTCGCCAGTACTGGATTCTTTGCGGAAGGCAAAATAGGCTTGCTGGGCTATGGCTTGCGGGGTTTTGAGGCCAAGCATGCCGGCGAGATCGGGGAAGCGGTCGGCGGCTCGCTGGCGGGCGCTGCAGATGCTGGCGATGCCGAGCGTGATGTGTTCTGCAATATGCCGTACTGGGGCATTGGGCGAGCTGACGTAGAGGAGCAATACGGCGCATGCTTTCCAGTCTTCTTTCATGAAGGCGGCGATCTGCCGGATGACATCGAGGTCGGGGTGCTCGGCGCGGTCGGTTTCGCCAGGCTCGCCCGTGTGAAGTGATCCGCACATGGGGCAGAGGTTTTGACCCATGGCGGATCCAGATTCATCGAAGGATTCTGTGTTGACGATTTTGCGTGGCATGGGGGCTCCAGAGGATGGCGTTTGGCTTTGGGCGCTAGGCACTGGGGGCTGAGTGATTGGTAAAAAGAGGGGGATGGAGGGCGGCCCGTGGACCGCCCTCCCGGACGGCTTATACCAAGTTAGTTGGTTGTAGGCCGATGTAGGGGATGATTCCCGTTTTTTCTCCGATCAGGTGCATGGCGGTTTCGGTTGCGGCCAGAATGAATTCTTCGGGCCGGATGAGCATGTAAGATAGCTGCAGGTTGCCGCCCGGGATCCGGTAAACAAAGCGGGCGGTGATGTTACTGCGGTCTGCCCCGATGAAGGGTTTGATGCTGAGCTCAAAGGCCTTCGGTATTTCAATGCTGCCGGGAGCTTTGGCGTTTACGTTGTTTTCGTAGACGAAGCTTTGATTGCCGTCTTCCAGCACCACGCGGGATTTGAAGCGCATCTCGCCGGTGGCTTCCAAGCCTTTCGCCATCTCCAGAACGTCGGCGGCCATGGGATTGGTGATGTCGGCCATCATGGTTTCAATGAAGAGGGCGAATTCGACTTGCGACATGCCTTTGTTGTTGCTGGATTTCCAGAGCCGCCAGGAGTCGGTTTCCTTGAGCTTGAGGGTGGCGACGTGTTGGCAGAATTCGGGGGTGCCGTCTTGTCCTTGGCCGTGATAGTCGATAACAGCGGTACACGTAAGTGCGTCCGTGTTGAAAAACATCGCGGTGGATGGACGTTTGTGGGCGTTGATGTAGTCGATGAAGCTTTCGATGCTGGTGAGTGTTACGGCGGCGCGTTTGCGAGCCGGAATGGTTGGTAAGTATGCGCTAAGGTTTAAGACCTCGCCGTTGATGACAACGAGCTGGGTGTCGGCGTTCGGGTTGACGCTGACTGGATATGGCGTCATGGCATTTTTTACGAGGTAGCTGATTTCGCGTATTTCGTCGGCGTTTGGTCGGATGATGGCTTTTTCTTCTTTCATTTTTGGTTTTCCTTTTTTTTGTTTTGCGATGAGCGGGCGGCCTGCGGGCCGCCCTTACGGGTTGAGGGCGTGATGGATCAAGCCCTTACATTTCCATTTCGAGTTGGTCGGGGTTGTTGCGGGTGAGTGAGCCGTTGCGGGAGGCAAAAAAGATGGTGTCGGCCCGTTTTGGCTCGGGTTTGTTGATGCTGATTTCGTCGCGGATGACAACGCTTATGGCGCCCATTCCGTCGGCGTCGCCGCGTTCAAGCGGATCGATGCTGAGTTTGACGGTAAGGGTGCCTTTTTTGTTGTTTTCACGAATGGCGGTGGTGAGTTCTTCGAGCTTTTCGGATAGCTCGTGGAGCATGCGGCCCTTTCGTAGTCCCTGGAGGACGGCGAGGGCGTCGATGCTGACGGTGTCGGCTTGCTGTGCTTTGGTCATTGGTTTTCCTTTCTGTTGGATTTGAGAAATCAAATCCGTTCGTTGCCTATGGTGAATGATGTAAAGCGGGTGATGCCGACGGCGCGGATGGTGCCGGCGGCTTCCGGTTTGTTTTGGGTGTGCTTCGTTCCATTACAGCGGACGCAGGGGCCGCGCTCGTTTTTCATCCGCATGAGGCCGCATCCGGCGCAGTAGAGGGTGGGAGATGAGCTGTTAGCTTTTGGCTTCTGGCTATTAGCTAATGGCTGACGGCTGGTGGCTGATGTTTGGCTCATAGTTGGACTCCAAGGATGATTCCGTAGGTTGCGCCCAAAAGCAGGATGCAGAGGGCGGTGCCGGTTTTTTTGATGATGGGTTTGATGCGCTGAGAGACGGGCAGCTTGCCAAACAGCGCGTCGACGTCGCGGTTGATCTGTTTTTGGCGGGCGAGGTCGCCGGGGAAGGCGGGGAGAGGCGCTGGGCGCTGGGCGTTGGGCTTTTTCATAATTTATCTCCGAGGGTTGCGATGCAGATGTCGTTGTATTCGCGGGCTGAGGTGGTGAGCTCGGCGGCGGCTTGGTAAAAGTCGTTGATGTCTGAGCCACGGCTTAGTTTTTCACGCCACTGTGCGACGAATTCGTTTTTGCGGTTTTGCCACTCGATCGCGTTAGCGGTTTTTCTGGATCGCTGGCGGTAGAGGCGAAGCCACTTGAGCAGGTCGCGGACGGTGACGCGCCATTCCTCGGGCTTGATGTTTTCGTTGGCGGCCATTTCGATGACTTTGACGAGCTCTTCGCTGTTGGTGTTTTCTCCGGTGAGGTAATGCTCCCAAACCGGAATTTGCTTGTCGGAGATCTGCGATCCATAGAGTGCTTCGAGCGCGTCGGCCCATTGGATTTTGATGGTCATATGGTGCACCGTTGGGTTTTGGTCGTTTTTGTGGTTTCGGCCCTGCTCAAATATGCCCTGAGCATGGCTATGGGGTTTTTGGGTGATTCAAGGCAGTTGGCGGCGTCGGCAACGAATTCGCTGAGGTTCCGTTCCCAGCAGGGGATATTTTGTGCGTTGTGAATCTCGGTGGCGATGGCTTCGGGCCGGAGGCGGGCGAATTCTGGCCTACATGTGATGATGTGATTGACGAACTGCGCGTGCGCGCCTGTATAGCACACACTCTTATCTTCTCTATTACTACTCTTATCTTCTCTATTACTTATAGGTTTCGTTTGGGTTAGGGTTGGGTCTCCCGTGGGTATCCCGTGGGTTAATTCTGGGTTTGCTGTGGGTTTGGGTTGGGTTTGTTTTTTTGGACGACGGCCAAGTTTTCCGTTTTCCCAGCTGTTGATGAGGTAACTGTTGGTTTCTGACCAGCCGTGGGCGATGAGTTCTTCGCCCTGTTTTTCGATAAATCCGGATTCAATGAGGGCACTTAGCAGGGCTTCCGGAGTGTGATTTGTGGCCCGACAGATGGCTTTTATGGCGGCTGGGTTACCCGTGGGTATCCCGTGGGTTTTCCGGTTTTGGCAGTGAGCCCATAGGCGGATGACATAGAGCGGTGCGCATGGGTCGGCCAGTAGATCAACCAGTAGGTTGGTTTTCCAGTGATCGAGGAAGTCGGGTTGTATAATCATAAGAGGATTCTCTTGATGGGGAATGAAGAGGCGGGCTGGAATTGGGCTACAGGCGTGTCGCCCCTACGGGCGGCGTTCTTGATGTTGTTCGCGCAGGGTGGCGAGTTCGTCGGCCATGTACATGAGTTTGGCTTCTGGGAAATCATCCCACGCGGTTTTTAGCTCCTCAGAGCTGTGGCAGTATGGCCCCATGTGGTGTCGGATCATGCACAGCTCAGACGGGGTGAGGGTGATGTACTCAAGGATGCGATTTATGGACAATTCAGCATGTCCGGCTGGCTGGCTTTTGTTCCAGGCGTATTTGGCGGAGTCGCCAATGTAGGCACCGATTTTACACACGTCGTGTAAGAGTGCGGCGATGATCATGCTTTCGCGGGATAGGCCGCGATCAAAGGCATTATTCATAAATTCGAGATAATGAAGCACGTTCAGGGAGTGCTGGGCCAGTCCACCGCGATAGGCTCCATGATATTTAGTTGAGGCGGGTGAGGTGAAGAAGTTGCTGTGATCGGTTAACCATTGAATCAGGTTTTCTATGTTTGGGCGTTTGGTCGATTGGAGCAGGTCGATAATATGTGCCTGATTTTCTTTTTGTTTTAGCTCTGTGATCATACGGCGGCCTCCATGAGGTTTTGTTTTTTAAAGCGTTCCAGTCCAGCACGGGTGTACAAATAGGTGCGGTTTCCGACGCGGATGCAGTCGAGCTGCTTTTTGTCGCGGAGGTATTTGAGTTTGCGAAGCCCAGCGCTGACGGGGAGCTGCTCGCCGGTGAGTTTGTCCGTGTCGAACCTCAGTTCGCGGATGACCTCTGCCGCTACCAGCAAAGTTGCTGGGAGACGGTCGCGGGTGGTGTTGGGGTGGGCGTTGATGGATTGGCGGGGGGTGTTCATAAGGGTTTATCCTTCTGTGTTGATGATTGGAAGGTGTCCGTTTACTTCCACGAAAGTAATTGTATTGCGTAGCGAAAGACGAAGGAACTCGCTTTCTGATACCACGCAGCGCTTAAGCGTATCTCTGTAACGCTTTTTCAGGGCTTCGTCCTTGATTCTAAAGCTGATCCATCCGCCGTCGTTCATTGTGATCTCCTGTTTTTCGGAAAGCTAATTACTTGCGTGTAAGTAATCAACATTTTTTTTAATAAATTTTACAAAACACGTAAAAACGGGTAAATTATGACTGAAAAGGTGGTGAGAAAAATGGTGCTTTCGAAACAACTATTGGCTGAAATTGTTCGCCTGATGGAAAAATTAGGCGATCGCCCTATTGATTTCGCTGAAAGAATAGGCGTTACGCAAGCTACAATTAGCCGGATTTTGTCTGGGAAAGTTCGAACAATATCCGATACAACGGTTGAAAAAATTGCCAAAGGAACAGGCGCTAAACATTATGATTTGCAGGTTTTATCGATGGGCGGCTGGCCTGAGCCATCACCAATAAAAGATTTCAGGGTTTTTGAGGATCAGGATAATTATTCTTCCGATGTTTTTACGGATTTAATGCGGTGGCTACGCGATAATAAAACGCCAGCAAAAGCAAAGTCTGCCGTCTTGATTACCGCTGAGCTCGGGGGGTTCGCCAGCAAAAGGCTGAAAGGTGCGCTCGATGTACTATCCTCTGCGAGTTTGCCGGCATGCCACGAAAGCGGAAAAACAGCGTAATCTATCAATCGGATCAGTCCGTTTTTGAATTTATGGGGCCGGTTTTAGTAAAATAATTGACCTGCAGGAGTAATGATGCCGACTGAGCAAAAAATGATGTATTGCAAGCATTGCGGACGAAAGACACTTCACCTAGCACCGCGCCAAAATAATGTTTTACACTTTTTAATTTCATTTTTTACATTGGGTCTGTGGTTATTGGTTTGGTTGATTATAGCCGCCACGCGTGGTAATCCTCAATGTTCAGTTTGTGGTACGTCTAACGCCGAAGATAATACCGCCAAGGGTTGCCTGAATGCGTTACTGATTTTTTCTGCGTTGTTTATTGGATTTGTGATTTATATCGCAACTCTGGGTGACGAGCCTAAACCTGATAAAAATCAGTCTCCACCTGTAATTTATGATCCACCGAGTAAGAAGGCCGAGTCTGCTTCTATCAAACCGTCGGCACGCATTATTGATTGGTCGGTTAGTGACGCGGTGCGTTCTGAGAGTGGGAATTTTGTTACGGCGATTGCTAGGGTGAAGATAAAAAACTCAGCCAACGCATCAGGACATTTTAAAGTGATTTTGCACGGTTTAGATGCAAAAGATTATCCGGTTTACAAGGAGCGGTTAGATATTGAAACTTTTATTGACAAATTTGGAACAATTCAGGACGCAGAAGAGCTAACATTTTATGCCAGAGATTGGGACCGTATTAAAAAGTGGGAGATAATTGTAGAACCGCGCGGGTACTAAAATCACTTTATTCCGGTATTTGGCTGAGTATTCGGAAAAATTCCCCAATAGTCGGCGGCATAGTCGGCGGTGATGCGCTGGCCGTCTTGCGTTTGGATGTTTCGGTAATGCGTGAAAATCATGTCTGAGCTGCGGTGTCCGGCCTGCATGACGGTTTCGTTTTGGTTGCGGAAGGCGGCCAAGTGGTAGCTGATGAAGCTTTTTCGAGCGACGTCGTGGCCCCAGCTGATGCACAGCTTGTCAATCATTCGGCGGAATATTTTCCGCGACCAGTAGACGGAGTCATTGACCGGGTACGCTGTGAGCCATGCGTGCAGGTTGGGCTGGATGTCGACATGGCGCATGTGCGTTTTCGAGCTTTCCGGTTCTACCGTGACGATTCGCCCAGATAGATCAATATTTTCTTTGCCAAGGCGGCGGGCTTCGTCGGGCCGGATGCCTGCAAAGAAGGCGATCGCGTAGTACGGAACCAGCTTGGGCTGGTTTTTCTCAAGCCAGCGCATGATATCGTCCACCGTTTTTACGGAAAACACAGTGGGGCGCGGTAGGGTGATTTTGACGAATTCGAGGGAGCTTGCCGGATTTTTTTCGATTAGGCCGTTTTTGACGGCGTAGTTGAGCATGGATCGTACACCTCGAAGGTGTGCGTTTTTTGATACTGGCGCCCAGTTTTTGGAGCTGAGCCATTCGTTGATGTGTTCCGGCGTGAGATCCGACAGAGCCAGCTGGCCGTAAACCTCAGTGAATTTCCCTTCGCGGGCCTTAATTCCGTCGGTTGATCGCGGGCGGATGCCTGAACTTGTTCGCTGTTCTAGATAGCGGGTGTAAAGATCTTGGACGGTCATGCCGGTTTGCTGAACGTTTTTTACGGCCGAGCGGGCTAATGATTCAAGAGTGATGCCCGTTCCAGCTAAAATCCGTTTGGCGGTGACGGCATCGAGCAGATCTGCATCGCTGATGGACAGCGCACCTAGTCGGCCACGATCGCGCTCATCACGTCGGCGAGCTGCTTCACGGTCAGCGGCGGTTTTAGATGGGAAGTATTTACGGTCGCGTTTCCCGTTGATTACACCGCAATCGACGATAAAACCGGTTCTAAAGGGGTAAATGTTGGGCCAGCGTTTCATTTGTCAGAATCGAAAACTGCCAAAAAACTGCCAACACGTCAAGACTCCGGATTTTCGATTGAATAAGTTTTTTTTATAACACGTTGTAAAATAATGGTTTAAATTGTATACGCTCATGAACTGGAATAGTGTGCACGCTGATATGCAATCATACGTACTAAAAACTGTTATTTTATTATAACCTATTTGTTATAAATATATTACGCATAAAATTTATTGTGTGCGGTATTATATAATCTAACAAATAAGACATTAAAAACACCTATTAAACAGTAAAACTGCCAACAAACTGCCAACAGGTTTACGTATGTTTTTCATCTGAACCTGTGACCTCTAATCGAGTTCCTAAAATACTGCGAAAGTGACGCTATTGGTGAACAAACGGGAGTATATGTAAAAGGGGTTTTGTGGGTAGGTGCTTGGCTTTAAGCAGAGAAGAACAGGATCGGGTGGAAGGGTGGCTTTTACGGTCGTCTAATCCAGCCCGAAACCTTTGCTTATTTGTCCTTGGGGTTGAAACCGGCCTGAGAATTTCCGAGCTGCTGTCTATTCGCATTTCTGATGTGGTTGATTCGGTGGGCCGCGTTAAACAAGCCGTGATTATCCAGAAGGCATTCGTTAAGGGTAAGCGTCTCTCGCGGCGCATATCATTGTCTCCACGGGCGCGTGACGCAGTTTTTAAAGCGGTCACTGAGTTGTCAGATAGCCACAAGTCACGGCCTGATCATTATTTATTTTCTCCGGCGTTTCGGTCGGGATCAATTACGCGGCGGCAGGCGTATTGCATAATCTCACGGGCAATACGAAATGCTGGGGTCACGCACACGCTAGGAACTCATACCATGCGCAAGACATGCGCAGAGCGCATTGCGATGTGCGCATTACGTAAGCACATGTCCAAGCAGACGACCACACTACCAACGGTGGCAGTGATGCGTGCGCTTGGGCATGCCAACCTACAAACCACCGAGAGATATTTAGCTAAGGGAGCAGAGGAGGTAAACCAATGGATAGCGGCAGGAGAGATTTAAAGCCTGAATATGATTATGAGTCTGCAGCTAAGTGGCTGAAGATTTCAGTACGCAAACTGCGTCAACTCACAGAGGATCGAAAGATCGGGTTTTTAAAGATGGGTGCTGAGATTCGGTTCCGTCAGGTGGATTTGGATCAGTTTGTAGCTGGGTGCATTCGCCCACAACGTCCTGAGCATCAAATCAACCTACCCCTGGGGTAGGTACTTTCTGGCCGGAAAAGTAATCGAGGGTTTGGGCGC
>JACCDR011968375.1_pt1 | contig 28033 bp, 44 predicted proteins | sample 7446431 | NCBI WGS metagenome assembly JACCDR01 (sample SAMN15323443, study PRJNA562643) | freshwater metagenome | isolation source: river surface water | place: USA:Blue River Watershed | collected 2017-08-17 | reverse complement strand
GTTGCCGAGGCTGGCATAGTCCGAGACAGAGACACGGGTAAGAGTCGCGTCGGTGGTGAGACCACCCGACACGAAGCGGATGGCGTGCTCGATCAGGTCGATGGTGTCGACCGGGAGCTGGTAGGTGCCCACACCTGGCACGAGGGGGAGGCTGCCCTGGTCGACGGTCCAGAGGTTCAGGCCCCGGTTGCTCCACTCGTCGGCCAGCAGGTCCAGCGAACGGCGCGCGGTGCGAAAGTCGTTGCCGCTGCGGGCTTCGAGGCCGCAGCGCTCGAACGCCTCTTCGATCATCTCCACCACGTCGAGCTGGAAGCTGGTCGTGCCGCTGGTGGCCATGCGCCCTCGCCGGGTTGGAGGTTAGAGGGATGGGGGGCGTTGCCGCCCCCCATCGTGCTGGCCTGGTTAGGCCGGCTCGCCGGAGACCGGGCCGCCAGGCTGGTCGCCGCCCTGGGACGGGGTGCCGGCGGAGACGGCGGCGGCGAGCTGGTCGCTGTCGCTGTCGAGGCGGGTGGCCAGCTCATCGAAGCCGGCAAGCTGCTCGGGGGTCGCGCCGTTGGCCTGGGCCTTGGCGACCTCATCGCGGAGCATCTGCGGAAAGCCCTGGATCAGGGCGATGGCGCTCTCGCCGACCTGGTCGCTGCGCTCGACCTTCGCCTTGAGGGCGTCGAGCTTCTCCTGAATGGAACCGGACATGGCTGTGATTTCCTCTGCGAGGGTGGTGATGAGCTTGACGGCGGCACCATCGTCGCCGCCAAGGTGGAGGTGGACGTGCAAGTCCATGGGTGCCTCCCCTATCCGCCGCGCGGGATGCGCGACGAATGACAGGCCGAAGCGCTATGCGGCTTCGACGTAGCGGATGTCGGCGGCCCAGCTCACCGTGCGGTTCGTGGCGCCAGTCACCATGAGAGCGATGGAGCCGCTGCTGGGATCGGCCGAGACAGCGAGCCGCCACAAGCTGCCGCCGCCCTTGCTGATTTGCGGCTGCATCGAGGTGGAGGACATCGTCAGACTGACCAGGCCGAGCACGGTCTGCATCGAGGTGGCGGTGTCGATGGTGACTGTGTTGGCGCCCGTGGCACGGGCGCCCTGCACCCAAAAGCACCAGGTCGCGCTGTCGCCCACCGCGCCGAAGCTGCCGGCGACCTGGCGCCCGGTGACGATGCAGGACATGGACCGCGTCGCGTTCTCGGTCAGCAGCTCCGGGTTGGCGAGACTGCCAGGCACGGCGTCGACGGTAAGCCGCGCGGCTGCCCCGTCCGTGGTCACACCTTGGAGGAAGTATTCCCCTGAGCGTCCCATGACCTGTCTCCGTGAGAGCCTATCCGACCGTCTCCACAGTCATCACGCGCGCCACCCACTGGATGGTCTTCGACGCCTCACCGACGACGGAGAGCTGGAAGGCGCCGTTCGTGGTGTCGGCTTGGGTGGTCAGCTTCCAGTTGGCGACCGGGGCGGTGTCGCCATACTCGGGCGCACCGGCACCGACGCCGCCATAGACCGCCATGGCCGCCGCCGAGGCGCCGCGCTTGACCAGGCAGCGCAGGGTGAACCAGGTGGCGCAGTCACCCGTCGCCGGCTGCCGCGCGCACAGCAGGAAAGTGACCATGTAGAGCGAGTTGTTCGGCAGCACGACCTGGTTGGCGGCGCCGGGCGCCGCCGCGTCCGTCGTCAGAATGGTCGCGGTCGCGTCGGTTGTGGTCCGACGCAGCACATACTCGCCGGCCTGCGCGTCGCCTTGCGCCGCGAAGGTGCCGCTCGCCCAGGCACCACGCCCGGCAATGCCGCGCGTGGTGGCGTTGGCGCCGCCCGGCACCCAGGCTGCCGTGCCGGTGGCGGTGTTGTTGGAGCCGCCAGCCACGGTCGCGTTGCTGTTGCCGGCGCTGTTGTTCAGGCCGCCGCCGACCGTCGACTGGTTGTTCGCGGCCGAGTTGCCCGAGCCGCCGGCAACCACGGTTTGGTTGCCCTGGGACGTGTTGTTCTGGCCGCCGCCGATGACGGCGCCGCTGCCGCTGGCCACCTGCGCGGCGGTGGTGCGGACCTGCTGCCAGTCCACCGAGTTGGCGCCGCGCGCATTGCCGCCCGCCGCCGTGCTGTCCGGGAAGCTGCCGATCAGGGCGCCGTTGCCCTTTGGGACCAGAGACAGGTTCACGTCGGTATCGGCGCCGAACACGCCGATCTGCGGGCCGTTGCCGGTAAGGCCGCCGAGCACCTGAATGTAGTTGTTGCGGTTGCCGCCCAGGAGGACGACGCCCGTGCCCTTGCCGCGCAGGTCGAGCGGGATATTGGCGTCGGTGCCGTTGGCATCGAGCCGCACCCGGCCGCCCGAGGCGGACCCCGAGATGTAGGCGTAGTTGGCCTGGTTGGTGCCAACCAGGACAGCGCCGGTGCCCTTGCCCCGGAGGCTCATGTCAATGTCGGTGTCGGCGCCCGTCGCTTCCAGGCGCGGGGCGGCGCCCGAGGCGTTGCCCGACGCCTGCAGTTGGTTTTGGCCGCCCGCGCCCTGCGACACGACGAACTGCGTGCCGCCACCCCGCCCGCCGGTGCGGAAGGTGACGGTGCCGTTGTTGGGCGCATAGACCACCAGGCCCGGCCCGGCGGTGGCGCCGATGGCCGGAGACAGCGCGCCGGTGCCGCCGGATAGCTCGACAAGCGCCGTGCCGTCGCCGCTCGACACATCCGCGACGCGCACCTGGTTCTGGCCGTTGGCGGCCATCACCACGCCACCGCCACCCTTGGACGCCAGGGTCAGGTTGACGTTGGTATCGGCGCCGTCGACGAAGATGCGCGGAGACAGCCCCGTCGCGTTGCCCGACAGATTGATGTAGTTGACCTGGTTGCTGACCGGCGAGACCAGGACCGCCGAGCCGCCCGAGGCAGACTGCCCCAGGCGGAACGTGCCGGCGGTGTCGAGGGTGGCGCGGCTGACGCCAGCGGTGGCGAGAGAGAGCCTGTTGTTGCCCGCGTCCCACCACAAACCCGTGCCGGTGGAGTTGGCGAAATTGACGGCCGGGGAAGCCGCCGTGCCGTTGGGCAGGTTGGTGGTGCCGCTGCCGCCGCTGCCAGGCGGGATCAGCGAGACGCCGGAGCCGGTGGAACCGCTCATCGGATCACCCCGCCTGCTGCGCGCGGAAGGTCAGTGTGCCGCCGGTGAGGCTGGCCACGTTGACCCGGATGGCGCGCACCGGAACGATGATGTTGCCGGTGCTGGACACGGTCTGCGCCGCCAGCGTCGCGTGCGGGAACCAGGTCAGGTTGGAGCCATTGGCGTCGGTCGCCGAGCTGGGGCGGTCGGTGGTGTATTCGACGGTGTAGGTCGCGGTCGCCCCGGCGTTCAAAATCACGGTGACCGTGCAGTTGAACGGGTTGGCGGCGGTGTCCATCACGGCAGGCGTCGAGACGCCCGGCGCCGTCATGGTGCGGGATTGGCTGCGCATGGCTGTCTCCGCCAGGGGAGGGAAGGCGGCGCCTGGGGCGCCGCCAGGTCGCGGAGGGCTTAGGCCACCACAGGGATGTATTCGGCCACCAGGGTCGCGGAGCCCGTCGCCGAAGGCGTGCCGGTCTGCACGATGCGGACATAGAGCGGCGTGCCCTCCGGCAGGATCGGGAAGTTGCCGAGGTTCGCGGCACCACCGGCGCTGAGCGTGAGGACCACCTTGCCGAGGCCCTTGATCGTGGTGGCGGCGACGTGCTGCGCACCACCGACGACGGTGCCAATCTGGATCGTCGCGTCGGTCGACGCGCCGAAGGCGGTGTCGGTAAAGACGATGAGCGTGGTGACGCGACCGCGCGGCATGGTCAGCACCAGGTCGGTGTTGGCGGTGTTCTGCACGGTGATCGGCAGGACGCGGGTGGCCAGCACGGTGCCAGCGGCGTCGCCCTGGCCCACGCGGAGCGGGCCGGAGAAGGTCGAGAGTGCCATGGGATGATCCTTGCTCTACGCCTGGCGCGTCGTGAGCGCGTCTGCCGGGGCAGTCTCGCCAGGGAATGGGAACCCGGAAAAAGAAGGAGCGCCCCTTGTGGGGGCGCTCCAAGTGTCGACCAGGGATCGGGGGGAGGTGGGACCTGGCCGCTAGGCCGCCCTATCCAGGTGCGGCTTAGGTGCTGCCGGGCGAGCCCCACACGCCGAGCGGATCGGCGGCGCCGAAGCTGTAGCGGGCGCGAGCCTTGTACTTCGAGTTGCCTGTCTCGAAGTCTGTCTCCATGCCCGTCTTGAGCGGGGCGCGCTCAAACCGCTTCATCCCGTTCGGCACGTCCGTCACGATGAAGAACGCGTTGGTGTCGGTCAGGAAGTGGTTGACCACGAAGCCGCCCGGGATCGCGCCCGTCGACTTGATGGCGTTCAGCGTGTTGTCGCTCGTGTCCACGCGCCCATCGCTTTCCAGCAGCCGGGTGGCGATGAACATGAGACCGGGCGGGATGATGAGTTTGCGCGGGCGGGCGGCGATGAGCAGGCCGCGCTCGTCCGTCCAGCTCGCCATCTGGATGATCGCAGCTTCCAGGCTGGTCTCATTCAGGTCGACGCCGATGGTCGGGCGGTTGGCGTTGACGCCGCCCGACATCAGCGGGTGCGCGGTGTTGAAGAGCGTCACACCATCGCCGGTCTGGTAGGTGGTGAAGCCGTTGTTGTACGGCGCCACCGCCTTGATGTTCTTGGTGTAGGCCATGGAGCGCGCCAGCGCGCGTGTGTAGCGGCCCGCGAGCTTGTCGTAGAGGTTGTCTTCCATCGCCTCTTCGGTGATGGCGAACCCCATCGCCACGGTCTCGTGCGTGAAGCGCGCGGTCCAGGCTTCGCCAGCCTGGTCGTAGACGATCGGCATGTTCTCCGACTTCACCGGAGCCGCACCGAAGCCCGCCAGCTTCACCTCTTCCTCGAAGCTGCGGTCGGAGTTCTCGGTCTCGTAGAGACCTTCGTATTCCGCGTCGTAACGCTTGTATTCCAGGCCGAACAGCGCGTTCAAACCTGGCAGCAGCTCCTTGAGAAGCTGAGCGCGAGTGATTGCCATGTCTCAGCTCCCTCTTACGTCGCCGCCGTGCCGGTCGTGGTCCGGTGGAAGTGGTTGTTGATGCGGACGATAACGTCCGTGAACGGGTCGTTCGGCGCGCTGGTGGGGCCGCGCACGAAATCGACGATGCGCAGGGGCAAAGTCGCGGTCGCCGCGATCGAGCTGGCCTGCAGCGCGAGGTTGCTGGTAACCATGGCGTTGGCGTTCTGCGCCCGCGCCTGGATCAGGGAGGCGTTGGTGCCGAGCGCGGTGAGCGGCACCGCGCCGTCCGCCTGCACCTGGAACAGCACATCCGGGTCGTCGAGCACATAGGCGAACGCGTCCGGCGTCACCGTGCCGCCGGACCAGCCCTGGCGGAAGGTCGGCCCGAGGGCGCTGTCGGTATACATGCAGCCCATGAACACGCCGACCGGGGTGCCGGTGGCGGTCACCGTGCCCTGCGTCACCGTGTTCGAGATGCGGGCGACCGTGCCGCGCGTCGCGCCGGTGTTCACCAGGATGAGCGGGTCGCCCATCTGCAGGGTAACGGCGTAACCGCTCGGCAGGGGGTACATGCGGGTGGAGCCAGCGAAGGGCCTGCCGCCCAGCGCATTGATCGGCGTGAGGCCATAAGGCCCCTGGATCGTCGCCATTGTTGGGTGTCCTCAGAAAGGGGGGAAGGGCCTAGCGGCCCGAACCGCGTCCGAACGAGGTTTGAGATGAGCGCTCGCGGAAGAGCGGCATCCGGGGGTCGTTCTCGCGCAGGAAATTGTTGTCGACGCTTTCCATCTGCCGCGCCGTGAGATTGGCGTAGTACGCCTGGCGTTGCTGCACGATCTCCGTGGGGATTTTGCACAGCAGCAGGCCACCGACTTCGACCTGTCCCTTGAACCGGGTGTTCGGGTCCAGCACCAGTTGCAGCTCGGGGTGGTCCTCGGCGCGCACGGGCTCGTAGCCCTCGCGGAGCTGGCGGGATGCGTTGGTCGGGTCGGCCTCGCCCATCGTCGCAACACGCACCCAGCGGAAGGTGTAGCCCTCCTGGGGGTGTGGGGTCGGCAGCAGATCAGGCGGCGACCAGGCAGCCGGGCGCGGCTGCCGCATTTCCTGGTCGCGGGGGGTGCGAGACAACGCTGCAACGCGCTCGGCCTCGGTGGTGGTGCGGTCAACCATTGAGGCCATCCTTGATGAGCTGGGCTGCATATTGCTCGTTGGTCAGGTTCAGTCGGCGAGCGAGGGACACCTGAGACGCGGTGAGCTTCACGGTACGCGGTGACGCCACGCTGCGGGTGGCGGGGGCCACCACACTCTGCGGCGTCGGGTTGGCTTGGCGCGCGGGCCGGTCTGTCTCTGTCTCAAACGCCTTCGGGTAGACTTCGCGCATCGCCTGGTCGATGCGCTGGTAGTAGTCGGCGCTGGAAGGGTCGACACCTTCCGCGATCAGCTCTTCATGGACGCCGTAGGCGGTTGCCGTCATGCGCTTGTTCGAGCCGAACCAGGGGTTCTTGTCGGCCCATCCCTTCGCCAGGGCGTCCGGCTCCGGTATCTCCACGCGCTGCTGCGGTGAAGGCGGAGGCGGGTCCTGGCGTTGCTCCGGTGCCGGCGGACGGTAGGCGGCGATGCGATCGTGTTCGGCCTCAAGCCGGCGGAGTGCAGACTGCGCATCGACAATCGCATCCGGGTCACCTGTCTCCAGGGCGTCGCGCGCCGCGCGGCGGGCCTGGGCAATCTGCGCTTCGGTGCGGGCCTTCGCCTGCTCCATCAGCACCTGTTCCGCCTGCTGCTGGCGCTGCCGCAACTCGGCGAGCTGCTGGTTGACGCGGGCGGCGTGGGCCACCGCTTCCTCGCGCTCCCGCAGGATCGTCTCTTTCGCCCGCCGCTCGGCGGCGGCGGTCTCGGTCAGCTTGGCGATGCGCTTCTGCACACGCCGGCTGTAGGTGTCGATTTCCTCGCCTGGCGTCGCCAGGTCGCTATCACCCTCGGGACTCGTCTCCGGCGCCACGCGCCGGCCGCGATCGCCTTCGGGGACATCGTCGATGACTTCAACGACCACCTCCGGGGCGGGCGCCTCGGTCTCGCTGGCCACCTTGCTCTCGACGCGGCGCTCGGTCAGGCCGCCATTCTCGATCGTGCCGCTCATGGCTTACGACCTCCGCAGGCCGCGCGGATCGTCGACCACGGCCTCCACGGTGTCGTCGTTGATGACGCGGAACTCGGTGCCGTGGATGTTGAGGCGGGTGCCCGAGTAGGCCCGGAAGATCACCATGTCGCCTGGCTTGCACCAGGGGCCGGTGGGGAAGCGGCTGTCGTCCTTGTAGGCGTCCGGCCCCAGCTTGAGCACGAAGCCCAAGATGCTGGCGACCTCTTCGCGTTGGATCAGCGTCTCGGGGCGGAACACACCGCCATCCGTCTTTTCCTCCACCTTGGGGAGGGCGATCAGCAGCTTGTGGCCCACCGGGTCGGGGAGTTGCTTCGCCTTTTGGGCGTCGGTCTCGACGGGGTTCTCGGGGTTATACATCGTTGTCTCGGCGCGACCTGTCGCGGGGGTCGCGTGCCCGCAGCCCGTTGGGGCTGTCTCAGCGCGGCGCCTGGGCGCCGCGATTAGTCCTCTTCCACCTCACCGAGGCGGAGCTGCATGTCGTCAATCTCGGCGAGCGCCAGGTCGATGCCGTGCAGCACCCCGACGAGGCGCCGGTAGTCGGCGAAGCTCTCGGCGTTGCCGGCAATCATCGCGTCGGCGTGCTGGTTGTGCTGGTCCTCCAGCCGGGACCGCAGCACCGCCAGCAGCTCGTTCATCGCTCACCTGGCGGGCGCGGCCGGTTCCGGGGATCGGTCGCCTCGGCGATCCGCACCCCCAGCTCGGCGCCGGCCAGGCGCTCCTTGGAGGCCAGCGTGTCGCGGCTCTTGGCGATGTCGATGCCGAGCTTGGTGCCCTGCGTGCGCTCCTGCCCGTCCAGCTTCTCGCGCTCGATCGCCAGGCGCTCGGCGCCGAGCTGGGCGTCCACCTGCATCTTCTGCGCGCGGGCGGCGGCGTCGGCCTGGTCCTTCTGCTGCTTGCGCTGCAGCTCGCCCTGCTTGATGGCCAGCTCCTGCGCCGCCTGCTGCACCAGCGGGTCCTGCGCCTTCGCCTCGTTCTCTTTCTGCTGCTGCTCGCCCTGGTTCTTCTGCAGGAGGCGTTCGCCGGCCTCCGCCACCATGCGAGACAGCCGCACCTCCACCTCTTCCGGCAGCTCCTTGTCGGGCGCCGGGAGAGCAACCCCCATCTGCGCCTCGATCTGCGCCCGGTAGGCGAAGCCCAAATGCTCGGCGATGTGCGCCTGCGCCGCCGCCTGGATGGCGCCGGCTGCGGGAGACTGGCCCACCAGCGCCAAGAGTTCCGGGTCCTGCATCGCCGCCATGTGCGTGCGGATGTGGGCCTCGTGGTCCTGGTAGAGGAACGCCTTGACCGGCTTCCCGGTCAGGATCGCCATGTTCTCGGAGATTGGGTCCATCGGCTTTTTGTCTTCGGCCGAGGGGATGATCTTCTCGACGTTCTGCAGGCCCATCACCTGCAGCATCTGCCGGTGCAGCTCCGGCAGGTCGTACTGCTGCGGTGCCTGCGAGGCGAGCTGCAGCGCGCCCTGGTACTGCAGCACGCGCTGAGACAGCGTCGTCGCGTTCGGGTCCGAGACGGGGAGCACGTCCACCTTGTCGGAGTAGTCCTCCGTCCGGGTGGCGCCCTCGTCGGTCTCGTACTCGTACTTTGCGGGCGCGCTCTCGGCGATCGTCGCGGCCAGCATTTTCAGCTCGCCCCGCATGGAGGCATGGAGCCGAGCCTGCACCGCCGACATCACCTTCATCGCGCGCTCCATGAGCGCGAGCGTGGTCCCCACCGGAGCCTGCTGGTTGCCGTCGCCAATCTCCAGCTCAGCGATGGAGGCGAAACGCCGCCCCTCTTCGACAAGCTGGGAGAGCAAGCCGGCGAGCACCTGGCTCGGCTCCTTGAAGGGGAGCGAGAAGATGTTGTCCCGGATGTTGCCCGCTGGGACATCCACATCGCGGAACTCACCGGGAGACAGCGGGCCGCTGTCTCCCTTCACCCGGAGGCCCCTGGACTTGAAGCCGGCGGGCAGGTTGCTCAGCGTGCCGGCGTCGATGAGCTGGCGGAGGATGCTGGTCGCCGACTTGGCGATGCCGCCGACCAGGTGAATGAGACCGAGACCGTAGAACCCGAAGCCCGGGATGTAGGTGTAGGCGGTGAACCACAGGCGCTTCGCCTTGCGGTGGTCGGCCTCTTTCCAGTTGCGCCGCACCGCCAGCACCGTGCCGCTCTGCTTGTCGAGCGTGACGACATAGGGCAGCGCGATCCCGTCCGGGTCCTCGAAGCCCTCCAGGTCCAGATCGGCGTGAACCTCCAGCAGGGTGTGCCGCTCGTCGTACTCAGCCGAGGGGGTGGTGCCGGTCAGCTCCTGCTGCTTGGTCTCCACGTCCCGGTATTCCGGGGCAGGCTCCGGCAGCTCCACGTCGCGGTAGAACCCCGCCACCTGCAGCTTGCGGACCTCGTTGGCGTAGCGCTTGAGGACGTGCGTATAGCGCGGGCAGCTCGTCAGGTCGGTGGCGCCGTAGGGGACTAGGAAGTCCTCCGCCGGCACGAACATCGAGACCGGCCGGCCCAGCGTCGGGTCGTAGTAGGTCTTTTTGAAGCCCGCCCCCGCCAGGGGGAGGGCGAACAGCAGCCGCTCATGCTCGGAGCGGGCCTCGGTCATTTGGTCGGTCAGGAACCAGTTAAGGTCATCCTGCACGCGCTGCGCCTGGCGCTGGCGCTTGTCGTCGACGCGGCCGATCGTCGCAGCCTTGGCCGGGCCGGTCGCCGGCCAGGTCTCCATGATGCTCTGCGCCTGGAAGCGGATGGCCGCCTCCGCCAGGATCGGGTGGAAGACGCCACACGCCCCCGGCCAGGGGGTGTTGCGGTCCTCGCTCTTGAGCCCCAGCAGGTCGAGCCCGTCCGTGTAGGTGCTCTCCCAATCCGACCGGGACTGCCGATCGGCCTCCACCGCCGCCACCAGCTCGGTGGACAGGGCGCTCAGCGCGCCCTCCGTCATGTGCTCGGCGAGGTTGTCGGTGAAGCTGACCTCGCCCACCAGCTTCTCACCGAAGGTCACCTCGGCGCCGCCGTCCGCCGTGTCGACCGAGACTGCCAGGTTGTCCATCCCGGGCATGGCTTCGGTGTCAGGCAGCTCCACCATGGTCCCGTCTGTCTCGGGCATGGTCTCGTCGAGCGGCTTGTCGATCGCCATCAGCTCTCCGTCTCAGGCAGCGCTTCGCCGCAGTCGACGCACACCAGCGTCACGCGGTCGGAGAACAGGTCGGGTTGCGGGTAGTAGGTGCGGGAGCCGCACCGGCATCGCTTGGTCGCGCACACCACCGGCGCCGGTGGCACCGGCGCCTCGGCTACGGCGGCCATGCCGCATAGGTGCCGCAGCCGACGCACCAGGCGCCGTGCAGCCGCAGCATGTAGAGCTGGGAGCCGCAGTTGCACTCCCACACCACCTCACCAGCGGCGGGCTCCAGGGGATGCACCCACACGCCGCGCCGGAGGGCGCAGGAGGGGCACTCCAGCTCGGCCGTGCCGATCGGCGCCACCGCCGGCCAGATGTGCTTGCAGGCGAGGCAGCGGGCCTCGCCGGCCATGTGTGGCTCGGCCTCCAAGCGGCGGGTGGCCAGGTCGACCACCTCGGCCATCAGAAGGTCTCCGGCTGCGCGATGCCGCGCAGCAGGCACATCAGGCCCTTCTGCATGTCCGTCTTGCCGATCGCCACCCAGCGCTTGTCGGTGTTGGGCAGCTCCATCAGGCGGTCGACATACTCGCCGATCTTGATCCCCAGCTCCTTGCCCTCGTTCATCAACGAGACCTCCGCCGGAGACAGGCTGCGGTAACCCTTGATCGGCGGCGTCACTTCACGAACCGACCCTTGGTGTGGCCCTGGGTCTGCGCTGTCTTCGGGAAGGACTTGCCCCGCTCCGCCTGGGGCGTCGCGGGCTTCTTGTCCTTCGGGACGGGCGGGGCGGCCAGGGAGCCGCGCACGCTGCGCGGCTTCTCGCTGTGCTCGTGGTGCTTCATGGGGAGCCCTCAGTAGTAAGCCGCCGCGCGACGCGGCAGCTTGACCTCGTCGACCTCGTCCTCTTCGTCGCTGTCGAGCGCGATGAACCCGCCGGAGCGGAAGCGCAGCAGCGCCTGGGTCGAGCTGTCGACCAAGTCGTCATGCTGGCCGGAGGGGAACGACGCGAACTCTTCGACCACCTCTTCCGCCCAGCGTGTCTCCGGCATCCACACCACGCGAGACGAGAACAGGTCGGCGATGGCGTTGACGCGGGAGACCTTGTCGTTGCCCCGGGAGGGGGTGAACTCCTGGACGGGTATCCCCATCGCGCGCAGCTCAAACATCAGCGGCGCACCGGATGCCTTCGCTTCGACGATCAGCACGTCCGGCCGCCACTCGGTATAGAGCCGCCGGGCTTCCTTTTTCAGGTCCGGGAACTCCAACCGCTCCTTGTAGGCGTCGAGCAGGATCACGTTCGGCTTCTGCTTGCCGTCGTCATCCTTTCGGTAGAACACGCCCCAGGTGGTGCAGGCGGAATAGTCTGACCGCTGCGTCTTCAAGAAAGCCGTGTCCCAGCTTTGGATGATGAACTCGCACCGTGGCGGCCGGCTCTCCGTCCACGTCTTCCACCAGTCCCGCTTGACGATCGCGCCTTCCTCGGCGGTCGGCGTTTGTTGGTACTGCGCCAGCCACTTCGAGGTGGGCAGCTCAGCCTTCAACGCTTCCAGCTCACGCAGCGGCCAGAACTCAGGCCAGAGCGGTTGCCCGCTCGGCAAGATCGCTGGCAGCTCGATCACCTCCCAGCCGTCGACACCAGCGCGGTCGATCGCGCTTTGCAGCACGCGGCCGGTCAGGTCCCGCTTCGACCAGCGCGTCATCACGATGATGATCGCGCCGCCCGGCTGCAGTCGCTGTCTCGGGCCGGAGGTGTACCAGTCATAAACGCCGTCGTAGACGGCGGGGTTGGCGGCGGCTGTCGCCGCCTCCTGTTCGCTGTGTGGGTCGTCCACGATGAGCAGGTCGGCGCCCTTGCCGGTGACCGTGCCGCCGACGCCGATGGCGAAGTATTCGCCGCCCTTGTTGGCCTGCCACCGGCCGGCGGCCTTGCTGTCCGCCTGCAGCCCGACACCGGGGAAGACTTCCTGGAAGTCCTCGCCGTCGATCAGGTTTCGCACCTTACGGCCGAAGCCCACCGCCAGCTCGCCCGTGTTGGAGCATTGGATGATCTTCTTGCCCGGGAACTGGCCCATGTACCAGGCCGGCAGCAGGAAGGAGGCGAACTCGCTTTTGGTGTGACGAGGCCCAAGGTTGATGATGAGGCGCTTGGTCTCGCCGCGCACCACCCGCTCGAAGGCGTCCGCCATGATTTGGTGATGGTGACCCGCCACAAAGGCGGGCCACATCCGGGTCACGAAAGGAAGGAACCGCTCCTTCGCCTTCTCCCGCTCGCGGGCCTGGTCCAGCTCGTCGAGCAAACCCAGGAGCTGGGCTTGTTCATCGATCGGGAGGCTCGGGAGCTGCGCGAGAAGTGCTTGTAGGTCCATCTCCTGGGGCGCTGACGCCCGGACATTTTGAAAGCCAATGCTAGCACTAGACGGGGGGTTGACTTGTTCCGCAACGCCTTTCGATTACTCAGCCATTACTTTGGCCTTCGTTCCGCGGCGATGGAACGGATACCACCTCGGGGGGCGGTGTGGCGCTCTGTGACCCGTCCTGGAACCCCATGGCATAGCCGCGCTGGAACTCGTCGGTGCCGAGAGGGAGACAGCGAATCGTGCGGCGGAGGCGCGGCGTGTAGTCGACCAGGCGGCGCTGCACCATCTCATTGACGATGCGGTGGACGGCGGACTTGGAGGTGATGCCGCACCCCATCGCAATCGCCTCGAAGGTCGGCGCGAAACCATACTGGTTCCAGTATGTGTCGACGAAATCGTAAACCTCACGCTGCTTCGGGGTCATGGGCTGTCTCCCTAGTCGAGACATGATCCATGCCGTGAAGATCATAGAACGTCGAGTAAACGCTACCCTGTCTAATGCCCGTTTCGCTGGCCCTGAGTAGCAGGCTAATCTAGCCGGATGCGGTCCATCATCGAGCTTCTAACCCGGTACGTCATCGCCCCCTGGGTTTTGCTCGATCGGGCCTTGCTCGACGGACTCTTCCAGCGCGTCGTCGCCATCACCGGCTGCGATCCCTATGGGCTCGCGCGATTTGCCCTCACCGGCTCGGCCTTCGCTGCGCTGATGTGCCTGGCGCTGCAGTTTCGGACGGGGCGGGCGGGGCCGATGGAGTGGTCCTCGGCGCTGTTGGCGGTGCTCACCAACGCCTGGGTCTACCAGGCGCTGCCCGAGACCATGCCGCCCCGCCACAACGAGAAGCGGATGCTGTTCATTCCGCTGCGCTGCCTCTGGCTGCAGGTCACCCTACTCGGCCTGCTCTTCGGTCTCGTCAGGTCCGACATCGAAGGCGTCACGAACATCGCCGAGCTTGGCTTGTTCCTCTGTGCGCTCTACTTCATCTCGTGCCAGGTGCCGCCGCCGAGCTGGCGGTCACTCCCCTCCGGCGTTTAGGGCCTCCACACCCGTATCCCGCGCGCCTCGGCCTGCACGATCATGTTCGCCGTGCCAGGTCCGCCTGGGAAGGCGACAACGGCGTTGGGGCCTTCCTCGTCCAGCATCTCGCGGTTCCGCCGATGGCCGGCGCTGCGGCCGAACTCTTCCCAGCGCGCGGGGTAGGAGCGCAGCAGCAGGATCATGCCCCGGTCGATCGCCCATTCCGCGCCGAGCTGGTCGGCGCCCTTGGCGCCGCCCTCCACGATCCGCACGATGCGGAACTGGCGGTGAATGCGGTCCAGTGTGGCGTAGACGTTTTGCCAATCCTGGTAGTCCCGCCCGCCGCAGATCAGCAGTCGCAGCTCTCTCATGCCAGGATCGCCCCCAGGGCGAGCGCCAGGTCGGCGCAGGCGGCGGCCTCGGTGGAGCTGCACTCTTCGCTCAAGCAAAACTCGCACTCCGAGCTGCCATGCGCGGCGCGGATCATGTGGCACATCGCCTGCACCAGTTGCTCGCGGTTCTGCGGCCGGCGGTCGGTCTCGCTGTAGACCTTGAGGAAGGTGACCACCTGCGGGTCGTGCGGGTCGCGGTGGTCGCTCACTTGTCTCGCGGCCAGAAGTTGATGCCGATCCAGGCGAAGACGGCGCCGAGGCCGCCCAGCAGGATCAGCATGAAGCCTCGGAAGCCTTCGTCTCCCGAAGGTCCGAAGGCGAACCACAGGCCCGTCACGATGAAGCCCACCGCGCCGATCAGGGCGCAGCCGGCGGAGACGCGCTGGTGCATCCGTACATGCTCGTCAAAGGTCATTCCGGCCCCTCCGGCGGGATCATCCAGTGGGTGACTTCCAGGTCGGTGCGGCGGCCGTTCAGCACCTCATGGGGATTGCCGGCGGCGTCGCACCATTTGCCGTGGTGCCAGCAGCAGTCGGGGATGCGGTATTCCAGCATGGTGCGCTTCAATCCGAAGCGGTTGGTGAAGAACACCCGCGCCCACAGGTCGATCACCACCCCATCGAAGGGTGCCACGCCTTCCCGGATCAGCACGCCGATCGGCTGCCAGCTCGCGCGGGCTGACTGGGCGCGACCCAGCTCGATCAGCTTGCGGGCGTCGGTCGAGACGGCGGGGTCGAGGGCGACCATTTGCTCCACCGCCATGAGGCGATGCAGGGACTGTCTCGGGGTCTCGTCCGGTTGGGGCCACATATCCCACATCACCATCGCGTCCAGCGCGGCCTCGCGCCAGGCTTCGGGGGGTGCCAGGTCGTGGGTGGGATAGTGGGAGGCCCGCCCGCTGCGGGCGGCCTTGGGAAGGGTGTGCGTCATACGTCCTCCGGCGGCTGCACCGGATCGCCGTGCTCGTCGACCAGGGGGAACGCCATGGGGTGCGACACCTCGCGGTCGAGTGCCAGGAAGACACGCCCATGGGGCGTGTCGAAGCTGATGCGCTCGAACTGGTCCATGTGCCCGGCCCATTTGCGGGCGGCGCGGATCAGCTCGACCCAGGCGATTTCGGTGGATGTCATGGTGCGTCCTCGGTCTCGGGGCGAGACAGCTCTTCGAGGCGGGCTTCGAGGGCGATCGCCTTCGCCCGCCACTCCAGGAAATCCTTGCGGAAGGCCAGCGTCGCCTTCGTTTGCAGCTCGACGGTGCAGCGCAGGTCGGTGACGGTGCGGCGGAGCTGGGACAGCTCGGCTTCTCGGTTTTGCAGGATTTGCTGCGCGTACTGGTTGGCGATGTCGCGCTCGGCGCGGGCGGCTTCGCCCTCGGCTTCGAGCTTGGTGACCAGGGCGAACCAGTCGGTGTCGCGGTCAGATCGCAGTCGTCCCACGGGAACCCTCTCCCTGCAGAGGGTCGCCCGTTAGAGGCGACCCGTTAGCGCCAGCACCAGCAGGATGACCACGATCAGCCCGCCGATGGTGCTGGGACCATACCCCCAACCCCGTGAGTAGGGGAAGACGGGTGCGACAGCACCCACGAGGACCAGCAGCAGCAGCACCCACACGAGACTTGGCATCCAACCCTCCCCGCCCGTCCAAGAGGCGCGGAGCGCCGACAGGATGCGGGCAGACTACCCCCTGAAAGAGGGCAGACCACTAGGTTTTTCGGGCAGACCAGGTCCCGGCGGTGACCGCCTCGGGGGTGCCAGCGAAGCGCTCCACCTCGGCACGGACCCACAGATTGCCCCGGCCTGGCCGAAAGGTCGGGCGGGGGAAGTTGGGATCGGAGGCGAGGCGGGTGTAGATCGTCGTTCGGCCGAGACAGAGGATGTCCATGACCTCGGAGAGGCGGATGAACTCGGAGGCCGGCGCTGCAGGCGCCGGCTCATCGACCGGCAGCTCCGCCAGGCTCGATCCGGTCAGCCAGGCGCGCAGCTCGGTGTAGTGCTCATTCAGCTCGACCTCGTAGCCGTTGGCCATCACCACCAGGGCGCGGCCACCGCGTCCCTGGATCACATAGGCGACGTGCTCGGCCACGATGGTCACCAGGCCAGCAGCGGAGCCGTCGTGGTTGAGGCGGGTGAACTCCCAGGCGCGGATGGTCATTCGGGGTTCCTCTCCCCCTCGGTGCGGGGGTCGGTGCCCAGCACGCAGACCTGCTCACCAGTCACCTTGAGCGTCCAGTCGCCGCCGTAGATGTCGGCGATGCCGGCGTCATGGATCGCCTTCCACAAGGCGCGGAAGTCGCGGGCCAGGTCGGTCTCCACCTTCATGGCGCGCTCAAACGCCTCTTGCGTCATTCGCTTCACCGCAATCTCGCGGTTGGCCAGCTCAAGGGCGCGCTCGGCCAGCTCGCCTTCGAGGGGGATGGCCGTCGTCTCGGTCTCGGGGTCCATGGAACTGTCTCCATAGCGGGTAGCGGGCAAGCCTAGCGGGTAGCGGGTGCCCCCTTCCAGGGGGCAACCGCGAAGGTGGCCATGTAACCGGGGCCTAAAACGGGCACTTCTCGCAACAGTTGGGTGCTGAGCCGGTATGGGTGCCAGAAATCGCGGGAAAATACACCCCCCGGGGGGCTGTATTCAGGAAGACCTGGGGGGGTCTGCAATGAAATGGGGGGTGGGGGTCAACTATTGGGGGATTTTGGGGGTAGGGGGGGTTCTAAAGACGGATTTTGGGGATCGGGTGGCTGGAACAGCATGTAGGGGCAGACGGGTCCGCTCGCTCATAGGGGTCCGTACCCGGTGGGTGGGGTCGCGCGGGGCGCGCTCCGCCCGCCCGCCGCCCGATCCTGTCTCGGTCGCGGCGTGGGCGCCGCGCCATCGCCACCACCTCACCGCCTTGCCTTATCACCGATAACGCAAAGCCCCTTTGGTAGCAGGGGGTTAGCCTTCCGTCCCTGTCCCGAGCAGCTTGGCGAGCCTGTCTCGGAGCTGTCTCTCCACCTCCGCCGCGTCGCGAGGCTCGGCTGTTGCATCCTCGGTGCGATCGGTCAGCAACGCATGGTGCCGCATGACCAGGGAGACCGCTGCCACCCGAGCGCCGTCCGTCTCTGCTGTCTCGGCCTCCTGCTGGAGCCTTTCGAGCGCCCAGGCGAGCGCTTTCCGCCGATCATGCAATGCCGACCCCTCCTTCTGTTGCAGCAGCTCATCCATCCGCGCCCGCACTCGGTCCCTATCCGCAACCTTCTGCGCCTGCCGCCATGCCGTGGCATCCGTCATGCCCGAGGCGTCATGCGTCCGCCGGTAGGCTTCTGTCTTCGAGCATCCATTGAGGATGACCGCCTTCGCAAAGGCATCTTCCCGCGCTGTGACGTTGAGGCCCGGCAAGATGGGTCCGCGTGTCTTCGGTGCCCGAGGCGGCAACACCTCGCCCACCAGCGCTGGACCGCCGGCCGGCTGGACGCCGACCGGCTTCCCACCCTTTGACCTGGCACCCCTCGCCTTCCCGGCATCCTTCCCACCGACCAGCCGGAGACGAGGCTTCCCCTTCCCCTTGCCGGTCTCACCATCCTCTGTCCCTGTCATCTGCGCCTCGCCTGTCTTCGCTTCGCTCATCTGGACGGGCGAGAACGACGCGCCAACCAATAGCGCCGCAGTCCCCGGACCCCATCCGCAACCTCTCCGCACTATCGCGGAGACAGCCCCACACTACCACGGAAGAGCAACGATGTAACAAGGCCGTGAGGTGACATCTCGTTACCGTTGCCTGTCTCATCCGTTGTTGCACGACAACGGAGACAGCCCTATTCAGAGCGGGCCGATCGGCACGCCTACCCCGCCAGGGACTGATCCCGGCGGCCATCCATTGGAGACCAGTTCCGATGACGACCGAGACCACCCAGCCCGCCGCCTTCATTGTGTCGCTCACCAACAGCCAACAGGATTGGTTCCTTCGCGGCACCACTTGGGCCGGCAGCAAGGACCGCGCCCAGCGCTTCGCCACCCGCGACGACGCCCGCGCCGCCCTGGCCAAGGCGAAGCCCTTCACCCGCCCCGCCCTTTTCAAGCTGGCCCGCATCGACGCGGTCTAGGCCAACCCCGCCCCGGGCGATGTGCCCGGGGCGCACACATGGAGACAGGTTCCAGTGTCCTACACCCCCAGCCTTCCGCTCCGCCGCGACCCGCCCCGCCCCATGGTCTCCGTTGTCGAGGCCGAGACCGCGGTGTCCCGCGAGATTGGCGCGAACCGTGGCAGCCTCGCCGCCCTCAAGACCAGCAACCCCGACAACCGCAGCCCGGTGCGTTGGTGGCTGCGTTGCGCGGGCGTCTCCGGCGAGGTGGTGAAGACCCTCCCCGCCGCCGACCTGCTGGCCGCCTGGAATGACACCAGCGACACCCCGCTCAACAACCTGCGCCACATCTCCGCTGCCGCCGCCATCGACAGCACCGCCGAGGAAGCCCCGACCTTGCCCGCTGACGAGATGCTGAAGCGCACACGCGCTGTCTCCGCCATGAGCGGCACGCCCACTGTCGCCGAGCTGGCGACCCAGCTTGCCGAAGCGCTGGCAGCGCAGACCCCCGAGGCCGCGCCGCTGGACGAGGATGCCGTGCGCGCCATCATCGCCGACGAGGTGGCGAAGCTGGACCGCCCCCAGGCTCTCACTGTGACGGTTGATGGTACCTCGCGGACCCTGCCGCGCGGCGAGCGCCATCCCCGCCTCCCCGTGCTGCTGACGCTGGCAGCCAACGCCCACCTGCCGGGCGCTCTCGCGCCCTACCTCGTCGGCCCCGCCGGTTCCGGCAAAACGACCGCGTGCGAGCAGGTGGCGGAGGCCCTTGGCCGCCCCTTCTACACTTTGGGCGCCCTGACAGGCGCCCATGAGCTGATGGGCTACCTTGACGCCGCTGGCACCTACCACGCCACGCCGTTCCGGCAGGCTTTCCAGCACGGCGGGGTTTTCCTCTTGGACGAGGCCGACCGCAGCGACCCCTCCGCCTTGATCGCCCTCAACTCCGCCCTTGCTAACGGCTTCGCCGGCTTCCCGGATGCCGTGGACCCCATCCGCAAGCACGCTGATTTCCTCTGCATTGTCGCCGCCAACACCTACGGCAGCGGGAGCGATCGGCTTTATGTCGGAGCGAACCAACTGGACGGCGCGAGCCTGGATAGGTTCGCCATGCTCGACTGGCCCTATGACGAGACCCTAGAGCGCCGCTTGACCGGCCTGGACGTGTGGGCCGCCTTCGTGCAGGCCGTCCGGCAGGTGGTGACCGAGCAGAAGGTGCGGCACATCGTCAGCCCCCGCGCCAGCATGGCCGGCGCGGTGTACCTCCGCGCCGGGCTCGACTTCGAGACCGTGGCCAACATGGTGGTCTGGAAGGGGATGGCACAGGACGTGCGGGTGCGCATCATGGACGCCCTCCCGCGCGACGTCGTCGCCGCCGCGCGCAGCTTCGACGCCCAGCAGGTGGCCGCGTGATGGACGAGCTGCACGGCGCCGGCTTCCTGGCCGATCACCTCCCGCCCTTCACCGGAGCGGGCGAGCTGGCCCAGCGCTGGCACTTCGAGAGCGTCGCCGCCTTCGCGGCGGCTTGCCCGACCAGCGCGCCCCATGGCGCATGGGCGCGCGAGTGCTTTGGCACCCACGAGAGCAGCTTCTACTCCGTCCCCCAGGCGGAGGCGCGGCGCCTCGCCCGGGAGGGATGGCACGATGGAGCAACCCGCGTCCGCGCCATCGCCGAGCGCGTGAAGCTGGACCGCCCGAGCGTGCCGCAGATCACCCGTTGGGACGTTGCCGGAGCGGTGCCGAGCGTGCCCCGCTACCTCGCCGGGAACCCCCTGGCGATGCGCCGCCGCCAGCCCGACAGCACCCGCCGGGCTCCCGTGGTGACGCTGGTGTCCAACATCGCCGCGCGCAACGGGACCACGCTCGACCAGTTCGAGCGTTCCGCCGCAGTCGCCGCGGCCATCACCGACCGGCTTGAAGACGCCGGGTTTCGCGTGGAAGTGCTGGGCGTGTATCGCGGCTGCGATCACACCATCACCGGCCATCTCAAGGACTGGCAGGCCCAGCGACAGACCGAAATCGCGTTCATCGCCAAGCGGGCCGCCGATCCCCTGGACCTCGCCACGCTGGCCTTCGCCCTTGGGCATCCTGCGCTGTCCCGCCGGCTTTGCTTCGCCCTGGTGCAGACCGCCAAGCCGACCCGCCGCGACCGTGGCGGCATGGGCGCATCCATCGCCCTGGAGCAGCACCCGGAGCGCCCCCCGGGCTCGTTCTTCCTGCCGCTGGCCGACACCTACCCGGACGACGACGTTGCCGCCTTCGACCGGGCGTGTCGCGTCCTGCGGGAGCAGGGCTGCCCCGGCATCCCGGAGACGCCCTGAACCCCTCCCAGGATGCGCCAGGAGAGGCCCCCGGGCCTCTCCGCACCCCCTGCCCCCGCCAGCCCCAGGACAGCCCCACAGACCAGCCCCAGCGCAGCCCAGCCCCACGCCCGACCCCCACCCGTACCGCGTCACGCGGCACCGGCGGAGGCCGGGGGATAGTCCCCGCCCCGATGGAGCACCGACCATGACCGACCGCCCGAACCTTGCCGCCCTGATGAAGAACGACGCCGCCGACGCCTGCGACAGCGCCGACCTCAAGACCTACGAGCCGGACGCCTTCGCCGAAGCCTTGCGCGAGCGCGCCGCCTCGCTGGCCGAGAACGCCTGCACCTATCACGCCGACTGCGCCCACATCATCACTCGTTACGATAGCGATGTGACCGAAGCCGAGACCGCCGACTTCACCAGCGAGCAGCGCTTCTCCCCTGGCGAATGGGAGAAGGCGATGGAGGCTTACGCCTACGCCGTCGCCCGCGTGATCTTGGAGCGCGAGGCCGGCGAGCTGGCCGAGGCCGCCGAAGAGCTGGCCGGCGAACTCACCGAGACCGCCGAGAAGGAAGGCGCCGACATGAGCGAGCTTGAAATCGGCATCGCCCGCGACTGCCCCTATGGCTGGTCCTCCCACAACTACGAAACCGCAAATGGGGTTTGCGTGTGGCGCAACATCGAAGGCTCGCGCGCCCTGGCCGTCGCCGTGTCGGGCGTGTGGTTGCACGTCATCTGGACGCCCGAGGCCCAGGACGCCCCCGAGAACCACTGAACCCCAGCACCGGCCGGCCCCTCCCGGGCCGGCCTCCCCGAACGCAGCCGACAGATGAGCCGAGACAGGACCCGAGACATGACCGACAGCAACGACACCGCCGCCCCCGTCACCCTGGACGGCATGACGCACGCGCGCTGGATGAGCCTCACCGAAGCGCAGCGCCGCGCGCTCCGCTCCGATGCCGGCTTGACCCGCCAGCTTATCGGGCTGGAAGGCCAGCGCGTCGAGGTGGTCACCACGGACGGCGAGACCCGCCGCTTTTGGGTGGGCCGCAGCACCGGATGGCAGCCCTGCCACATCGAAATCAAGACCGCCCGCAGCCGGGACGGAAGCCCTGCCGCCAGCACCTACGCGAGCGTGCGCGTGGTGGATCACGGCCCGCGCTGAGCCCCCGCGTCCGCGCGCCCCTCCGGGGGCGCGCATGGCGGAGGCTGGGTAATGGTGCCCACCCCGAGACAGAGAGCCGACAGATGAGCCGCACGATCCCCACCACGAAGCCCGCCCCCGTCGCCAAGCGGGTTTACCTTACCGGCCTCAAGATCACCGGCTTTGAAGTGCTGGTGAAGGACAACCGCGCCGAGCATGTCATTTGGCGGATGCCGGTCCCGACCATGAAGGCTGGCCATGCCGTGGTGCGCGCGTTGCGCGCCCAGGACGCGGCCGGCGGCATCTTCTGAGCCGCGCCAGGACAAAGCCGACAGATGCGCCGGGCGATGGTGCCCGGCGAGACAGGAGACAGACCCATGCCGAAGTTTGCCGTTGAGATGACCTGCACCGTCACCGACCTGTTGCGCGCCTGGGTGACCATCGAGGCCGACGACGAGGCCGCCGCCGCCGAGGCCGCGCTGGCGATGCGGCCCGCCTCCCTGGACTGGAGCAGCGTCCACGATGGCGAGCGCGAAAACCTCCAGGTGGACAGCATCACCGCCGAGACCGCGCCGACAGATGGGCCGAGCGACGACGACACCCAGCACGCGGTTTGCGCCTGCGGGTTCAGTGAGGAAGTGTGCGGCCACAAGCAAGAGGTAGGAGCCTGCCGCGAGTAGGCCGACGCTCGCACCCGCAGACCCCCAGGGGATACCCTTGGGTCTGCGTAGCGAACGCCGGGCGATGGTGCCCGCTTCGAGACAGAGACAGCCCAATGAGCCGCCCGACCGACCGCGACCGCGCGCTTGCCGACCGCCACAACGCGCTGCGCCCGCTGACAGATACCTCGCCCGGCTGCCGCGCCACACCCTTGGGGAACTGCACCTTCCGACTGGACGCCCCCGGCGCCACCGCCGCCCACGTCAGCACCTCGGAGTTGCGCCAAATTAATGCCGCACTTGAGAGCCTAGCGGAACGGAACTGATGCACTATTTGCACAGACAATCCCGGACCTGATGCGGTACGATTGAGTTTGGACAGATGCGCCTTGGAGGGCGCCACAATGACCGACAACACCGTGCCCGCCTGGGCGCTCGCCTTGGTCGAGACCGTGAACGCGGGCTTCGCTCGCGTCGAGGGGCGCCTGGACGCTTTCGAGCATCGCCTGGACGGCTTTGCGCAGCAGATGAACCGCGCGGAAGTGGCGACCGATCGCGCCACCGCCGCCCTACGCACGCTCACCCTGCGCATGACGGCCCTGGAATACGCGGCAACGGCGGCACCCGCCGCCGCCGCCGCGCAGGCCAGCCGCGTGGACGACCTGGAAGCGCGTCTCGTCTACATCGAGAGGCGCCTGGACCTGCGAGACGGAGCCTAAGCCGACCCTCGCCCTTCCCAGCGCTGCGGCGCTGGGTTTGGCGATGGCCGGGGCGTTGGTGCCCTGCCTTCGAGGGAAGACAGATGAGGACCAGTATCACCTACCGAGCCCCCGGCGGGCTCTCCATCACCTATCGAGGCGCCCCCAAAAGCGGCGCGCGATGGTTCCTTGGCACCTGGCGCGGCGGCCTCGCCTTCTGGCGCATGTGGTTCCGAGCTGGCCGCGAGCTGCGCGGCTTCCTCGGGCGCCGGCCGACGCCGCAGGAGGTGTCTCGCTACGCGGGCACCCGGATCGCCGGGACCATCAACGACGCCTTGAAGAGGGCCGGACAGTGAAGCTCATATTCAACGCCCTGGACGGGGTGTGGCACCTCGTCCGCGCCTTCGTGCGGGCGAGACCCGCGAACGACAATCCGCCCCCGCTCCGGCGGGCCTCGGCGCCGTTTGACTAAGAGCTGACAGATGCCGATCAGCATCCGCGATCTAGTGGACCAGGGATCGATGTTCCCGATCTTCTGGCCACCCGTCGAGACAACCCCGGCACTCAGCGACCGGCTGCTGATCCTCGCGTGCTCCGCACGCAAGGACCCAAGCCCCGGTAAGATGCCAGCAATCGCTCGCTATCAAGGTCCACTCTGGCAGTCCCTCAGAAAGGCGGACCCGAATGGAGAGCGGTGCCAAGTCGCGTTCCTGTCCGCCTACTATGGCGGCCCTTGGTGCGCGCGATCGTCCAGGATTGCGAACTACGATTGCCGCCTGTCTTCCGAGCAATCTGCGGACTGGATCAAACGAGGAACCCGTCGCGCGACGACGTACTCGCGTGCAACCACGGACGCGGGGAAGGCGCTGGAGGGCGCTTCGGGCCTATTCCAAATGGCCCAGCGTGCAGCACCGGCCCGCCGCTTTCGGGAGGTCTGCTTAGTGGGGGGAGGGGACTACATCGCGGTGATGCGCGCCGAACTGGCGCGGGCGGAGAGCTGTCTTGATGCCTCCGCAACTGTCTCGGTTATCAACGGGTCGATCGGAACAATGCGGCGCGACCTGGCCGATTGGGTGTTGTAGGTGGGATTAAATGGGTCAGGGTGGCGCAGCTCATTCCGTGACTAAGAGCGATTTTCGGAGACGATGACCATGATACGAGACGGGGTGCTAGGAAACAGGACCGGGTGCAATGCAACATTCCCGGTCCCAGGGGATTGTGCAGATGGAGCAGACATGAACCGGAGCCGGAACACCATGAAGACGCATGGAGCGGCCGAACTACAGAGCTTGTGGATGAAGGCGGGCGAGCTGCGCGAGGCCAGCATCGAGATGGATGTCTCGATCGTCCAAATCGGACGGGCCTTCGCGGTCGATGAGCGGACTTCGCGGCGCTGGATGAGCGGCGAAATCCTCGTGCCCGCAGGGGTGTCGGTGCTGATCCGCTTGTTGGTCGCGCTCAAGCGCAAACTGTCCTACCGCGAGATGGCGGCGGCGCTGCGCCGAGAGGCGGAGATGCTGGACGCGCTGGCGGACGCGAAGGAGGCGAAGATGCGCCAGGTGAAGCCGCAGACCCAACCACAAGCGGCGGCCTAACGACACATGAGCCAAGCTGGGAGACAGGGCGCGGCCCACGAACACACCTGGGCCGCGCCCGCCACCCCCTCCCCCCGCTAGTCCGCGAGTGCGTCCGCCCGAACGGTAAACACCGTCCTCACCGTGCGTCCCTGATCGTAGTGCGTGAGCAGGGCATCGAGCCCTTGCCGCAGACGGGCCAGCCCCCCGCCCCCCTCCACTCTGAGCGCGCTGAGACAGACATCCACCACCATGCGGCGGATGGCGACGCCCACGAACCCATCGAGCGCATCGATCGCCGAGCCCACGCGCATCATCGCGTCCGCCTGGCGGTCGGTGATGGCGCCCTGCGCCCCACCCCCCGAGCTGTCGAAGTTGACCGTCACCAACCCCAGCAGCTTGGCACCGTGCAGGTCCCGCGCGAGCTGGGAGCCCGCGCTGTGCTGGAAGGCGTTGAGGTGCCCCTTCATCGCCAGGCGGTCCAGCTCGCAGCCGTCCCGCGCCCGCATCCTGACGGCCAGGCCGCGCCCGGTCAGCTCCGGCTTGACCACACCATGCCGGTGCCGGTCGTTGCTCCCGTAGTCGGCTGTCTCGCGCATCAGAACGGCGCCCCCTGGAAGTGGCGAAGGGTCGGCGGCATGTCGCGGGCTTCTTCATAGGCCGCCGTCACCGGGTCGTAGACCAGGCGGGCGACGCCCTTCTTGCCTTGGTGGGCGAACCTGGCCTTCCACACATGGAGGGCAACGGCGTTGCCCTCCCCTCGGTGGACGGTCAGCCCGAAGTCTGCCCGGTTATACCAGTGGGCAGACCCGGCGATGCTGTAGCCGGTCGGCACCCAATCATCCTTCGTGCCGCTGGGTGGCTTGGCGGGGTGCGCGACGATGAAGACAGCGACCTCGCGCGACATGGCGAAGATTTTGACCTGGGCGAGGAAGGTATTGATCGCCCCGGTGATGTCCTCGCCGTTGCCGAGGTTGATGAAATTGAAGGGGTCGATGACGCAGACCCGGGCGCCCTGCCGGCGGATACAGGCATCGAAGCGATCGAACAGACCCTTCGGCGTCGGCACCTCGTCCATCTCGACAAAGGAAGCGCGCTCGTTAAGGAAGGCCATGCCCTCCATCACCTCGTCCCGAGACAGCCGCTGGGTGCGGCCCTCACCGAACGGGGTCAGCCGCCACAGCGCCAGCAGCTTCGAGATGTGGATGTCCGGGGGATTCTCGAAGGAGGCGTAGGCGACCCGCGTTTCGTGGCGGATCATCATGTTCATCAACAGATTATCGAGCCAGGTGCTTTTGCCGTGGCCTGGCACGCCGGTCAGCACCGTGACGTTGCCAGGCGAGACCGAAAAGAGGTCGTCCACGTTGCTCCAGCCGGTCGAGAGACCCTTGGGCAGGCCCCGCTCGTAGAGCGACAGCACCCGCTCCGACAGGTCCGCCACGGTTTTCACCCCCGGAACCGGCCAAGGTTTCGCTGTATCCAGAAGTCCCATGACGCTGGCGACGCCGTGCTTGACCAGCACCGCGTTGGTATCCTTGCACCCCTCCGGGTAGCCGATGCGCCAGCAGCGGTGCTTGCCAAGCCTGCGCGCCAGCTCCTGCGCCGTCGTCTCGCCGACTTGGTCGGTGTCCACCGCGAGGAAGATGCGCTGCGCCTTCGCCAGCAGCTCGTCGTGGTGGGACATCCAGCGCAGCTTGGCACCGTCGTCGCGGGTCTCTTCGCCGATCCCACCCGAGGGGATCGAGACCGCCGGGATGCCGGCGAGGTGCCAGCTCAGCGCGTCAATCTCGCCTTCGGTGATGACAAGATCGCCGCCCGGCTCGACATGCTCGGCGAGGTAGAGGGTTTGCGCGGACCCATCCTGGGTCCACGCCTTGCCCGGATAGGTCCGCCATTTGACCGCGTAGGCGTGGCCCTCGTTGGTGTAGGCGAAGCCCAGCACCGGGACAGGTCCGCCGGCCTGGCGGACCCAGCGCTCGCCGCTCACCACGCCGAGCTTCAAGGCCAGCTCGCGCGGGATGTGCCGCTCGCCCTCCAGCCAGTCCAGCGCGGCATCGCTCGCCGGCTCCGGCAGGTGGCGCAGCGGGGTCGGCTTCATCGGCACCACCACCGGCTCACGGGTGGCTGTCTCGCGCGGACGCATGGGAACAATCCCTTCGATGTCGCAATGCCAGCACCGATAGAGAACCCGGTCGGCTTCGACGTTGACGGATAGGACGGGGACGCGGCGGTTGTGCGGGCGTCGTTGGTCGCTACAGGCGGGGCAGGTTGTCTTGCCCTGGCCGTTGTAGCGCCGAGCCGCCAAGGCTCGGCTGATGATGGCCTCGTTGAGGGATGGATCGGCAGGCTGCGGAAGGGACACGGCAAACACCCATGGCGACAGGAGGACGGCTCGGCACCCGCTTGGAAAGCGGGTGCCTACGGCCCAAGGGTGTGGCGACCATGAAAGGATTGGACCTGGCACATTGCCGTAGCGGCGCCAGGTGACGGGCAAGCTTCGCCCTCCGCAGGCGAAGGTGCCGAAAGATCGGCCGTCTGTCTGCCAGGTGCTGTTGCCAGCGGGGAGCGGTTGGCCGATCCCCCCATGCCTGGGGCTTCATCCAACGGGGCGCGCTTCGCACGAGACAGACCATGCGAGCGCGGTGCGGCGATCATCCGCATCGTGCCGGGGGTAGTCCGATGCCCACGGCGCCCAGCTTGGTGCCGCAGGATCGCCGACAGGATCATGGGGCTCCGCGCCGGGGACCGCTCCCCGTCGCTCTGCCCTCCCCTCGGGGTCGGTATGCCGCCAAGCCAGCACGCGGCGAGCGGCGCGGTCAAGCAGCCTCGCGGGCGTCGCTGGTCTCGCCGATCGGCGCCGGCTTCGGCACGGATGCGAGGGCGTTGCAGATCAGGTCTGAGCGGAGTTTCCTATCGTCGGGGTCGGCGAGCAGGAGTTGCTTGAGCGCCAGCCGCATCGGGTCCGGTTTGACCCTTGCTAGTTCGCACACCCGGATGAAGTCCTCGTTCATCAGCCAGGCCGCGATGTCTGCCCGGCGGGGGCTGTGGCGAAGTGCGGCGTCTTTGGCGGCCTGAGACAGGACTTTCCGCCACATGAGATATTGTTGTGATACTAATCTCGGTGCGGGGGTTTGACTTGTCGAGCCCCCAATAGACGTGTCTCTCGCGGACTTGGCGGTCGTTGGCATAGGCCACCCCTTGGAGCAGGTCGAGGATCAAGCTCTCGTCCAGGTCTGGACGACGGGAGGCATAATAGATCGTGAGGGTGACGGCCAGGTCCCCCTCAAGAAGAACCGGCAACGGTCTGATTTGTCTCATAAAATTGGCCGCATACGCTAAAGCCTTGGCCGACTTGATCGGGACGCGCTTGCCGCCCTGGATCACGATGCGGCGACTGTTCGCCTTCGAGGCCGGCTCGCCGAGTATCAGGAACGAGACGGGTTGCATCGCTTTCATGGTTCCATTCCTGGTTCCGTTGTGTCACTTTCGCCCGGTGCTGAGACAGCGCAGGGCGAATGTGCCCGTGTTGGAGACGATATGGCGGTTGTGACCAATCGGCTTGGCTTGCCGGCTCCCCTCGTTAGCGCGTTGAAAAACC
>JACCDR010904528.1_pt1 | contig 28036 bp, 26 predicted proteins | sample 7446431 | NCBI WGS metagenome assembly JACCDR01 (sample SAMN15323443, study PRJNA562643) | freshwater metagenome | isolation source: river surface water | place: USA:Blue River Watershed | collected 2017-08-17 | reverse complement strand
GCACTCTTCTTTTCGACGCGTTTAGTAGCAGAACGCTTGCTTGCACTCTTCTTTTCGACGCGTTTAGTAGCAGAACGCTTGCTTGCACTCTTCTTTTCAGCACGTTTAGTAGCAGAACGCTTGCTTGCACTCTTCTTTTCAGCACGTTTAGCAGCAGAACGCTTGCTTGCACTCTTCTTTTCAGCACGTTTAGCAGCAGAACGCTTGCTTGCACTCTTCTTTTCAGCACGTTTAGTAGCAGAACGCTTGCTTGCACTCTTCTTTTCGACGCGTTTAGTAGCAGAACGCTTGCTTGCACTCTTCTTTTCAGCACGTTTAATAGTTGCACTCTCGGCACGTTTAGGAACTAAGTCCTTTAAATATTGTATAATTTCAATATTATTATTTTTTTCAGCTTCTATTAACGCCTCACTCTCTATTTTACCTCCTCTTGATATAAAATATTTCATTATTTCAAACTGTCCTTCCTTTGCACTAAATGTAATTAAATTTATCTTAGTAGTAGCATTGTGTATTTCATAAACCCAATATCGTAAAGGTCTAGTGTTTCTAACAAAATTTCCATTTATCCATAACCTTTCCTTAGTTTCATCAAACTTTATTAAAAATTTTACAAGTCTTAAACTACCACCTATAACAGACGCTTTTATCCACTCATACATCACTTCCTCATAATCATCATTAAAATAAGTTGGAATTATAGCGTTATCTATCATATATCTAGCCATTTCGTATTTACCCTCTTTGCAACACTTTATCATTGCTTCATAAATATATTCACTTACCTGATCATAATCAATTTCATCGCCTTCTTCATCATCCAATCCAGGGAGATTATCAATAGAATACATGTCAAAAACTTTTTTAAACATGTTAAAATCATTATATTCTATTGCTGCCATTATTATCTCGAATGTTTGTTCATATGATAGAGATTCTATTATATATCTTCCAGAATCTGTTCCTTTAAAATATATAAAATTTTTTATATTATCATATTCTTCTTTAGACAAATCTGATTCAAGGTATTTTTCAAATGATTCAAGTACATTAAAATAAAATTTCCTTGTATCGACCTTCTTTAACCTTTCAATTATATTTTTTTTATTCTGTTTCGCAATACTCAATGCCAACAATTTCTCATCACTTACTCCTAATTTCTCCAAATTTTTAATAATTTTTTCAAAATTCCCAATATCTAATTCCTTTGGATTGTCTAACAAATCCGTTTTTTTAATTCTTTTAAAATACATGTTGGTCACTATTTTCTCTATATTTTCTTTACATACAATTTGAAAATCTTTTGATGTTTTACATAAATTTTTTAATGATTCTAAATCATCTATTTCCATTAATATGTTTAATTTTATTTCATACGGAACTTTCATTTTTTACTTTTATAATTATATAAAATAAAAAAATTATTAGTGTTATCACCTTTATCCCTTCAGTTATACACAAAAATTGTTTTTCACAAACATTATTTTTTAGACGAACTCAATTCCTCAAAAATATAAATTTTTAAAATAAATTTAAATTATCTTGTTATTTTATAAAATGACTGATTTAATTAATTGTTTCAATATTATTTTAAAAGAACGCTTATGGGATGATGATCAGAGTGTTTTTCAAAAAAATGTAAAAAAATGGGCTTTAAAAAATCATCCTGATAAAAATCCAAATGCAAATTTAGAACTTGTTAAACAAGTTTTTACATGTCGTGAAAAACATTCTGAATTAAAAATCCTTAAACCTTATTTAACACTCTTAAATGATAAAGATAAGGAAATAACTTTTTTAAAAACAAAAGTTCAAGATTATCAAAACAAATTATATGAATGTGATTCTATTTGGAAAGAAAAAAATTTTTTACAAGATGAATTGAATAAGTGTAGACAATTTTTTTCACCTAATTTTCAATCTAATTACGATACTCTTCAAAGAAATATTAATGAATGCAAATCTCATTATCAAAATCTTGAAAATATGTATACACAATTACAAAAACAATATACTGACGTATCAAATAGGTTAAACTCTTATGAAAAATTTACTAAATATAGATAGAAAATGAAAAAAATAATTATTCAAATAAAAATAATTATTTTTCTTTTTAGAAATGAATGGTATTAAATACTCTTTTGATAAATTAATACATCATATTGACATATTAAAAAAAAAAGCACAGAATTCCCATTTGTATTATAAACATAGCGCATGTGTTCTTAAAGGTTCTAGAATTCTATCTGTCGGTATTAATCATTTTATCGCAGGAAAAGATTTTTCTATCCATGCTGAAATAGATGCTATTTCTAAATTACCAATCTCTGTAAAAGGTCTTGATATATTAGTTATCCGAATTGACTCAAGAGGAAATCTTCAAAATTCGCGTCCATGCAATTGTTGTATAGAAAAATTAATAAAAAAAGGTTTTCGTAAAGTTTTTTATTCTTCTGGTGGTGGTGACATCTTTTACGAATTTCTTGATAATATGGATAAAATACATTTATCATCTGGTACAAACTACAGATTACGTCATCGACATATTGTATAAGTATTACTTACTACATACTACTTTCTCTGTAGAACCATCTTCTTTAACTATTCTTATGGAAATCTCTTTAAATTTTTTATAAGGATACTCTTTCTTTAATTTATATAAACCATCTCCATCTCTCTTTAATTCATCTCTTTTTTCTTCATCTACATACAAATAATATCCTTCGTCCGTACACCCTCCATATACATTTCCGTTTATTATATATAAATTAGCAAATATATCAAATAATACATCAGTATCTTTCTTAAACATATCTACTTGACCAAATAATAATGATTCATCGCATGGTGTTAATTGTATTCTTTTAAATTCATATCCTGGTTCTTCTGCTTGTAATTCACTAAACTCTTCTCTATTTACAGAATCAGAAACTTTTATACAAGTACATTGTGTTGTATTTGCTGTGAATAATGCACTTATACTTGAAAAAAGTATACATACACAAATTATTGTAGCAAATCCTCTTAATACTGAATTATAACATATATCTGCTGTCTTGTCCATTTTTTTATTTTATATCAATAAAAAAATTTTGAAATTAATTAACTAAATAACGTTTTACTATATTATCGTGACATATAATCTACACAATACTTCATGTTAATTCCTGTGTATTCAAATATAATATGAAATAAAAACCCACTCAAGAACATTTTAAAATACAAATTCGTTTTGTCGTTTATCATATCAATCACCTTAAATAATAATATTAAAATTAAACCTACAAAAATAGCTTCTATAATCACTTCTGTTACTGATTTCATTTTATATTTATATATATTAAAATAAAAATTAACTTAATTGAGTGTATTAAATTGATTAATCTCATAAATTAAAAAAAATATTACTTCCACTATAAATAATGATACAGCAATTACTATAATCTCCTTTCCATTATAATATTCTTGTCTACACAATGGACATTCCATTTTTATTTTAAACCATTTATTTAAACATTCTTTATGTATTTTTTGTTTACAACACGACAACGGACATTCATTACATATATCTAAACAGATACAACAACAATTAAATTCATTTTGTATATCTGTCATTTATTTTCTTTTTCTAATTTTTTAAATTTTATTTTTTTAACTTAAATTGTATTTATTTTTACTTCAAACCCTATAACCTTTTTATTTTCTATTTTCTTTGTTTTTTCTTGACCATATCTTACTCGTAACGCTCTTTTAACTTCCCTTTCATCTGGAATTTTATTAGATGGATAATTTTCAACCCACCAATTCTGTAACACATTAAAAATATCCTTACACGACATAAATTCATCTTCACTTTCTTCAACGTTTAAATCAAAAAATTCATTGAATTTATCATTATCCATCTTATATTTTTCAGTTGCTAATTTCACTTCTTCTGGTTCACAAAGACCTTCTATTTGTAATTTCTTATTGTATTCAATTAAAATACTCATAAAATACGGTCTCCACACCTTCAACTTGTCTTTAAGTTTATGATCAATCGGGAATTCATTCGCTTTTTTTGGATTTTCACAAAATTTACTATTAAATTCTATTACACGAATTCTCCTAAATGTACCACCATCTGTTGACGAAATAGAAGGTAAATCGTTACAACACATCATCATTGTTCCTTGTAATTTAAAACTAATAGGTGCTTTATATAATTCTCTTGCTACAATTGTATCATTTCCAGAAAATTGTTTCATCACGCCTGTACGTAATCTATCATTGTGTTCTGGTTCTTGAAAAGATAATAATCTCTTACCTTTCAATCTAATAATATCAGGTGACGCCTGACTTGAACTTGCTCTTTTATTTGTTAATAATGATACATCTACAGATGTCATATATTGCCCTAATGTTGACTCTAAAAAATTAATTAATGTTGATTTCCCATTTGCTCCAGTTAACCCTGTCCAAATATAAAACTTCTCTTCTGGTTTTCCAACTAATGTCTTTCCTAATACTTTTAATAAATATTCACGTACCTTTTCATTTGGTAAAATCTTTTGTAAAAATTCCATTATTTCTTTAACATGACGTGATTCTGGATCATATTCTACATAATCATATCCAGTTGTATATGTTAAATAATCCGTTTCTTTACACTTTCTAAAACAATGAGTCTCAAAATCATATACTCCATTATTAAAACATATTAAATTTACATTTTCATCCAACATATTTACAAAATTCTCATCGTGATTTTTATACAAATAACATAATTGCTGCATTACATTATTTTTAAACGACACATTTTGTAATTTATTTATGACATTATCAACAAGTTCATTTCTCTTGTTCTTTTTTTCTTCTTCACTTTTAATAATAAAATCTTTTAAATTTTCCCCTTCATCTGTCTTATTCATAACCTTTATACAATTGTAATATTCTCTTATTTCTTCAGAAATTAAGATATTTAACAAATGTGATTTACACCACCTGATACCATTATATTCATACCATGTTGGATGACCAACTTCATCAACGCGAAATCTATCTTTGTATATGTGAAAAATAGCTTTTGCTATTAAATAATGCGACCCATTAAGCGAGTCTTCTAATAAATTCCTTATTTCTTCGGTAATTACCTTTCCATTTTTCCAATATCTACATGTCATGCTCTTATACAATTCCGAATATTTTGATATATCGCAACTTAATCCATTCTCCGGATACTTCATTTTTATACATTCTTCATCGTAACACCTGATATAAATACCTTTACTATTTAATTCCAAATATATAGGAGAATTATTTCTACTATGTTCCCTCTCTTTAAATGGGCAATACTTTTCGTTTATAGATATATAATAACAAAACATTCCCATTTTATTTTGTGTCGCATATATTTTTTCTATTGTTATAACTGGGTATTGTTCTGGAAATTTTACATCATTTACTAACTCTTTTATCTGTGTAATTATAATTTCTTCTGTAATACCCTTAACTACTATTTCTTTTTCTTTTTTTTCTGTAGTGTTCTTAATTTTTTGCCATGTCCTTATACTCATTTTCAAAAAAGTTGGAAAAGTAATTTCTTCATCAATATAATTTCCCTTTTTTAAATCGTATAATTTATAACAATTCTCTTCGTTTTCATTTTTAAATGACCCATATAGTCTTAATCCTGTTCTATATACAGATTGATCTATACATTTATATAGTTCATCATTTACATTCTCCGATTCTTTTATTTTTACTAAGATGTCTTTGGCTTCATCGCATGATACTAAAACATTCGGAAAATTTACATGATAACGCCCCAATTCTCTCTTTGAGACATAATATTCATCACACTTAGGATAGTATTTTATAATTTCTTCTATAATTTTTAAAACACCATCGTCTTCTATTTCTCCTTCACCATTTTTTGAAGCTTCTATATCTAAAAAAAATTTGAAATTCTCATTCGTTATTTTTTCTATAATATACATTTTTTCTTTCCCCAAATTCTCATAATATTTTTTATAAAATTCAACAGATTCATGCTCAGGAACATTATACTTACCACCCTTAAATGACAAATGCGTTTGATTGGTTTCAGAATTTTGTTTAAATTTTTGAATAAACTTATTAAAAGACATACTTTTACTTTATTTTATTTTTTAATTTAATTTTTTTTAGTTTTTTATTTTTTTTTATGGTTTAATAGTAAAGATGTCTCCAAGTGTTCTTCAATTGCAAAGTACTGGTTTACAAGATGTTTTCCTTACACAAAACCCTCAAATTAATATTTTTAAATATTCATATATGAGATACCTTAATTTTGCAACTGAAACTGTTAAAGTTCCTTTAGCAAATCAACCTACTTTTGGTAAAAAAAATTATTGCGACATCCCTAAACAAGGCCACTTATTATCAAAATTATATTTACATCTCAAATTACCTGCTCTTGTTAAAAATGGCGGTACTTATGTATCTTGGTCTGATTCTCTTGGATATGCTTTATTCGAAGATTCAATTGACTTGGAAATTAATGGGGTTATAATCGATAAATTATATCCACGTTTTCTTGATATGTACGACGATTTCCTTCCAATTGATAAAACATTTGGAAAAAATTTAATGACTTTAAAATCAGATATGTATCGTTCTTCACTTTATAATGCAACTAAAGAAATTGATTTAATCATTCCTTTGAATTTTTGGTTTTGTAATCATTATTCAAATGCTCTCCCAATTTTATTAATGGACAACCAAGATGTTAAAATATCATTTACTTTAAAAAATTTTTCAGAATTAGTTAATTATGATGGTGTATTACCGAATATTCCTTCTTTTATAGATTCTGGATTATTAGTTGAATATATATATTTAGACGAATCCATTTTACCATCTTTATCCGAATCTACAAACACTTATATGATAACTCAAACACAATTCTTACAACCAGATGAAATTCCAGCAGGAAATACAGTTTACAATACAACACTTCGTTTTAATCATTGTGTTAAAGAACTTTTTTTTGCCTGTTGTTCTAAAGATGATTTATCTAATAATAATCATTTTGTTTACCAAGATAACTCTGAAAATTCCTATGTTAAAGGAATCTCATTATTATTAGATGGAAAACGCCGTTTTGATAATTTACCTGAAGTTTATTTTAGAACAGCTTTACCATTCAATGTCCATTCTGCCATTTCTCCTCGTTTTATTTATAATATTCCTTTTTCTATCTACCCAGAAGATAACCAACCTTCTGGTTCTATTAATATGTCGCGTTTTGACGATATCTCATTAAATCTTACGTTAAAAGCTGGTAATCCAGATTTATTATTATTTATTTATGCTGTTAATTATAACGTATTAACTATATCTAAAGATTCCTTCCAATTAGAATATTCTTCGTAAATAACTTACTATTATCATAACTATTACTAAAAAAAATATTAATTTATATTTGTAATACACTTCTCCTATTGGTTTTATATATTTTGGCAACCACGATAATTCAAATTTATGTATGCTTATTGTATGTTCTTTTAATTCACAATAATCCTGAAATGCTTCACATGGTTCAAATAACGTTGGTGGGAACACAATCACCTTAGAAAGTTCTCTGTTTTTTTTTGTAAATATCGCATTAAATTTGCTAGGACCTGTTGTTTTATAAATATATAACCCACTATTTTCTTCTTTGGTTTCTATCCTCAAAATCCCATTAATCATTTCTTCTATCCATATTCTTAATAATGGATTCTCTTTTGTAGATATTATTACAGCATTATTATATGATTCTATACCACCAGAAAATATTAAACTTTCAAATATGTTTATATTCAACCGCGACACTCCCAACTTATGCTGTTCATCATTGCTTGTATTAAAAAAATTCTTTAGATCATCATACGAATCCAATGGTCTTAAAGCATACATATCCATGTCTATCATTATTCCTCCTGTTAAATATATTGATACTACTCTCCCTAGATCTATTTTAGCATGCATATATTGTGCTTTGTCATATGCTTCACCACATCTTTTTGAATATTTATAACACATTTTCCTTAATTCTTCGTCGTTCATACAATAATATTTCCAATTCTTATTCAATATTTTCCATTTTTCTATATTTTCCTTAAATATTTCCCTTTCTATTTTATCACATCCCTGAAACCATACTTGGTAGATATTTTTCATCTTCTTTTTTATTAATTTTAAATAAATTTAATTAATTAAATTCTATTAATTGACTTAAGTTGTATACTGAATACGATGCCATAACTGCAACTAATAAATCTACTGTATAATGACCTCTATTTAATAATAAACATAAACTTAATAAAAAGTTGTATCCTATAATAAAAGGAATGTTCATTATTATTCCCATTTTATACAAAAACACAAATGTTAAAATTGATGTAGCTAAATGTCCACTATATATTTTGTCATAATTATGTCCAAATATCAAATTATATACTGAATAATTATTTTCATCTTTTGTTGTTGGTAAAATAGTTGAACTTATAAATATTACACGTATTAAATGAACTAAAGTTATACTGAATATATAATGTTTATACAAATTTATATTTTTATTTCCTCCAAAAATTATTATAATTAATGGTATTAATAAAAGAACATCTATACCCCATTCTAACCACTTGTTAGATGACATATCTGGTAAATATTTATACGCTATGTCAAATACCTTTGGTTTCACTTTTTTCTTTATTTTTCTATTTTCGTAAAAAGAATGTCCCATACAATATACGTTATATGAAATTAGTTGTATTATTAAAAATGTTGAAAATATAATCCAATTATTCATTTACTAAATTAAATTAATAAAATTTAATTTAAATATTATTTTTCTTAATTAATAATGAATTCTACAGATATTAAAATAACACTTCCTCATAGCAAACGTGGTCGTCATGTTAAAACAAAAGTAGAACAAAAAAAAAAATATTCTTTACTTGCAAAACATTTTGAAAAAATTGATAATTTCAAAAATAAAAAAAAAATTTTGGGAGAAATAGATAAAAAAATACAATCTTTAGAAAACGAACTCTCAAAAAAAAATAAAAAATCTCTTGAATATGAAAAATTGATGTCTACTTTATCTAATCTAAAAAAAGATAAAGAAAAATATAATGACAAATATGAAATAGAATATTTACAAGATAGTGCGATGTTAGTTAACGAATATTACGCTTTGAAAGAGCAAGAATCTACAACAACAGATCAAACTATTCTAAACCAAATTCATTTAAAAAAAATGGAATTAACTAATGAATATTTACAAAAATTTGAAAACGATTTTTCTTATTCTACTACATTTATGTATATTGATTATAATATTTGTAAGTTATGTAACGTAAATATGGAAATTCAAAATGGCTTTTTAACTTGTTTAACATGCGGACATTGCGTTAACTGTGTCGATGAAGACAGTGGCCTTTCCTATAAACAAATGCAAGATGTAGATTTTAGACCTGCTTTTACTTATCTTAAAATATCTCATCTTGAAGATTGGTTGGCCAGATTTCAATCAAAAGAAAATACAGTTATTCCACAAGAAGTTTTAGATAAAGTTATAATAGAATGTGGTAAAGAAAAAATACGCGATCTTAACCTATTAACTGAAGAAAAAGTTAAGCGATACCTAAAACGATTGGGTCTGAATGAATATTATGATAACGTTATAGGTATTATTAATCGTTTAAATAATAGACCACCATTTCAATTATCCACTGAAATCGAAGATAAAATTAAAATGATGTTTCAGCAAATACAAGAACCTTTTGTTAAGCATAAACCACCTACGCGTAAGAATTTTTTATCTTATTCATATGTTCTCCATAAATTTTTTCAGATTTTAGGCCTTAACGAATTCACAAAGTATTTTCCCCTTTTAAAAAGCGATGATAAATTACGCCAACAAGATGATATTTTTAAAAAAATTGTTGCAGATATGCGTCTTGTAGATAAATCAGTTAACTGGGTGTTTTATCCTTCTATTTAAACTAATTAATTTTCAATATCCCCCTTTTATTTTTATGTGTCTTACCTCCAAATTTTATTCTTCTGTTTGTTGATGGATTTACAATCCATTCTGGTATTATTATTTCATCTCTACACATAGGACACAATGATGCATTTATTTCAATATGTTTCATTAAACAATTATAATGAAATATATGATCGCATCTTAAGGCTATTTTAAAATCATTTTTTATAGAATTCTCAAAACATATCTCACATACTCCTTTATGTTGTTCTTCTTCGTAAATGTATTCTTTTTCAGTATCGGGGTCATTTAAACAACACATATCAATATCCTTACTTAAATATGAATAGAAATCTTCTAATATTTTTTTGATATTTGTATAATTAATCATAAAATAATATATCTCAAAACATTTTGTATAATATGATCCATATGGATACTCTCTTATTAAATTATTTAATGTTTCTTCTATCTCTTTATAATTATTTAGTATATATTTATACATGTATTCTAAAAATATTTCTTCAGTTTCATTTTCCAAATAACGTATTAAACACGTTTTCCACGATTGATATTTAACAAACACTGTGTAAGTTTCATCATCTCTTCCACCTGGTTCATACGTATATGGATTATTATCCAAAAATGATTGAAATGCTAATATTATTGTTTCTATTCCCATAGATGATGTCCACTTCTCAAAAATATTATCTCCCCATGTATTTAAAATAGTTGAACAACATTTCCCGTTTTCGTACATATTTGGATGTATTCTTACTCCGTCGTAATTTATAAAATAAACTTCAGGTGGTGTAAAAGGGTATTGGTCCCCTATTACAATGTCCAATCTTATAAATTTATGTCTGTATACACTATCATAAACCCCTTTTATTAAAACTTTTACTTTACATATATCATCATCAGGAACACTTATTACATATCCTATATCTCCTCTTTTTCGAATGTCAGTTTGAATGTTTGTTATTTCTTTTATTAATCTTTTATTCATAATTTAATTAATACAATTAAATTAATTTATTATATTTTTTGTATAATTTTTCTACAGCTTTTTCTTTCATTTTTGCTTCAATATCTATATGAATTTCTCTTTTACCATATTCATCTAATAATACACTTGGAATGTTTTCTACATAATCACTATGTGCTCTTCTTTTAACAAGCGAATCTGTTGGCATTACTTCTGGTCTTGACTCCGAAATATGAAACAATGGGATAATATCCCTTATATCCCATGTTTTTAATATATCAGCAATTAACCTTGAAATGTCTTCATTGTTATTATACAATGCATGATGATGAAAATCAAAAACTAATGGGATTTTATGTTTTTCACATATTGGTAATAATTCTTTTACTGAAAAAGACATTTCACAATTCTCTAATACTAATCTACTTTTACATTCTTTGGATAATCTATCAAACGCAATATCAAAACGTTTATACGTTTCTTCTAATCCATTCTTTTTTGTTCCACCGTGCAAGACAATCACTCCATTTTTGTCTAAATTCATCATTTCCATTATTTTACAATGGGCTTCTAAATCTCTAATCGTATTTTCAACAACTTCTTCTCTTAATGAAGTTAATTGATTAAATTGCCCAGGATGAAATGTAAGACGTTGATTACACTTCCTTGCCAATTCTCCTATTTCTTTTAATTCTGGGAGAAATCGGTCGTAATCAAAATTATCACAAAATCTCTTATGCGATACAAACGGAAACATTTCACTTGACATTCTGTAAACATAAATTTTATTTTTATAATTCCATTCTATTATTTTTTTTAAATCTTTTAAATTTTTATCAATTAATTCATATACATATTCAAACCCCTTTTTATCGATCGTGTTTAATCGACACGTTCGAGAACAAAAAATACCTTCTTCTTTTAACTCTGTATTTATACAACAATATCCTAATCTTAGCATTTTACAATTTTTCAAGAATTCTTTTATTTTTCATTTTTTTGTGTTTTTCTACGTTTTCTTCATTTGGGATTTAATTAACCCACTCTCTAGTTTCAGGATAATTTATAACTTATTGTTGTTCTACACAATCCCATCCAACGTATTTATTCCATTCAAAATCTTTAGAATTACTTTCGTTGGATAAATATCATTCAAGATGTTGTTGAAACTTACAATAAATCGTATCATAGAATTATAAAAAACACTCCGGCACAAGTATTTATGGGTTTAGTGAAGAATTATACAAAGTTGAAAGAGTAATAAAATCAAAAAATGCTTACACAAGACTTCAATATAAAATTTCGTTAAACGGTGTCATTCAACCCAATTACTATAACAATACCCAATTACAAGTTATTAAACAAAGCGAAAGACCAGAAAAAACAAGAAATGAAAAACAACGTGCTATAAGAATACGTAGAGTTGATGTTAATGAAATTAACAATTTAGGCGGTGAAAGTAATATATTAGAAACTCGGTTGAGGAAACGTGTAAAGAATTAATTAATGTTATTTAAAAATTTATTCGGATTGTTGTTTAGCTTCCCTTTGAGCTTTTCTTTCAGCGTATTCTTCAAAATATTTTGGATACATACCCACCAAGAATTCTTTGAGGTTTTTATTATGTCCAGAAGCACAATGATTTAATTTATTGTACAATTGGTTTTCGGTTAATTTGTGGTAAACGGTTTGGTTTTGTTTTTCGTCGTCTCTATTGGGAACTACCCCATTTTCCATTTCGTAAAAATTTTGGAAGGAAAGTTTAGTGTCTTCGTCTGAAAGAATAACTCTTTTTGGTTTTTCAGCGCGTTCTTTAAAATACTTTGGATACATACCTACCAAGAATTCTTTGAGGTTTTGATTGTATCTTCCGGAAGCACAATCATTTAATCTGGAATATAATTGTTTTTCTGTTAATTTGTGGTAAAGTGTTTGGTTTTGTTTTTCTTCGTCTCTAGTAGGAATTCTTCCATTTTCCATTTCATAAAAATTTTGGAAGGATTTCTTAGTGTCTTCGTCTGACATCTTTACTTTTTTTGGTTTTTCAGCGCACTCTTCAAAGAATGTTGGATACATACCCATCATAAATCCTTTAAGGTTATTGTTTTTAATATTTCCGCAAGCACAACCATTCAATTTGGAATATAAATCACTTTCGTATAATTTGTGGTAAATAGTTTGGTTATGTTTTTTTTTGTCTCTAGTAGGAATTCTTCCTTTTTCAATTTCATAAAAATTTTGGAAGGATTTTTTTGTGTCTTCGTCTGAAAGCCTTACTTTTTTTGGTTTTTCAGCGCGCTCTTCAAAGAATGTTGGATACATAGCCACCAAGAATTCTTTGAGGTTATTGTTTTTCATATTTCCGTAAGAACATTGTTTTAATTTATTGTGTAATTGGTATTCATATAATTTGTGGTAAATATTTAGGTTTTGTTTTTCTTCGTCTCTTTCGGGAACTCTTCCGTTTTCAATTCCATAAAAATTTTGGAAGGATATCTTAGTGTCTTCGTCTGAAAGAATAACTATTTTTTTTTCAAAATATTCTGGAAAAATTCGTTGAAGGTCTTCTTTAATATCTTGATGACCTCCTTTTGTTTTACAATTTTTTAAAAAATTTGCCAATTGAGTTTCTGTTTTACCAAGATAATCTTCCGTGTTTTCGTCATTTTTTATAGGATGTCTGTTTTCACGTCGTTTAAATTCTGTCATACACGCGATGTAATCTACTTCTTGTTTTTCTTGGAAGTATTCCGGAAACAATTTTTCACATTCATCTCGGATATCTATCCCTCTTATATTTCTTTTACAATCTTTTAAAAAATGATATAAACTACTTTCAGTCCTTCCATAATATTTTCTTTTACTTTTACAGTTATCAGATGGTTTTTTATTATGAATTCTTTTGAATTCTTTAAGTGATGCCAACCAATCAATCTGTTCAATTCTTGTTTCTAAGATTTTGTTCTTTTCAAAATGGTGGATATTGTAGTCATCTTGAATGTTGATACATATCCTTGTGTATTTATTCAATAAATTTTTACCTTTACTTTGGGGTTGATTTTCTTCAATAACTTCAATTTCATTTTCAATTTCATTTTCAATTTCACTTTCATTTTCACTTTCTTCGCTACTCTCAACAACACTTTCACTTTCACCAACACTTTCACTTTCACCAACACTTTCACTTTCATTTTCACTATTCTCACCGCTTTCATTTTCTTCACCACTTTCACTTTCACTATTCTCACCGCTTTCTAATTCCATAATTTTTTCAACGTCTTTCTTACCGAATTCTGTAAAACCACCATTCGCACCCGATGTGTAATTGTAAAGAAGCTTCATGTCCATATTGTCTTTTAATGCTGATGCAATGATTGACACAAATGAAAATGCATTCTTTTGAATTTGCTTACTTTTTTCTTCGTCTAAGCGTTCTTCATCCAAGTCTTGTAATTCCTTTCCAGACACATAAATTGGCAAGTAAATATGACACTTTTTATCAAGATTATTGGGGTCATACCTTGCACCTCTTAAAATACGTTGAATGATTGTTGGGATTGAACTTGTATAACCGAGAATACAAACAAAATCACATTCTTTTACATCAATTCCTTCATTGATTGTTCGGCAACTCACAAGAATACTCTTTCCATTATGCTTTTTGAATTTATCTAAAGCACTTTCACCTCTTTTACTATCACTTCCTTTCAAAAATCCTAGGTGTATGTCTTCGTCAAAATACCCTTTAAATTTCTTGAAATCATCAACGGTTGTTGTAAATGCTGATGCGTCTTTTTCATTAGCGAACGAAGTATATATCAATCCCTTCTTTTTATTAAATTTAGACATACTTTCACAAATGCTTGTAATTAATTTTTTATAAATGTATTCAACTTTTTCTGGTGTCAAAGGTGATGTTAGAGTTTCTTCATCATTCCCTTTATAGTAATCAATCAACACTTCCATAGGAACAACTATATTTCCATCACATAAAGCGTTGTGATAAGTGTATTTAACACGCTCTTCCCCGAATACATTCGCTTCATTATACATTTTATCCGTTACTGTCGCCGTCAAAAACACTTGTTTATAATCACTAAATGACACCAATTGTTCATCACTAAAATTCTCACTATTTTCTTTAATATTATTTTTCTTACAATTCTCACTCGTGTACTTGTGTGCTTCGTCATAGAATACGAATTCAATATTCAAGTTATATTCTTGAATAACATCTTTGACAATGTGTGCTGATTGAATGTTGGCAATAATTAAGTAATTTTTTTGGTTTTTTAATTTTTCATAATCTTTATTATCACTATTAATTTTCACAACGGTTAAATTGTCAAGTTCTTTCAATAATGTGTCTCCGGAAAATTGCTCAACTAATTTTTTGGTTGGGCAAAAAATAATCGAATTAAATTTTTTGGCAATTTCAATAGCGATACGACTTTTCCCAGCACCACAACACAACTCATAAATTCCCTTCTCTTTTTCACCAAGTGTCAAAATGTCCTTAATCGTCTTTGCTTGAATGTCGCGTAATTGAAAATTGGTTGGCATTTTTTATAGTAATTTTTTAAGAATTTTTTTATTTTTAATTTTTTTTATTTTATAATATGTAATTTTATTTTTTAACTTTCATTTTTTATATCCTTTTATTTTAGCGTCTTCTACTAATTGTATAAGTTCTTTTGACATATTAAAATACGCGTATACATCACTGTCATTCCAAATTCTATCTAATGGAACTAACGGTATCCAACTACACGTTGTTGAATGTATGTCTTGACTAATTTTTCGTAAAGACAATAAGACATTTGGCAATTTGCATTTAATATAACTTAGTAAAGATTCAGCTTCTTCCTTATCACTTACTACAAATGCAATATAACTTTGCGAATACACTTCATTAGGTCCCGCTATAAATATATTACCAAACCCGCTATTACCAACATGTGCTGCACGCGCAGTTAAAACTTTCCATTTAGTTAAATTTTCATCATTTTTTACAAATTCATTCCCTATGTAATTTATAAACCCTTTTTGTTTTGACACATAACATTTCAATGTATTCTCATCATTTGTTTTTAGTAATCTGTTATCATTTGTTTTAATCTTATAATATGATGCACTTTGATACAATGATTCTAATTTTGTGTAAGATTTAACAAATTCTATTAATTCGTCATATTTGTTATTTACTAATATATCATATCTATTTATATCAATCAATACACCATTAAAATCACATTTTCCGTTATATTTTTTATCTATTAAAAAATAATTTATTCCTCCTTTTATGTCTACAAAATTTCCAAATATACTTTTTGCATCATCAACATGTTTAATCATTTTTATATCTGTTCGTTTAAGCATTCTTTCTCTAAAATCATCTAATCCTTTTCCTCCTGCAAACCATCTACTAGGAATGATGAACAACATCATGTCGCATTTATCAATTAATTTATCTATAAATTTATTATACAATGGTTTTGCAGATGTATTTACAAATGTTTCGTTATACGGTGGATTACCTACAATGACATCAAAGTGAATGTCCTTTAATGTTTCTTCTTCTAATGTACTTCCTGTTATTATATTATTTCCATTGTAATTTTTATGATATCCCATTACTAATTTATAAATGGAAATGTTCACTTCACATATATCCACCGCGAAAATCATCTTTTCTAAAATGTGTGTTTTTCTTACATTTTCATCTGGAATTTTATTTATTAACCCATTCATCAAGCGTTCATAAATAACAATTGGAAAATTTCCAATTCCAACCGCCGGATCTAACCATTTTAAATTCGGATCCTCCCAAACTGACTTTGGTAATGTATCCAACATTTCATTCACTGTTTCTAAAGGTGTAAAAACCTCTCCATTATTCTTCTTTTGATATTCAGTTGGTTTTAAAAAATCTGTTATTACTTGATGTCTTTCTTTTATACTTTCAGTTGACATTTTAGATTTTATATTATTAATAGTAATACAAATTAATTCTTGAGAAAACGATTTAATTTCTTTTATAAATTCTTCTTTTGTTAAATTTATACCACATTGTTTAGACATTCTAGATAACAAATCAAAACTCATTTCTTCCAACATTTCTTCCATGTTCTCCTTATCGTAATTAGTTATAATTACCATATACAAAAGTCTTTTAATTACTTCTTTATATATTTTTTTTAAATTTTTCAATTTTTCTTCAATATTTTCTTGTTTCTCTTTGAAAGTGTCCTTTTCTTTTTCTATGACGTATTTTTTATTATTTATATCTAATTTTGATATTGTTTGGATATTATTACTACTTTTACTTACATTAAGGCCTAAAAGCATTTTAATTTTTTCATCATCGAAAACAATTTGTTCAGTTAAAATTGTCAACTGATCCTTTACAGTTTTTCTTTTAAAATAATCACGTATTATATTCGCATAAAAATCATCGTTATATATTTCATTTATATTGTCTCTTCTAAAACATAATAAAGTTTCTATTGATCTGAGATATCCCACCCCGTCATTTTCATTTTTTATACGACCTGACATATATCCATGATTTAACACAATATCAATAGAACGTGCTGGGTTTATATCTAAAACGAATACATTATCTTTTCCTGGAATATATGTTGCTGGTCTAAATATTCTTTGAAATATTTGGTCTTCCGAATGAGTATCATCTAATAAAATAACACCATCACATTCTTTTAAAGTAATCGCTGTTTGTAATAACTTATGTACAAAAACCACAACAGTTTTATCATTTCTGTATTTTATCATTTCTAAAATGTCAGATTTCATATTCTTTGAATTGGCACTATGAAAAAACATTGGAATATACAACTCATTATCATATGTTTCTTTGAACAATTTATGTATTAATGGTAGAACATCCTCTGATTTTTTATCATACATACCAGCAGGTACATAACATATAATCATTCTAGGAGATTTATTGCCTAAAAATTGATTAGAAATTTTTGTCAACATGTCCCGTCCATGTTTAATTTCGTCTCTGCGTTTAAATACATAATCTAAAACAATTTTTATCTGACGTTCGCCTTGATTTGTAAAACTTTTATTACTCCCATTTTCAATAACAGTAAAACTATTTGAAAAAAATGTGACCTTATCTTCATACGACGAATGAATATTTTCAGAAAGCAATTCATTTACATTCTCAGTAAATATTTTATCTAATCCCAAAGAACACAAGTTTATTTTAGGATACATTAATTCTTTAAATTCAGCTTGTTGTATTTTTCTACACAATGTTATCTCGACTTCTTCTACAATCCACCGTTCTTGGTTCATAATACCACAAACCTCGTTTATTCCAAAAGTTATAATTTGCTCATCGCTTAAATTATATATATCCTTTGGTTTTTTAAATGTTGCAGTTGAATAAATAATTTTTGTATTTTTATTGGATAAAAACTTGCAAACATCCTGGTATGGTTCAGAAGTTCCTCCTATATGTGCTTCATCGCATATAATCAAATCAAATTTGTGTTTTATTTTTTTATAATTTTCATTGTTTTTTAAATATTGGTTCGACATTACTATTAAATTACATTTATTAACATCAAATGAAATATCTTTGATTTCTTTATAAAAATTTTTATTAAATTGCGAATCAGATAGCTTATTAAAATCTTCACATACCCCTTCTTTCAAATTAGTTACAACGTCACTTGAAAACAAAACATTTTTATATTTTAAACTTTCTATTATATGAGCAACAATATACGTTTTGCCTATTCTAGGCAAAGCCCCTAACAATACACTATTACTTTTTTCAAAAATCTTGAAAATTTTTTTAACAATATATTCTTGATAAAATCTTAATTCTAATTTTTCTTTTTTTATTTTAAAAACTTCTTCAATACTACTACATTCTAAAATTTTTTTGTGAAAATTTTTAAACGATACATCAAAAACATCTGTTGTAAAAATGTATTTTATTTCATTTGCTATTTCTTTTGTACAATTTTTTAATTTTTTTTTCATTAATTCAAACGAACAATTAGTAACTATACCATATTCAAAAGTAAAATCTTTATATATACCATTCATATATGATTTCAATCCGTATGATGCAGTTTTTAATTGTGACAAGTCATACTCTTCTATATATTTTGGCTCTAATTTCTCAAAGAATTTTAACGTTAAACAAATTATCCTCTTCGTATCATCGTGAAAAAACGCTAAATCTATACTTCCATTTCCTTTACCGTTATGTACTTTTTTTTCTAAGAAATTTTTTGTCTCTATATTATTTATTGAACATTTCTTATTACCAAAACCACCATACTTTGCTTCAAAATTTTTTAGTTCGTGAATAAACCCACCTCTTTGCATTAAATCAAATAACCTTTCAAAAAAATGCCCTTGTTCGTAATTTTTTTGTTGGTTAACAAAATCGTTTATGCTAATTCCATACTGAGTTTCTTTCAATATTTCAATTATTTCTCGTACTAACATTTTACAATTTTTCATTGTAAAAAATTTTATTTTCATTTTTTTCCAATTCAATATTACATTTTTGATTTAATATCCGCAAATATTTTCAAAAACATCATTTCAGGCATATCTTTTAAAATACCCTCTAAGCGTTCTGTATAATTATTAATTGGAAAAATAACTCGTCTGAATTCATTTACTGAATGTTCATTAATAATTTTATACATATACATAATATATTTTTGAGTCTCGTATCCTGGATTTATAACTTCATTAATTTTATATTTTGCATTAATTTTTCCGTTTTCGTTTTCAAAAAATTTGATAATTGTTTGTATTTTATGTTTACAAACACATTCATACTCTGCCTTTATTAACAATGCGTAATCAATCAAATTATATTCTTCATTACATTCAACAAATGGAATAACAGGTTGTTTATTTTTTTTTAAACTCATCTATTTAATTTTATAATTACACTTTTCATTTTTCATTTTTATTTATATTTTAGAAAATTCTGTTTTACACGATAATGAAAATTTAGAAAAGAGTAGATAACTATTTATATCACCATTACATCTTATCATTTTTGTTCTTTTATATACGCTTTCATTATTAAACAAATTTCGTGTATAAATTACATCACATAAACATTTTGATTGACAATATTCACTTATTAATTCAATCATAGATTCGTTTAATTTATCGTTCCTGCACGTATTCTCATAATATATTCCCATTTTTATATTTGAAGATGTTGTTAAAATAAGTAATTTGATACAATGGGTAGTAAGGGTTTTTTTATTTATAAAATTAAACTCTATTAAACAATCACTTTTATTCGTATTTATCATCATTAAATTTTTTAAAAAATCATATACATTTTCATCACAATTCCGTTTTTCTATATGGTTATTGTAACTTATAAAAAAATAATGATCTTTTAAAAAATTTGTATAATAGTTAAAAGAACCATAAATCTTTTTATAAATTGTTGTATTAACATACATTGGTAATATACCCTTTAGAGTTAACTTTGGTAAATTTACTGCTCTACAATAAATCTTATCATTTTTTTCACATTTTATAAAATACCCCTCATCAATATCATTTATACTTGTTTCATATATTACTTCATCATATTTTATATTATTCATAATTAAATATATATATAATGTATTAATTACTATATTTTTATTTTCACCACATATTAAATGTAATACAATTGTATCCATTATTATATCTGGTTGTGTGTATTTGTATTTAAGTAACCCATTTTTTTTTGTTTTTAATTCAAGTTCATATTTCTTTTTATATTCAAAACAACCTACTATAAAACTTTTTATATTATCACCTTCACATAACATTACTGCAACATTTTCTTTAGAACCTATAATTATTCTTAATAATTCCTTATTAAATATAATCTTATTGCCATATATACTAATATAATTCTCATTTAGGAAAGATATAATTTTATCATCCCATTCAGGACACGCTTCGTAAAAAATATTTTTTATTATATACTCTTCCATTCCTTTAAGATATATCACATTTTTTTTTTCACTTTTTTTATTTATTTATTAATATAAAATGTCTAAATTATTCCAATTTTTTAAAAAAAACGATAAGCACAAAACATTGACTCATACGCAACAAACTGATGATGAAAGTATTTTAGATTTAGATTTGTCTTCTATTAATAAGACAGAAATTATTGAAGTTGATAAAGATAAATCAGGATTTTTTAGTGGAATTTTTAAAGACCTTAACGAATATTTTTTTGAAAATGGTCTCAGTCTAATTGGCAAGTATGATATTTGGAACTTTAAAGAAGAATGTCCAGAATTTAAAAAATGCGGAGAAGCTGATAAGAGTGCGCAAGCAGAAGTTATTTATATTTGCCCAGAAGTTAAAGAAAAAAAGTCAGCCTCCACCCTTTCTCGGCATTCTCTTGAAAATTTACAAAAAGAAATTGATTACCTCAACACTCCTATAAAAGTCGTACGAAAAGTTAATATTTCCCAAAATAATGATAAAATTTTATCATCTGGTAACATTATTGTTAATTCTATAATGGTTGAAATTATAAGTTTAGGATTATGTAATTATTTAATTAAGAATCAAATCTCTCCTAATTTTGTAAACACTTCCGACTTATTCTTATGTAAAAACAAGAAACAAAAACAATTATATATGATATCATCATATGTCAAAGGTTCTACTTTATCATCTTATATGGATACTGTAATTTACTCTAGAAATTGGATACAATTAAAAAGTGTTTTATTCCAATTATGTTGTTCTATTTATACTTTACAACATCACTTTGATTTAATTCACAATGACCTCCATCCAAAAAACGTATTAATAAATGATACATTGGATAACGTTAATATTAAGTATAAAATTAATAATTTTGATTACTATGTTCCTATAAACAAAAATCTTGTTAAAATTATTGATTTTGGATTAGCTAGAATTACTGGTAAATTAGAAAGACCAAATAATTTGAAAAGCGGTTCTTATTATGATATACCAGTATTATCTCAACCACAAGATATTGCGGATCAACGACGTATTTGTTTTAACATATTAAGAATACTTTATCAAACAATTTTTAAGAAACCTATAAAGATATATATTGAAACCAAAAAAAATGAATATCAAGGATTTTACAAATTTGAAAACGAGTATGTCACAGATGATAATACTTTTAAAAAAATTATATACTATATTTTGCAAGAACTTAAATTATATGTTATAGATGAAGATTTTCATAATGTCTTGGAAATTTTAAAAGATGCTATTTATGGTAAAAATATTCGTAGTATCATTGAATCGCATCTATTTTATAGCTATTTAGTAAAAAAACAACATGTCAGAACTTTTAAATTAACAGATACATTTCCTGTTAGTGAAAACTTTGATTATTTCTTAAAAAAATGAATTAAAATTCTTTATTTTTTAAAATAACATGAATACTATTAAAAATCTTGATAAAATTCGCGATAACTTTATTTCAGATATTGATAAAATTATTGATTTTATATCAACTGAATATAATCTTAACAAAAAAGATCTTAATCAAAAAATTTATAAAAAATTTTTTAACAAGCAAAATTTAAATTTGGAAAATAAATTTGATTTACGAGGATTTTCTCAAATCATTATTGAAAATGAATTATATTACATAGATGAGAATTTTATTTACATAAAACAAAATGATGGATCTCTATTAAAAGTAGGATATAAAGAAGAAAACGAATATGTTTTTACTTCTAATCCCTTTGAACTTAATTTGATATAATTTTTTTGAACAATAAATCCATTTGTTGAATATAATCATTTTTATCACACACATTTCCATTTAAAAATAATTCCCGTATATCTTCCTTTTTCACCCCATTTTTGTAAATATTATTTAATTCTGACATAACTTCATTTTCATTTTCTTTACTATACTTTTCTAAATTTGAATAATACAATATTGAACTTGATACATTTTGTGGGGAATAATTAGTTTTTTTATCCTTTATTGTTATTACTGGAACACCCATTAATAATGATTCGCAGGTGGTTGTTGTGCCATTATATGGGAATGTATCTAATGAAACATGTATTTCATTGTATTGTCTTAAATGGTCAATATGAGTTGTTCCACAAGGGATAATCACAATTTGTTTCTTTTCATATTCTGTAAAGTTTGATAAAAATTTCTCTTTTGTATATTCGTCAAGAAGTCCTTTTGTTTTAAAACACATTATAAAATTTTTATTATTATTTATAATTTTTTTACACAATTCTATAAAATCTTTTGAATATTTATTTATTCTATTAAAACAACCTATATACAACTTTCCATTTACGTTTTTAGGATTCTTAATCTCAAGTGCATGATATTTTTCAAAATTATAACATAAAAAACACCTATTCAGCCTTAATAATTTTTCTGTATAATAATCATCTGTATAAGAGTTGTCCACTACATAATCAGTTATTTTATAATCTATAAATTTCAAACCTGTTGTAAACGGATATCCAATATAAGTAAGTTGATTTCTTACAATTTTTTCAGAAAAAATATCTAATCTATTATTTGCAGTATGCCCTGATAAATCTATTAAAATATCTATAGAATTCTCTTGAATTAATTTTACAATTCGTTCTTTATTTTTGTTTCTTGTGAAATATATTTTACATTTACTATACAATCCATTTGTAATATTATTTTCAGAGTATAAATACACTCTGTATTTTGAATCATCAAAATTATTTAAAAAAGAACTTATAAAAAAACTAACAGGATGATTTTCAAAATCTCCAGACACAAATCCTATATTTAGTTTATTATTAGGATGATTATGATGAATTGTATTTGGGATTAATACTTTATTGTATTGTGTATTTGATAATTTATGCATTTTTGTAATATAAAATTTATCAGTTATATCCCTTTGTAAATATAATAAATTCAATAGTTTATTACTCATCGCCATTTTATTATTTACATCAATTTTTAAAATGTTATTATAATACTCTATGCTTTTCACATTTTCTCCTGTATAACTATAAATATGTGCTATATTCATTAAAATATCTATCCTCAACGACTTTTTATCTGTTGATATAATACTATTTTCTATATTTTCATAAGCTTTATTTAAGTAAGTTATACTCTCAGAAATTTTTCTTAAATTCATTAAATTTAAACCCATATGATTACATATATCTGGATCGTGTGGAAAATCTTTCAAAGCTTCTTTACAATATTCTATAGAATGCGAATAATTACCTCCCATTCTTGTTACAAATATAATTCCATTTAATGATACTAACCTCAATTTCATATCAACTTTATTATTGTTGTTTAACGTTAATGCTGTTTTATAATAACATAACGACTCTGTAAAGCGTAATAATTTATGTTTTATAAAACCAAGATTATAATAATTATATGGATCAGTATTATCAGTCTCAAGTGCAAGTAATAAAAATTCTTCACATTTTTCTAATTCATTTTTATTAAAATAATGCATCGCATATATAGAATATAACTTTGACAATTCTTTATTATTTTGTACATCATGAACATCCAAAATTCTTATTTTTTCGCATAATCCAATTTTAGTTATTACTCCTTTTTCATTTTCAAGGATTTTCTTACAATAATTTACATATTCTTCTCTTGATATTCCATTCACTTTTGGATATAATATAAAATCCAAAAAATTTATATTTTCCATTTAATATAAATTATTTTTATTATTTAAATTACTTTTTGATAATATATTCTATTTCCGATACATTAGGAAATTTTTTCAACAATTCCTCCGTATGTTTTCTTAACGATGAATTAGATTCTGCCCAATCTATATATAATCCATTTGGTTCAATGAATTCAACTTTATATTTTTTCATTTTTAGTTTGTCTATTATATATAATAAACACACTTTATAATTATAAAGTGGTTCACCTATTATTATTTTTGGAACTTCAAATATAAAAAATGTTTTGTTATTCTTATTTGTGAAAAGTATTCCTTCTATGCATTTTTTTAATACTATATCAAATACTTGCTGTCTTGCTTTAAATAATTTTTCTTTTTCTCTTTGTAAACTAAATATATCTGGTAATTTATTCATTAAATATTATTATTATTTAATAAATAAAATTAAATAAGATAATTAAATTAATCAAATAAATTTCTAATAGGTGGATTAGATTGTTCTTCAACTTGTTGATTAGTATCTTCTGTATCACATTCAACTTCAATAATATCACGTTGTTCATTTTGAACATTTCTATTATTATTGTCTAAAAATTCCTTAAATTTATAAAATAATTGCCTAATATTTGGAAAATTATATTCTTGACCAAGATAAACTCCAAATAAAATTAATGAAAGCGAAAATAACATTTTTTTTATAAAAATATTAAATTATTATTTTTTCATTTTTTTATTAATTTAATAAATGCTTTCTACATGTCGCTTTATATAAATTTTTTCCTCCAATCTCCTCTTGGGTTTCCTTTATTTTTTTGGTAAAACTTGCTGGCATACCACAATAATCGCATTTTGATTTTAAAAATATAAAATTATCTGCGTATGGAATTAAATCTAAAAAATTACCCATTTTATTCTGTTTACAATCACCTGATAATCCAGCGATGTAAAATTTTTTTTTATTTTTCTCTAATTCTTGTATTATAAACTCTTTACAATCATCATAAAATTGACACTCGTCTATTAACACTATATTTGCTTTTATATACTCACTTTTATTATGTAAATGATATAATTTTTCTACGTATATACAATCTGTTTTATTATTATCATGTGTCACAACACATGCGCTCTGTCTATTTAAATCTTTAGGATGGTTTACATATATTATATTATCATTTGATAATTCATGTTTATATCTCAATAACATTGATGATTTACCCGCAAACATTGGACCAGTAATTATTGTTAAACACATTTTAGATTTAATTAATTAAAATTTATTTTAAATTTTTTAAAAAGTAATTTATTGTAAAAATAATATTATGGAATCTAGAAGACAGTATAAAGGAACAAAAAGTTCTGTAATGGTTAAAGTACCTATAAATGTTAAAAAATGGGCGGAATATGCATTCAAGTTAAAAGATATTGGATTTGATGGTGCAACTGAAACTGGTTGGTTACGTGCTAAACAACTAGCAACTAAAGAATTTATACCAATAGAAGATTTGCGTTATATGAGAAATTGGTTCGCAAGACATGTTTTTACAAGTTATCCTGGATTTAATAAATGGATATTAGCTGGTAAACCATTAAATAAAAAATGGCATAATAAACGTTCTATAATATCATGGATCACTTGGGCTGGGGATGCTGGGTTTAATTGGGTGAATTCTAAAAAAATACTTAATTTATTGAACAAACATTTCAATAAAAATTATAAACCAGTTGTGAAATAAATTATTTTAAAAATGAAAAAAATATTAATTCAATATTATTATTAATGACTTCTAAAAATGTTAGAGATGAAGGTTTAGATAAATTTTACACTATACCTTCGTATTCAAAAGAATGTATTGATAAAGTTTTTTCAATATATGACAAAAAAAATTTGATATTATTATTGAACCTAGTGCTGGTAACGGTAGTTTTTTAAATCAACTAGATTGCAATAATAAAATTGGAATTGATATATCTCCTGATTCTGATAATATTATTAAACAAGATTTTTTAGAATATACCCCTCCATTTACAAATAATATATTAACTATTGGGAATCCTCCTTTTGGAAAAATGTGTTCATTAGCAATTAAATTTTTTAATCATTCTGCCAAATGGACAAATGTTATTGCTTTCATAATCCCAAGAACTTTTAGAAAGGCAAGTGTTCAAAACAAATTAAACAAATCGTTCCATTTAATATATGATTGTGATACCCCTATTAATCCTTGTTGTTTTACACCACCTGTTATGGTAAAATGCTGTTTTCAAATATGGGAAAAAAAAAATATGTTAAGACCAATTATAGAAATCACCAAGGAACATTCTGATTGGGTATTTTTACAATTAGGGCCAAAAGATATTAACAATCAACCAACTCCACCATTAAATGCAGATTTTGCTATACGTGCTTACGGTAGTAATATAGGTGAGATTAAATCGGATAAACTTGATACTCTTAGACCAAAAAGTTGGCATTGGATAAAATCAAATATTGATCCAGATACATTAAAAAATAGATTTAAACAATTGGATTTTTCACATAGTTCAAACACAGCAAGACAAAATTCAATGGGAAGAAGCAAATTAGTTTCACTATATATCACTTTCATGAATTCTAAATCTCAATAATTCATTCCATAAGTTGTCATCTTTTTTAGGTCGTAATGCATATTCTCCTGACAAATTACTTTCATTAATTTCTCCATTTTTACATTTTGTTCCATGCGCATAACACCCATATTTTAGAATTAAAATTTTCATATTTTGTTTATTTATTTTAAAAATAAACAATTCTCCAAGTATATCTAAATTAGTGTAATCAATGTAATATGCACTTAATAAATAATTACAATTACTATGAATTCTTATTTGTACAAAATTAAATTTATTATGATTTTTACCACCATTTGACATTTTAAATTCTACATTTTCATTTTTGTGTTTAAAATCACCATTATTATCAGATGGGTTGTTTTTTATTAATTTATATTTTTCAATTAATATACCAGATAATTGACCTGATAATTTCTTACATTTGCAGTAAATATGAGCTTCTTTTAATGTTTTGCAATTTAAAATATCATATTTATTACTTCCTTCAACTAATATTTCTTTTAATTTTACCGTGTATAAATCCATATTTTTTGTTAAATTAAAATTATTTTTCATTTATTCATTTATTCGTTTATTCAAGTATTCCTTTGCAGAATACTTGAGTGTTAATAAAAATGGGGATAGAGAGAATCGAACTCCCGTGACAACTGTATAAGAATTGCATCCTAACCACTAGATGATACCCCCACGTATTCCCTTTCAGAATACTTGAGTGTTTTAATAAAAATGGGG
>JACCDR010167533.1_pt1 | contig 28048 bp, 17 predicted proteins | sample 7446431 | NCBI WGS metagenome assembly JACCDR01 (sample SAMN15323443, study PRJNA562643) | freshwater metagenome | isolation source: river surface water | place: USA:Blue River Watershed | collected 2017-08-17 | reverse complement strand
GCCAATCAGTTGATTTTAAAGCGGTAATAGGTTCAATCTTGTCCGCCGCTGGAATTTCATGCCAATTGATGCGAGGGATCCACGCTGTCGGCCGGCCTCCGGCATTGAGCGAAATAATACGGCCAATCCCATCTACGTTGCGCGCCGCGTCAAACCGTTTATTCGGATTGCCCTCGCGCACATGCAGTGGCCACGCCCCGGTTAAATCGGCGTGGGTCATGGCCATTTCCGCCAAGCGCCAATCACCACTGTATAACCACAACACCGACCAGGTTGGATAAACACCAATATCCGAACGGCCACCGGCGTTCCCCATGCGTGGTGACCACCAACCGGATTGATAAAGATCTTTAGGCTGGGCCTGCCAATTTTGATAAATAGAGGCAATGGTCGCTGTCGGCACTGTTAACCGATGGTCAAACGCCGGCACCGCTTTGGTTGCCACTAAATACTTCAAATGATGATTCAGCGATACATTTGCTAGATTGCTGCCATCTAGCCAGTATTTTTTCGTCCAACGCGTCATCGCCTGGTGCGGTAACTGTGCTTTACGGTATAACTCGAGGTTATTCTGCCCGCCTTTTAATACAAGATCGTACACTTGATCTTGTATCGCTTCGGTATTCGCCACTTCACCGACAAACCGGACCTGCACTTTGTTTAATCCTGGCCAAAAAGTAGCAAAAAATGCCGGCCGTACCGAACGATAATTATCACTGCCAAAATCACCCACCCGCGCCACACTGTGATCCACAATTAACACCGAGGTGGCAATATCCCCTTCGAGCCAATAACTAAATTTATCTTGTGATAATAATTGGCGCGCCGACACTGATTTTTCTGCCGAACCGGCAAAAGTTGCTTGGATGGTGGCATCAAAGTTGAACGCGTTGGCAAGCATTTGTGCTTTGGTTAATTTGGCTTGATTTCGGCCCGAGCTTTGATTGGTAAAGTAACCTTTCATGGTACTACCTGCCGGGATCCGCGGAACCAAAGCGCTGATAATCGCATGTTTGACCGAGCCATCGGCATGCCGCTGTTTCACATCCGCTTGCGTGGCGATCACTTGATCATTGATCACCAATTGCGGGTAGTTAGCAATTTCACCCGGCAAAAACGGCCGGGCGAATTGCAGTGGATAATTCTCCACCACGCTGGCATTGGGATTGGTCAGCTCAATAAAATTCTCGCTATTGACTGCAAACGCAAGTTTTCGAAAGTTCGCATCGACTTGCTGCTGCCCCGAACTGGCCGCCGTGATACGGCATGCCGCAGTGCCAGTGCAAGCCCCACTCCAGCCGGTAAATTCACTGCCAATATCAGCTTGCGCCACCAAATCAACTACTTGGCCCGCATTGACCTCAAACTGACAACGCGTTTTGCACGGCGTGGCTTGAAGCCCAGAGGTTATAGCGCCCTCACCGGTAACATTGAGCACAAGCCGCTGATTCGCCACCGTAAAGCGTGCTGTCGGTTGCAAGGCTGATGTCACGGTAAAATTACAGGTATCATCCATGCTGCCGACACAAACGCCTTCCCAACCGGCAAACTGATAACCTGTCGCCGCCGTCGCGGTCGCGGTGATCGATGTTCCTACCGCAAGATTGGCCGAACAATTGCCTGGGCAAACGGCGTCGACCGCTGACACTGTGGTACTGCCGGTGGTTTGCCAGCGGATGGAGCCGCCTTGTGCCGGCGTTGATGCAAAACTGACGGTATGTGTGACTATGGCAGGTGCAAAAACCGCGGTTACGGATGGACTCGTGCTGTTGCTATTGAAGGTTAACGTACAGGCGCTGGTACCACTGCACGCCCCTTGCCACCCAACAAAACGATAACCGCTCACTGCTACGGGTGTCAGCGTTAAATTCGTCGCCGCGTTGGTTTGCCCTGGAGTTGGCAAAGTAAACTGCACATTACAGGTCTGGCTACAGGATACGCCCGTGCTGGTTTGTACTTGTCCAGTGCCATTGATGGCAACATTGACGGTGATACTGTTGATAATTGGCGAAACGGTTGTGGTGGTAGACTCCTCTGAACCACCGCCACAGGCCGATAAAAAACTAAGGCTTGCAATTAAACCTATGTTTGCGAAGGACGTTAGTAACTTCTTCATACCCATTCCTTTGAAGCTGCTGGCATTTGCCACGGCCACAAGTATCGCATATTCACCATGAAAAACCGTGGTTAACCCGTAAAACTTGGCAAAATTTACATTACAAAACATTCGATTAGTAAAAGCCTGCGCAGAAACAATAACTTTAGTGATTAGACCAATTTGTGCTGAGGATACAACCAAAATAACTAAACAATGCAGTTCCGCCATTTGCCGCACCAGGATACATCGTAAGCTTTGGTCGGCGCTGTGCTTAGCTCTGTCGCACCTAAAAAAAGTTATGTTTGATATTTTTTGCCTAGTTTCGAAAAGATTGACTATCTTACTAGGTGTTGCCGCGATTTCTGAGCCTTTGGATCTTACATAAGTGATGTCGTCGCCCCACGTTAAACCCCGCGGGGTCTTATCCATGCCAACACAGTTTGCAAGCAAAATATAAGGTGTACCGAACCAACTTGATGGTTTTTTGTGCTTCGGTGTGAGTCGCGCTAGCTTTAGATGTTTGTTCGTTAGTTCGATCGTTGATTTTAAAAAACTGGAATTAAATTTGGCATACAGGTTCACACGCCGTGACGATTTAACCAACGATATTTTGACCAAGATATACAGTGTTCACTCAACATCCAAGGATGCAGCCATGACATCGGCATTATTCGACAATCAGGCCCACACCTCACAAGCTCAGCGCAAAAGTAGTTTTACCGTGCGACAACGATTTTATTTTTTACTCGCGTTTGTTGGCACGTCCCTGCTTATCTACGGGATTTGGTCGTTCCGCACCTTGGACCAGCTGAAGGTTGGCGGTCCTATTTATGCCCAAGTCGTACAAAATAAAGATTTAATTGCCGATATACTGCCGCCGCCGGTTTACATCATCGAAAGTTACCTGACCTGCCTAGAACTTAGTCATATCAGTGATTTATCAAGCGCTGATATTAATGAAAAACGCAGTCGGTTGGTGCGTTTGGAGCGCGAGTATCGCACTCGGCTAGATTATTGGCGCCAAGAAAAGCTACCCAATGCCATGCAAATTGAATTAGATACTGCCAGTAAAGCTGCAGATCTCTTTTATCAAGTGGCGAACCAACAATTACTGCCGGCGCTTAACGCCAGTCAACGAAGTCAGGATACGATCAAACCCATATTGACGGATTTAACTCAGCACTACCTCAAGCATCGCTCGGCGATTGATCGCTTAGTAAGTCAAGCCAATCAACGCGTCATCGATACCGAAAGCTTTGCTGACGATTCCATCGCCACTCAGATCCGTGGGCAATTGTTACTTTTGCTTATTGCTATAGCAGGTACATTATGGGCGGCGTGGGCCGTACTGCGTTCTATTCAAAAACCATTGTTTAAGCTGCAAAAAGCCATGCAACAAATTGCGGTTTCTCGTGATTTGACCTATCGCGTACCGGTATTATCCAACGATGAATTCGGGCAAACCGCACACGCCTTTAATGGCTTGGTCGGTAATATTCAGCAGTTGCTGCATGCGGTGTCGCGAGATACCGAGCAAGTCCAAGCATCATCAAGTTTACTGGCTGATCAAGCTCATCGCTTGGTTGCCAGTGCTGAGAGCGCACAGAGTTCGGCGGGCAATATCGCACATACTTTGCAAAGCTCAGATGCGCGCTTGGAGAGTTTATGGCAACAGAGTGAACATGCGCATCAACTGTCAAAACACAGTGGTGATTTATCTGAAAATGGCACCAATGTGATCCAAGCGGCCAGCCAGGCGTTAGTGACGATCGCCGTCGATGTGAAAGCATCGGCATCCACCATCGCATCGTTGGATGAACATACGCAAAACATCAGTCAAGTGGTGCAGTTAATTGGCGATGTCGCGGCACAAACGAACTTACTTGCACTAAATGCTGCTATTGAAGCTGCACGTGCTGGTGAATCGGGTCGTGGTTTTGCCGTGGTGGCGGATGAAGTACGTAAATTAGCAGGTAAAACCTCCGAAGCAACGTTACAAATCTCCGCCTTGATCCAGCAAGTCCAACAAACCGCGCATAATGCAAGCCAAGGGATGCAGCACATTTTAAAAACGGCCGACGATAGTCAAGCGGTCGCCCAGCAAGCCGCATCCGCTATTCAAACCATCAAGCAAGAATCCTCCAATGTCATAGTCGCGGTTGAAGCCATGCAACATCATGTGCAAGAACAGCGACAAGCGAGCAACGCTTTATTAAGAAATGCTGAAGCCGTATTTGATGTTGCGGCGCAAAATACCCAAACCTCCGAGCAAACCGCCACTGCGGTGCAGCAGCTGGCAACCACATCGTCGGATATGCACCGCTTGTTATCCCAATGGCGATATCAATCTCATACATAGTCAGCAGGCCGAGCGCCTTAGCCTATTGACGAACCTCGGCTGCCAACAAATTCTTGTTGGCAGTGCCCCGTTTGCTCCGCTATGATACCTGTATAAATAGACAGTTATCATCGTGGTTATGAAACTCTACATTGCTGAAAAACCAAGTTTAGCGCGCGCCATTGCCGCGGTGCTGCCCAAACCACACCGTAGTGGCGAAGGTTTTATCGAATTAGGTAACGGTGATGTGGTGAGCTGGTGTATTGGCCATTTACTGGAACACGCGGAACCTGAGGATTACAACACCGAATTTAAACGCTGGCGTGCGAGTGACTTACCCATCATTCCCCATCAATGGCAATTAAAACCGCGCCCAAGCAGCAAGGCGCAATTCAACATTTTGCAACGGCTTATCAAACAGGCTCAGCATATTGTCCATGCGGGCGATCCTGATCGCGTACTGTTACGATTTAATTCTGAATTTATATTGTTACGGTAGTTAACCATTAAATTCTGAAATTAGAACCGGGATCACCTATGCAAATCATCCTCTGGGAAGTACCTGATTTTCAATTATCAATTGGCTCGCCTGTCGAACCAGCTTTTATTGGACTTGGCAAAATGCCTTTGTTGTATCGCGATGATGGTTCTGGGATTTCTGTCGCCAACAACTGGCTGATCTATTTAAAAGCCAATCAATTTAAAAAAGAGGTAAATACACAAGCTCAAGCCTTGCTGCATTTCTTTACCTTTTTGACTGACATTCAGTGTGAATGGGACCACATGCCGGTAATTCTTAGGCAACGACCTACTTACGCTTTTAAAAAACACCTGCGCGAAGCTTTTCATTCTGGTTTGATAGCGCGCAGCACCGCTAATAGCTACATGCGTGTTGTCATTAATTTCTACAAATTTTACCTATTCAAAAAACATCCTTTTGCCAATCCGCCTTTCAATTTTGAATATGTCAAAGTGCAGACTTCCGGTCGGTACGACTATATGCGAAACAACACCATGTATGTTGATTCCACAGATATGCGGCTAAATCTTCCAAGAGATTCACGCTTTAATGGTTTATCTAGGGCCTTAGTTCCACTCTCTGAAGAAGAGTGGCAACTAGTTGAAAAGGTTATTAATTCAAATGCCAAAGGTATAAGTCAAAGCTCTGGCGGTAATAGAAAAGTCGCGCTTTCTGAAGAGTTCCAACTCGTAGTATTGCTGGCCCGTTATGCGGGGCTTCGCCGAGATGAGATTATCAGCCTTCGAAGTTGCCAGGTATTCAGACCTTCTGTAATTCAGATGAACAAAAAGTACCTCATCCACGCCGAAGGTTTACTGCTGGATCCAAAAAACGGAGTTCGAACCAAGGGTGGAACAAAGCGTTACGCAGAAATCCCAACACAATTAATGCAAAAACTGCATCTGTATATTAACTCCGAACGCTATTTAAGCAGACGGGAAAAGTTTATTAATCGACATCCTGATCAAGCCAGTAATATTCCTATTTTTATCAGTCAACAAGGTGATTTTTACTCAGGAAAAACCATAGATGCGCGCTGGGGCGAGCTGCGCAACTTGATTAAAACTCAGAGCAGCAACTTTGAGCATAAGTTCCATAATTTACGTTCAACTTATGCAGTGCAACGACTTAAAGAATTACTGAACAATGACCTTAAAGAGGCCGATGCTCTGGATTATTTACAAGCGTGTTTAGGCCATAAACATCGGTCTACCCTGCTAGCTTATCTTCGCTTTTGTAAGCAGGAAAAGTCAGCAAACGAAGTCTACGAAAATGCCCTTGATACAGTACTTGAGGGCTAACTAGATGGCATTAATTGGCACACGTAAACGTAAGACACTCACGGCAAGCCGTGTCGATAATATTCTCGATATAAATGCACTGAATAAGATATTTCATGACGGTCACTCGACGGCGGACCTCGAGCGGTTGTGCTTCAAACATTGCCCAGTGTTAGAAATAAAGGGCAAAAAGCATTCGCAAGTACATCGTAAAACTCCATTAGTCGACATGAATAGACGACCATTAGTCCACAAAATAACCGTTACTTTAAACGGCATGGATAGAACCATCAGGACAAAAATTAATACGTTTAGTGTGTTACTCGAATTATTCAGATTCTGTGACTCACTGAACATACCCGACGTTATGTCGGTATCAACATTAGCAAAGTACATCGAAAGCTTTGTTGAGAAGTACCATACGGGGGTGAAAGGTAAACATCTGCTACAAAAGCAAGCAACTTTACGTTCGTTTATCAAAGAATTTGATCCACTTCTGTTATCTGAACTAAGACCACACTTCTTCGAATTTCCACAGGATAGTCAAAGTATCGTTTCTTATACAGATACAGAGTTAAAGCAGTTAGTATCAAGCCTTGAAAAAATTTTTCACTACTATACGGATTGCCTAGAAAACAACATTTTGCCAAACAAGTTTCCACTTGAAGAGACAAATACCAATAAAGTTCGTGCTGTAAAAGCCAACACTAATGTCGACCAGTGGAAGTGTGACCTATCGCGTACCGCATATTTTTTGACTTGTTTTTATACCGGAATTAACGCATCTCCATTATTAGCGCTGAGATACAGCGATATTAATATTGCCTCTTTTAAAGAAGTTTCAAGAGGAGTTTATAAACTTGCTACTGTGAAAGGTCGTCAGGGTGGCCGCGTCAACTATTTGGATGTCGGATTCAGCAGAAGGGCAAAAGAGTTCATAAAGTACTGGCTTACTTTGAGCAAAACATACTTTTCCAATGAAAATAGTTTCGTATTCCCTCTGATTGTTAATGGTAAAACAAGTCAAATGACAGTTTCTCAGGCCGCTGAACTCAACACAGCCTTTTTGAAGTTAGGCCTACCAGCACTTCAAAGCCAGCGCTTCCGCAAAACCAAAGCAACGATAATTATGCGTTCGACTGAAAGCATTTTTTCTGTTGCTGAAGGCCTTAACAATTCAACCGCAACAGTCAGCAAATACTACTCTGATGGCGAGCCAACCAAAGCAGAATTTTCTCTTGCAGCCGCATTAGATATCCGGCAACGAACTGCAAAAGGCCAATCTCTCAAACATGCCCAAACGGACACTGAATTCTTATTTAAAGATCCTCTAAGAGTAAGACAATTAGCAGAGCATCAGGCACAATTAACTAGTGTTGCAAACGGACTCCGCTGTTCCGCGCCTTTTGGGGAAAAAGCCAAACAGCTGAAACAAATGCTGCAGCAAAATGGTATTACCACGCCGCAAGAAAAAGTTGCCTGCTTTAAATTTCTTGATTGTTTTGCCTGCCCTTTCCACGCAATTATTGCTGAGGTCCAAGATGTATGGCTATTGATGTCGTTTAATGATGTGCTGTTGGAAAGCTTGATTCGACCATCGGTAAATTCCGTTCCAAGCAGTAAACTTTTGAATGTTAGTGAGGCTGTCCAATCTATCCTCAATCAGATCCTGAAGAAGTACCCTGATGTTTATCAGGCGGCAAAAGATAAACATTTGAACTCACCACACCCATTATGGGCAGATCAGCATGACCTCGCTATGTTAATTGGGGTATATCAATGAAACTAGATCTCCATATCGAACAATTTGAATCAGCAAACCTCGTCGAACAAATTGTGTCTTATGATTCCTTTGGTAAACCATACAGCTATTATGTCGATGACTTATGGCTGCTACCTCAGCTACACACCCAAATTGCATTTCATCGGCTGAATGGACATTTCAAAAGTACGCTCAAGCAACTTATCTTCGGATTAATGAAGAATAAGTCATTGAAATCATTTAAATCAATGACTGCAAATATACTTGATGGCTCGGTTGCTTTTGCAAAGGCAATCCAAAACTGCGGTGGCGATTCATATCAATTCATTGAAAGTGAATGGAATTACAGGCAAGTTATCAATGCTGCAAAACAGCAAAAACTCAAATACAAAACCTGGAAGAACAACCTCATTTTTATTTCTAAGTTACATCAAGAAGGCTACCTGAAACGCAACATCGGACAAGCAGATGTCTTAGCAAAATATCTCGCAGGAGGAACTGACTATAGCCGTCAGACCCTTGCCATTCCAGAGCGAATTGCAGCTCATTACTTTGCACAGGCTATTTCACTGGTAGAACAGTTTCACAAAGACAGGCATCGCATCTCAGACTTATATGACATCTTTATTAAAGAGTACCAGTCTCATCAACTTCAGGGAAACGCTAGCAGTGAATGCCGACGTGCTGCATTAGCAAAATCTTCAGCATCTTTAATACCAGGGGTTGACATAGATTTTACTGGTAATTGGCTGTCGATGTTACGTGGTGCATGCTACGTCGTTTTGGCTGCATTTACAGGGTGCCGTGATGGCGAAATTAAATCGTTTCGGCTTGATGCATACCAAGAAAAAGATTACGCCGGCTTAAAAATTCCTCTTCTTGTTGGTGAGCATACCAAGCCAAATGTCGGCGGCGTCGCACGTAGTACATCCTGGGTAACAATTCCTACTACAAGGCTGGCCATCGAACTTCTTTGGGATAGTTTTGAATTCGCGCGAAAAATTTGGCTCGAAAAAGCCAAAAACGTTAAACATCCAGATGAACAACAGCGTTATATTGCAGAGGCTAATCGTGTATTTATAAATTTGCCTTATACGACGGCAAAGACACCTGCAGCAGGGCGTCAAACAATTGATTGTTCTCTACGAAATTTCGTCAAAACAATGGACTACAACGCAACTGCCGAGGACGTAAAAGAATTCAACTTGTTAAATCCAACTCGGCACGGCGAACTAAAGGTTGGCGATGTTTTGGTGCCTCACCCCCATGCATTTAGACGAACTTTCGCCGTATATTTGGTTCGCAATAAACTGGCCTCTTTGCTCGATTTAAAATACCAGTTTAAGCATATGAACGTGGCCATGACCTCTTGGTACTCCAACCAAGCGCATGTCGCATCTTACTTCGATATGATGGCCGACCATGAGCTCGTGAGCGAAATCGCTGATGAACATCACCATTACATCACTGATTCGCTTTATTACATTTACAACGATGCTGAAACTCTCGCGGGGCCAGAAGGCAAGCGTATTCTGAACCTAAGATCCAATTCCGGTACCAGCATTTACTTAAGCCGTGAAGAAATTTCGCAGCAAGTGAAAGAAGGCCGTTTATCAATCATCGAGCACCCAACAGGACATTGCACCAACCCGAGTTGTGAACGGGTTTGCGATATGACAACCTGCCAGTACAAGGTTGTTACCAAAGAAAAAGCATTAGAACTCGACAAACTTCGGCAAAAGCTCAAAGACAAGTTTTTGGCACTCACGGAAGCAAAGGTAAATCAACCCAATATCTTGTCGAAGATTTATTTTGAAATTCGCTCTATCGAAAAAGTATTGGATGAGCATCAGATCAACCACCAAAAATTTACCGCAGATATTACGGTTGCAATGCTATGACTGACAAATTAATCAATGAACGTTCAGAACAAACCTTGCAGCGCCTAGAAGCTGCTTTGCAACGCTTATTAGATGGCAAGCCAGAGCGCACAGCTGACGATGGCAAACTGAACATTAACCGTATCAACGATGAAGCTGGTTTAAGTTCCGGTGCCATTTACTACTACAAAGAATTTATGGCCAAAGCTCGCGCTGTGATTTCAGAACGTAAAAGTCCAAGCCTTACCATTAGTAATTCTGCAAAGATCTCTACTCATAGCATTCGCCAACAACGTGATGAAGAAAAGCGTTTAAAAGAAAAATACCGTGCTCAACGTGATGAAATTAAATCATTTTGTGACAAAGTAGTGGCACAAAACGCGAATCTTGAATTTGCTTTATTCGAAGCAACTGAGCGGATCTCACAGTTAGAGCACGAACTACAAAATTTTAAAGTTGTTGGTATTCATCAAGGACGACAATCATGATCCTTTATATCGCCGAAAAGCCCAGCGTCGGACGTGCAGTTGCTGACGTGTTACCTAAGCCCCAGCAAAAAGGTGATGGCTTTATCAAGGTCGGCAACGGTGATGTAGTGACATGGTGCATTGGCCATTTATTGGAGCAAGCTGAGCCAGAAGCATATAACCCAGAATATAAAAAATGGCGCAAAGAACATCTGCCCATTATCCCTACTGAATGGAAACAACAGATTAAACGCGAGACCAGTAAACAATTCACCGTCGTCAAAAAACTGATTAAGGAAGCAACGTTACTGGTTAACATGGGAGACCCTGATCGGGGTGGACAGATCCTTGTTGATGAAGTCATTAATTATAGCGGCGTTAGCAAAACAAAACGCGAAGCAACTCAACGCTGTTTAATTAATGATATGAACCCAGCTGCCATAAAAAAGGCTTTGAATGACCTTCGGCCAAATACTGACTTTATCCCTCTGGCAACCTCTGCATTGGCACGTGCTAGGGCTGATTGGCTATATGGTATCAACATGACCAGACTATGCACTCTACTTGGCCAAGAAATGGGCTACCAGGGCGTTCTATCCATTGGTCGAGTACAGACTCCGGTATTGGGATTAGTTGTACATCGTGATCAGGAAATAGAGCGCTTCGTTAGCAAACCCTTCTACGAAGTGTTTGTCACGCTTAATCCGCAAAGCAGTTTGTCTCAAAAGAATCAGCCAAAAACGTTGCCAAGTTTTCGCGCTAAGTGGAAGCCCAGTGCAGCTTGTGAGCCATACATGGATGAAGATGGACGTGTCTTGGTTAAAAAGCTTGCTGAGACAGTCATACAAAAAGTATCCGGCAAAACAGGTATAGTCAAAGCAGTATCGAAAGAGCAAAAAAAACAATACGCACCACTCCCCTACAGCTTATCGGCTTTACAAATTGATGCGTCCAAACGCTTCAATTTGAATGCACAAAAAACCCTCGATATCTGCCAACAATTGTATGAACGTCATAAGTTAATTACCTATCCACGGTCTGATTGCCGCTATCTGCCGATGGGTCATTACGCTGACCGGCATCAAGTGACTGAAGCCGTGAGGGTAACCTCCACAGCACTGACTAGCTCAGTGGATAACGCAGATCTTAACCTCAAAAGTAAGGCATGGAACGATGGTGAAGTTGGAGCTCACCACGCCATCATTCCAACGAGCACAACATCGGATGCAACCCGATTAACCAAAGAAGAACTGCAAATTTATGAGTTAATCGCACGGCAATATCTAATGCAGTTTTATCCGCCATTTGTGTATGCCGAACATCAGATTGACACTGAAATCGGCGGAGGCCTTTTCATTGCCCGAGAAAACACAGTGATATCACAAGGCTGGAAATCGCTGCTGTCTGGCGACCGAAGCACAGACGTTGATGCTGAGTTTTCCAAAACTCAATTGCCTGATGTAAAAGTTGGCGATGCTGTCGATTGCATTGATGCGACGCTCGATGAAAAGCAAACCACTCCACCCAAGCATTTTACAGACGCGACATTACTTTCTGCCATGACCGGTATTGCCCGCTATGTCTCGGACCCAGAGATAAAAAATATCTTAAAAGAAACTGATGGCTTAGGTACCGAAGCTACTCGTGCTGGCATTATTGAACTGTTATTTAAGCGGCAGTATCTGACGAAAGTCGGCAAAGAAATTCATGCGACACCAGTAGGTAAAAACTTGATAAATAGCCTTCCCAAGGTAATGGTGGTACCAGATATGACAGCTCACTGGGAAGCTCAGTTAGAAGCAATTTGCGAAAAACGGTTACGGTACAATGATTTTATGCAACCGATGGTTAGCGGGTTGCATTCGTTACTAGCTGAAGTTGAAACCCAGAAATCTTATTTTTCTGGGTTGAATGGATTGGGGCATAGCAAGGTTGGAACTAGGCCTTTTAAACCAAAAATTAATAAAAAATAAACCAACCAATATATATAATAATTAAATATGATAGTTATTAGCTTACCTGAATATTTAGCCGATAATTTTAAGCTGATTTATAAATTCATGTCATCAGTAAAAAAGGGCTTTCAAAACACATTTCAGATGCTAAAGTTCGTATATGATTATGGTGTAAATGCGTTATTAGGAGATCGAATTTCTACAGATAATTTAATTAATTGAGAGCATTCTATCTTCAGCGCGCAACATGGAGCTACAATAAATTATAGCAAAAAAAACACTCGCTAATTAATACCTAGTATGTTGTTGATATCTACCGCTTTCAAAATATCACGCTTAAGCTTACCAAGTTCACTTCTCAATATATCATTTTTAAAAATCGGTACGTTACGGCCTTGTATAAAAAAATCGCGAAACATTTCTTCGCATTCAGTTCCTACATAGTGTTTATATTTAATAAAGTAATTTACAAGTGCTTCAGCGGCTTGAATTTTATCACTAGTAGAGTACCTAGGCTGAAGTAATAGGTCATTAGCTGTTCGGTCATTAACCTTTCTCCCTAAATTAACAATTTCGATCTCATGCTTTGGATGACCGATATTAGTCATTAAAGATAACCTAAATGAGTAAAAGTCATCAAATGCTTCGTGATAAGGATTGATATGAGTTCCGATTGAAAAATCCTTAACCCCTTTGATTCTCGAATTACAATCATGACATGTTGGAATTAAGTTATAAAAAGAAACTGCAAAGAATGGATTCAGTGCTTTCGGATAAAAATGATCCATATCTAAAAGAGCCAATCTTTTCTGCTCAAGTTTATCATTTTTATTCAACTCAATAACTTGAATCCTATTGTCATTGCAGTAAGGACAAGTTGAAGATTCAAAATTCAAATCAACCATCAATTTTTTAAAAAAATCAGAACTTCGATACGCATTGTAATTAAATATAGAATCAGATAGAAGTTTGCCAAATGGAGTTTGACAACAAACATCATTGACAACGATATAAATATCGCTTTCTAGTAATATTGCCATTATTTCATTTTTAATAATAGCAAGCTTACTCGGAAGTCCAACAATTAAGTCTTTTAATTTTATATTGTCTTTTTCCAGTAAATATTCAAAAAAAAGCGTGTGTCTTTTTGCTTCTGCCAAGTTGTTATTTGCATATGAAGCAATGTAGCCTGGTTGGTTTGATTGATTTTTAAATTTTTGGCACTTTTCGATTAATGAATTCTGGTAGTATCCAGTTTTATTCTTTAATTTAGGATTTAAAAAATCCCAGTGACTGTTAGCTAGTTCAGCTAATGTCTGAACTGCTACTGCTGAATTTAAATGTTCTTCTATTTTAATCATTTCTTAACCATTTTCTTCAAACCAAAACTTAATACTTCATCACCCAACAATTCAATAAGTGATATAGTCTCTGCCAAATCTTCTTCAGTTGTTTTACTTTCTACTTTATCGATTAAATCTTTGATTTTTTTTAAAGCAAAAGCACTTATTTTTGATTCACCTAGGAAGAAAGCATCTCCATACAAATCATATAAATTTGCCCCAAACGTTTTAGATTTTAGTTCAATGCCATCGAATGAATGGCGTAATGAATTTTCATCTAAAATCGTTATATTTTGTCTAGGTAAATCAGAGATTAAGAATGGAGAGTGTGATGTAAGAACTAATTGTATTTTATTATTGCATATTTTGGGAAGTGTTGTTATCAGCTTGTGGAAAAATTCCTGCTGCCACTTCGGGTGCAGATATAAGTCACCTTCATCAATACACAGAAGCAAATTTTCGGATCTAGAATATTTTAATTCGGTAAAAATTGAAGAGAATAAGTTTAAAAACGCTTGATGCCCAGAACTAATTCCTAACCAATCTAATTTGGTATGACAGTAACCATCAAATAAATTTGAAAAATCTATCCAAAAATCATTATTTGCTGAAGGATAAAAGTCGATTATAAAACCCTCCCCAGCGTTAACACTTCGACCTTCACGAAAGTGTTCAATATCAAAGCCAGAAATTCTTTCACGAATGGTTAATAAAAATTCCAGCCTCTTAATTGATTTTTCGATGTTGAAATCGGTCTGCCCAATTTCGTCTAGTTCTTCTAACAGATTGCGCTGCGAAAAGACTTTGATTTGAATGAACCTCAACAACTCATTGGTAATATCTTCGGTTCTAAATGCATCAACACTATATATTAGTGCAATTGCACTTTCTTTAAAGGAGGAGAGAGAATTTCTTACCTTACCTTCCCCCTCTACGAGAACCCACTCAAATACATCAAAAAAATAGCGGAATTTCAAAATTGATATAAATCTACTTTCAGGGCTAAGACTCACAAGCCTATATTTTATCTTCGACTTAAACGTCCGCAATTTATCATATACATCACCATATAAATATTTCCTAGCGTTTGAATTTAAACGAGTATCAGCAGCTTTTACCGTCACTATTATCTTCTTAGGGAAAGCTATATCCAGATCTCGATAATATTTAGAATTAATAAAAGAAATTTGCTTACTCACCCTGCTCACTTGGTTGCGTAACATGCGACGGGATAAAAACTCATTATTTACAGATATATCTGAAACACTACTATCAAAGTTAGATATACGTTGGTCGAAAACATTCGAAAAGTAGACTATTTTAAGGTTCGAAACCGAACCAGAGTAGTCTTCGGCAGCCATAGGAAATGACGCAATAGGTGTACCTTTGGATAACCGACTATGGCAGATAAACTCATCTCCCTCTTGAGTTATAATAAAAAATTCACTATTAAGCTTGCTTTTTGCACCTTTTAAAATCATACAAATTAGTTCTAGAGCATTACTTTTCCCCGTACCATTTTTCCCGATTATTGCTGTCACGTCAGTTATACGTTTGCCGAAAAAATCATCTGGCACTTCATCAGTCTCAATCTTATTTAATCGATTACTGAGATAATCGTAATTAAATTTATCCTTGCTAGACAAGTTCAGACAAAAATTTTCGAAGTTCCTAAATTTTTCAATCCAAATGAAGCAAATTTTCATTTAGTCCCCTAATGGTCAATGAATAAGATTTCACAGGCAATTCTATTGTTCAGTTAAGCTATTTTAACGTCCGATTATGGCACGTAAAAAAAATTAACAGTCAGATAAAGATCAAGGAACAACTAATCAATTCATACTTTTGAATTTTGATCAACGCAGCTAATAACTATACTGGTTTTTTCTTGAGGTTCCAATACAAATGCAGTTGACTGATTTGGTGTTAACATACCGATAAATGTACTACAAATATCGGATTTACATGTTGGTTCTAAATCCGAAAATTTATACTCAGGTATCGAAAAAGTGCATTTATTTTTACTACACGAAACATCTACATTCGTGAGTGATGTTTCTTCATAGTTTACAAAATATTTTTTTGTTTTAAACCTGCGGGATAGCTTATTGTAAAACCGACACAAATCCTCTGCCCACCGTTATATGCAACAACCTTCCTTAATCCCAACAATGTCGATTCAGAAATTTGAAGACTTGCTTCATTAGGTTTTATTTTTGAATTATAAAAAGAAAAAACAATAGCAATAATTATCCCGAAAACACTCGCTATATTAGCAACTGACTGAATAAAGTGTTTATGCTTAACAAAAAAGCAGACTTTTGAATCCTGCATAGACTCATTTGAACTCCCTTTCATAAACTTTACTCCCGAAAAATATTTAAAACACCAAACACCAACAAACTTAAAAATAACAATAAATTCAATTTGGCACTACAAACTTTATCAAAAAAAACAACACACAATACAACTCATCAAAACTATCAATTACTGCAAACTTCCCCTTAGCCACTCGTCGTAACTGAGGGCGCTCGGTTTTCTTGCCTTCGGCATTTGCTTTTGGGTGTTTCGCAACCGGCAGGTGATCAATTTGTGGCAGTTTTTTACCAGGCTCATCGCCTAAAAAACGGAATGGCCCCAGCTCTAAAGTGTTTTCATCAAATTCAAACCAAACTACACACCCAGAAGGTTTAGAAGCCAAGGCGATATGAATATTCTGGTGAGCAGCATTTCCACCGCGCTTGGTCGATTTGAGCTGGATGTGACGTACGATGCCGTCTTTTTCGGCAATTAAATCATAACCTTTACTATCCACTTCAGGTTTGGCTATTTCTAAATCACAACTATGCTCAGCCCAACTGCGCTTAAGAAGTTCTGCAACAAACAAATGTTCGAGTAATTTTTCACGAAATGAGGAGTGTAAGTAGTGCTTCTCATCTGAACTTTCAGAGTCGATGATGTCTTCATCGATATCGATTTCTTCGGTGCATCCTTCAGTATCTTTTTGTTCAAAGTTATCGATTTGGACAAGATGAGGATTTGGTTCTGCTAGTATGGGCATCGATTGGATCATTGCCACATACTGGCGCATAGCTGATACATAATTCGCAATAGTCCTAGGCGCTCGAACGCCCTCGATGGCCGCAGCTAACCGCTGAACATCTTGCTCAGAAGATAAGGTGGTTTCGTCAAGATCAATTGAAAGATGGGTACTAACAGAGCGAAGGTATGAAAGATATGAGTCAGGACTACTTGCAACAACATCGTTTGCACCAACGCCTTGTTCAACGATAAATCTGGCATATTCTTGTTGAAACTTAATTGCCATCCATGAACTCCCTTTATTCTTGCTCAATCATCTATTTACATGAATGCGCCCCATACTTTTGAGCCGCTATATCATTAGAGCTACTGCGAAGCCCCTTTCCCCGCCACCAACAAATCAAACACCACCTTGGAAAACGCGGCCAATTTCTTCGGGTCGCCCAGTAGCTGCAGCATTTGGTTTTGCTGGGCTTCGTTGCTGTCGAGGATGGCGTCGTCGATGGCTTTGGAGAAGTCGCCGAGCATGGCTTGTTCTGGCGAGTTGTTTTCCAGTTGGGTCATGACGGAGGCGTTTTCGCCGACTTTGTCGCGGATGGTGTAGGCGTAGTTCACCATATCCGCATCCGTGAGGTTGTCGGTGATAAACAGCTCATTAAGCCTTGAAATGATGCTCGACAAGAACTCTTCTTTTTTATCGCGTGGTTTGGCAGAGCCTAATGCTTCATTGGGTTCTAGTTGGTAATCACCTTTGTTTTCCTGTAGCTGCAGGTTTTGCTGACGAATTTTTGAGACGCGGTAGTGGCTTAGCATCACGTTGTCTAAGTCGATGTCGTCTTCATCCACTACGGTTTCGCGCAGAAATGGCCGCAGGTTACGGGCGTACAGGCAGAGCTTCTCTAAGTCGGTGTCGTCGTAATCGACGATTTGCGACATAAACTCGTAGAAGCGCACAAAGGTGCCTAAATCTTTGCGGAAGATCTCAAGAGCGCTTTTCTCTTTCTGGCAGTCTTTCAGGCTGTTCTCGGCGTTTGCAATGAGCACCGCATCACCGGTTTTTTTGGTGCGTTCAAACATGTCTTTGGCTTGTTTAAACGCTTCCACGGCCGACTTGTAACGCTTTTGCCAACGCTCCACAGCGGGTTTACAGATGTTGGAAATGGCCGCATTGGATTTTTTGCTTTCAAAGTAGAAACGGCAGAACTGCTCCACTTCGTGCCAGGTGAAAATGCCTTCAGCGCGCAGTTTATCAAACAGCTGGAAAATCAAATTCGGATCGGACACGTCCGCCAATTCTGCTGTTTGGTAATACGGCTGGAACGCCGCCAGAATGTCTTCCGGTTCGTTGAAGAAATCCAGCACATAAGTGCCAGAGATTTCCTTGCTTGGATACGTACGGTTGAGCCGTGACAGCGTTTGCACGCATTCCACACCGCCAAGCTTTTTATCCACGTACATGGCGCACAGTTTGGGCTGGTCAAAGCCGGTTTGGAACTTGTTGGCGACAATCATCACTTGGTAATCATCGCTATCAAAGGCCTTACGCATATCGCGGCCTTTAAGGTGCGTATTCATGCTGGTCTCGGTGAACTTCTCACCCACCAGCGCTGCGGCATTGGGGTCTTTGTCGCTAAATTCCACTTCGCCGGAAAACGCCACCATGGCGCGGATATTCTTATAACCCTTTTCGGTGATGTACTTGTCAAAGCCTAGCTTGTAACGCACCGCCTCTTTACGCGAACTGGTCACCACCATGGCTTTGGCTTGGCCGCCCAATAAGCCCATCACGTTGTCTTTGAAGTGCTCAACAATCACCATCACCTTTTGCGAGATGTTGTAGTCATGCAGGCGCACCCACATGTTGAGCTTCACCTTGGCCTTTTTGCTGTCCACCTCTTTGTCTGCGGTATGGATTTTCTGCGCCAGGTTGTACGCCACTTTGTAGTTGGTGTAGTTCTTCAGCACATCCAAAATAAAGCCTTCTTCGATGGCTTGGCGCATGCTGTACACATGGAAGGCGGCAGGCTTGTTGGTGCTGGATGCGGCTTCTTGTGGGTTGGGTAGCCGGCCAAACAACTCCATGGTTTTAGCTTTGGGCGTGGCGGTAAAGGCAAAATAACTGAGGTTATTTGAACCGCGGCGCGATGCGACTGTAGCGGCGATAATATCGTCAGCACTTAATTCCTCGTCATCACCTTGCTCAGTGCTCTCAATCATCAGCACTTCTTTGAGTTTACGGGCAGTCGAGCCGGTCTGCGAGGAGTGCGCTTCGTCGGCGATAATGGCGTAGTTCCGCTCTTTCAGCGATGCGCTCTTTTCAATGGCCTGCAGCACATGCGGAAAGGTTTGAATGGTCACAATGATAATCGGCTGCGAGCTTTGTAGCGCCGTGGCAAGCTTTTCAGACTTGGAGCCATCACCTTCTTCACGGTTGATCCGGCCCACCACACCATCGGTATGCTCAAACTGATAAATGGTGTCTTGCAGCTGCGCATCCAGCACGGTGCGGTCAGTCACCACAATCACCGAATGAAACTGCTTATTGCCTTTTTCGTCATAAAGCGACGATAACTGATGCGCTACCCAGGCAATCGAGTTGGATTTGCCCGAACCGGCGCTGTGCTGAATTAAATACTTTTGGCCAGCGCCTTCGTTTTTTGCCGCATTTACCAGCTTTTTCACCACATCCCATTGGTGATAGCGCGGGAAAATCATGCTTTCTTTTTTGTACTTGCGGCCTTCCCAGTCTTCTTTTTCTTCGATGTGCAGGTGCACAAATCTGGCCAAAATATTCAGGATATTGTCTGGCAGTAACACTTCATTCCACAGGTAATCGGTGGCGTAGCGAGAAATATCTTGCGGCACATCATTGCCTGCCGCGCCTTCGCTGGTGCCCTTGTTAAACGGCAAAAAGTAGGTGTTGGCACCGGCTAAGTGCGTGGTCATGTACACCTGATATTGGCTGACCGCAAAATGCACAATAGCGCCGCGTTTAAAGGTTAATAACGGCTCGGGCTTTTTGGTGTTTGGGCAAATCGGTAACCGGGTGGTTTTGTATTGCTTGAGGGCATTATCCACCGCTTGTTTAAACTCGGACTTTAGCTCCAAGGTCGCGATCGGGATGCCATTCACAAACAGCACCAAGTCGATGCGCCAGGCTTTGGCCTTGGTGCCTGTTTCTTGCAGCTCAGCGTCCGTCGCCCACGGGCTATAGACCAACTCCGGCACTAAACGCAGGCGGTTTTGCTGGTACCTTGCCAGCGTATCCGGGTTTAAATCATGCTCGGGTTTAAACTGGCAAATCGAAAAGCGCACATTGCGGTCACGCAGCTCATGGCGCAGCACGCCAAGCGTGCCGTAGCTGCGCGCTTCTTTATGCGTAGCATTGGGGTCGGCTTTGTTTAGCTGTGCAGCCACTAACTCCAACAGCTTTTGCTCAGCGTTATGCGGATATAGCGTTTTAAACTTTTGCCACTGCGCATCTTGGGTATCTTTGACAAACCCAATCAAATCGTCTGGGTATAACGCCAGTTCACGATTGTATTTCTCGGGTTGGCCCAGCTGCCAGCCACTTGCCAGCATTTGCCGGATAATGTCATTTTGAAACACGCGTTCAGTTGACTGATCAGACATGATAAATCCCTTTATGCATCGTTATTATTGTTGGGGAGCTTGCCAGGTACGCACGTCAATTTTGCCGGTGACGGCGGCGGAGATAAGGGCGGTGCGGCGCTCTTGCATAAGCAAAATGCTATGTTCTGCTTTTGATATCAGAACGTTTAATGTTTCTCTCATCTTAAATACATGCTCGATGATTTTCTTTTGCTCTTCTATCGGCGGAAAAGCCCCTGTTAACTTATTAATATCAGCCATACCAATTGTTTTCAGTGTTGCACCAAATGTATAACGGTTAAACTCCTCGCTCATTGCATAGAATATGAGAAGTAAAAACTCTGGTATTACTTTTTCCTCCAAACAAACCCATGCAATAACATGTTGTGATACAGCCATAACCTTGGTTGTAATAGCTGCCAATCCGATACTTGCATCTCGGGTAAATACGACGGTGCGAGGTGGAAGTTTTCTAGCTGAAGAATTAGCTATCCCTTTTTCATTCAAATAGATTGAAGTTTCACTTATATAATCAACTTGCTTTAGCTGAGTTGAATCGTTTAATGAGACCCACGGAATGTCACAATCGATCCAATACGACTCATTTTTTTTGTCGGGAGTATGGCCACTCTCAATTTTTGCAACAAATTTTAATCTAGAAACATCCCAATGCGCCGGCACTTCGCCCAACCATTCCACACCCGAATCTTTCATCGGGGCTTTGGGCCCGCCTTTAAATGAAGAGAGTCCTTTCGTCACCGCATGGCTGATCACGGCCTGCCGTTTCTCTTTTAGCAGTTGAATCAGCTGTTGTTGCTGCTCAATCAAGGTGTCGATTTTTGCGGTTTCGTGGTCGAGGAAGTTGGCGATTGATAATTGTTCGTCCAAATTTGGAAAACCAAACTTCTCTGTGAGATAGGACGCTGAATCTAAATTCTGTATACCAGTATTCTGTTTTATAGAACCGTAATTAAGATTGTGACTGTAGAATCTGCAAAAAACGTAATTCAAATAACGACCATCAAATCCATATGCAGGAGTCATTTTGGCAACAAAGTTCGATGTGACAGCTTCAAAGTCTTTATCAAATAGAACTACCTGACCGACGAGAGTTTTCTCACCACCGCCGGACTTCTCAAGTAGTAGATCGCCTTTTTTTAGCAACCTACCAAACTTCTCTTTTTCTTCAATCTTTCTAAACGTAAAGCCATCATCATTAACAGCCAATTTTTGTCTATTAAAATCCGCAACACGAATTACAATTGTATCGAACCCATCATTGTTGGGTTCGCTCCCCCAAATTCCATTTACGCAACCATTCACAGACCTTTTTAGTTGCATAACCTCCCAATGAGAGGGAACAGGTCCCAAAGAATCAACCCCAGAATCCTTATACTCTGGATATGCCTGATACTTGCCCATTACGAATGCACCTCTTGCAACAATTCCAGAATGTTCTTGGTGACCGCATCTAAATCGGCATCGATCTCTTCTAACTTACGCGGAGGCTGGTACACATAGAAATGGCGGTTAAACGGGATTTCGTAGCCAACAATGCCAATCTCGCCGTCTTTGTCGTCGCGTTTGTCAGGGTTAATCCAAGCATCCGGCACATGCGGTTGCACTTCTTTTTTGAAGTAGGCTTCGTTGATTGCGTTGACCGAAAGGCTTGGGTTGAGCGGCACGTTCTCGTTATCGCGCAGGTCGCCGTCGGTTTCAAACTCGACTACTTTGCCTTTGTAGCTGAATTTGCCGTAGATAGGATTTTCTTTGTCCTTCAGCACTTTTTTCACAATAGGTTCGGCGTCTGGGTTCTTCCAGGTAATGGCATCAAGCAGTTGTTTTTGCTCTTTGGCATCAAGTTTCAGCCCCGCAGTTTTTTGTGCTTGCGCGAGCGTATTCTCAAACTCATTAAAGTCGTCATGCTGCGCATCGCCAATGATGTCATGGAGCTTTTGCGCTTTTTCCAGCAACGCTTTTTGGCTTAACCAAATGTCTTTATCGAGTACATCTTTGATGAGCTTTTCTTTGACATCCGCAAAGTCTTTTTTGATTTTGCTACGAATAGCCTCTTCGTGGCTGGCAAGCTCACCATAGCTGCTATCTGTCCATTCGTCACCGACATGCTGGTAAATCCATTCCATCACAGGTTTTAATGCGCCTGTGGCAAAACGTAGTGATGCAATGGCGTCATCAGTGAACTTGGCCGATAAACGCAGCGGCCGCTCGATGGTAATGCGGCGGTAGCCAAATTCATGGGTGGCGAATATTTTGCTGGCAAAGGTTTTCGGAACTTCAGCCTTTGGCGTGGCACTTTGCCGGCCGCGGTTGCTTTTCACATCCGCGTCTTTATCCAAGGTATAGGCGCTGACCGCTTCAAAGTTACCAAAACAACGGGTGATGGTCGCAATGTCACTGTCATCCATCACGTTGCGTTTAGAGCCTAACGACTTGCGCATCTTGCTGCATAAATCAGTGCCGTTAATCAGCTGCACCTTGCCTTTACGCTCGGCAGATTTTTTATTCGATAGCACCCAAATGTAGGTGGCAATACCAGTGTTGTAGAACATGTCGGTCGGTAAGGCGACAATGGCTTCCAGTAAATCGGCTTCTAAGATGTAGCGGCGGATCTCACTTTCACCACTGCCGGCACCACCGGTAAAGAGCGGTGAGCCGTTTAAGATAATGCCAATCCGGCCACCGTTTTGCTCTGCACCGCGCAGCTTGCTAATCAGATGCATTAAGAACAATAACGAGCCGTCGGAGACCCGCGGTAAGCCCGGGCCAAAGCGGCCATCAAAGCCTTTTTCGTTGTGCTCGCGCAGGATATCGGTTTCGATTTTTTTCCAATCCACGCCAAATGGTGGGTTGGACAGCATGTAGTCGAATTTGTCGCTGCCAAGGTGGTCATTCGACAGCGTATTGCCGAGCTTAATATTGCTAACTTCCTGCCCTTTAATCAGCATGTCCGCTTTACAGATGGCGTAACTTTCAGGGTTCAGCTCTTGGCCGTAGGCACGGATCACCGCTTGCGGGTTACGCTCATGCACATATTCCATGCCTGCCGATAAAAAACCGCCCGTCCCAGCCGTAGGGTCGTAGATGGTGCGGATAATGCCGGGCTTCGAGAGGGCTTCGTCGTCTTCTAAAAACACCAAGGAGGTGGTCAGGTGCACGATATCGCGCGGCGTAAAGTGTTCACCAGCCGTCTCATTAGAGCCTTCCGCAAAGCGGCGGATCAGCTCTTCAAACACCAAGCCCATATCGTGGTTGGAAATGGCATATGGGCTTAAATCAATAGTGCGGATTTTTTGCACCACTTTGTACAGCAGGTTGGCATCGTTCAGTAGGCCAACAAACTCCATAAATTTAAAGTGCTCGAAAATTTCCCGCGCATCTTTGGAAAAGCCCTGAATGTAGTTTTCCAAGTTGGCTTTAATGCCGGTTTCACCGAGCTTGGATAAATCCAGTTTTGATGTGTTGAAAAATGACAGGCCGTTGGTTGCCCTAAGCAGCATTTTCTCTTGGGTTTCTTCCGGCAGGTTATGCGGTTTGATTTCTTCAAACTTGGCCAGCACCGCCTCTTTAGTCGGCGCCAGCACACACTCTAAGCGACGCAACAAACAAAATGGCAGGATAATGCGGCCATACTGGCTCTGCTTAAAATCACCACGGAGTAAGTCGGCAATCGCCCAAGATTCCGCAGCTAAGTTGTTTGTAGATACTGACATATGATTAATTCCCAACCAACGTGATGTGGCAAAACATTGGCAGCCCTGAAATGTCTTGAGTCGCTGCCATGCGATTAAAATGCGTTTCTGGAATAGTACCTGAAGATTGACCGTTGATGCTATGGTGTCAGCAGATTTTGGGGCTGGATGTGTATATAAAGCGTTCATATGCTTGGAATTTCTGTGCAATTGTTTCGATTTTGGTGCTGATCATGGACATTTGCTGCTTGGGATGTATTATCGCTTTTGCGTGCGAAGTCTTGTTGGGGAGTTGTAGCGAGTCTTCGTTGATTCAATCTGCGGTACAAGGATTTGTTTGATGTCGAAAATAACTAAGGAACAATATTCTGCGGCGTTTCGCGTGGCTGTCGATTTCTATCACGGGCGTACCACGCTCACTGATGGCTCAGCCTATTTACATGAAGCTCATAACCTTAATATCACATCGGCACGAGATTATATGTATGACTTTAAGTGCATGATGAATGGACAAGTATTTCATCGTGCTATGAGTGCCGATGCTATTGACTACTTTCTCAATCAAATTGCGACAGAATTCGGTTTGGCTGCACTAAAAAATGCAGTGAACGCGACGGGACTGCACATCATCTATTACGAAGGTTTAGGGCGCACCAAACTTCCTAAACTTCGCGGTGTTGTTGAAAAATACCAGCAGCGCATCGCTGAAAATATCAACTATTCAGATGTGGAAAAAGCATTCCAGCAGCAGGTCGTTGAATCCCTCAATGCCAAGCCTGAAACGCGCCGTGAACGCTTAAATAACGCACCACCCAAGCCGAAGCAACTGCAAGTAACCTCAACCGTATTTATCCGTAATCCGGATGTGGTGGCAGAAACATTGATTAGGGCGAATGGCATCTGCGAAGGGTGTAAACAACCAGCACCTTTCTTGAAAAAAAGTGATGGCTTACCCTATCTGGAAGTCCACCATAAAATACGGTTAGCAGATGGTGGAGATGACACTGTGAAAAATACACTGGCGCTTTGCCCGAATTGCCATCGGCGATCTCACTTTGGTAATTGAAGCAATTTTAATGAGAGTCAGCAGCAGTAATCGTTCCACTATTGTACAGAGCTAAGCATATTAAACGCCGAGTTTTATTGGATCGAAATATGAGTGATGAAGCCTTTTTCAAAATGTTGGAAGTGAGTTAAAGTCTCGAAAATTTCAGAGCCCCCAACTCAGTGTTGTCAGTAAATGTCAGCTTTCAGTGATATTCAGGCCGTCATAATGTATAGATTTTGGGTATGGACAGTCTTATTTGCCGGTATCAGATTTTAGTGAACTTACTATGGCAGTTCTATCTGTCCGGATAACTGCATTCTTCGAGCTTACTATACTATTAAAATCATTCAGCTTTTGCTTAATAGTGGGTAATAATACTCACAAATCAGTTTCAGCACTTAAATCGAACAAAAGGATTTGCGATGCATCAGCATGTTTTAGATCTTTACACCCGTCAAGAGTTTGCTAATCAACTCATCGAGGATCTTGAGTCTTTTACTACTCCGTTTTCAGTCGGACTTGATGCAAAGTGGGGAGACGGTAAAACGTTCTTTGTGAATAATTTCCTTAAAAAAGTTTGCCAAGACAAAGATATCCCCATGGTTGTTTATGATTGCTTTGAGCACGAAAGAGAGTCCGATCCCTTTGTCAGCTTAACAAAGGAAATACTGGAATTAGCAAAAGATTATCAAATGGAGACTGTTGCAGTTAGCGGCACGGCTATTACGAGCAAATTGAGTGACGTGAGCAAAAAAGCAACATCTCTTTTTGTTGGTTTGGCTAAGACAGCTGCAGTTGCTGGCGCGAAAATTTTTCTCAAACAAGGGATTGAAGAAATTGTCGGCAACTTTGACAGCAGTCCTGATTCTGCTGACACTGAACAAGACTTAGCAAAGTTCATAGAAGAACAACTTAAGCCTGGGCATCAGATTAAAGCCTTAAAGGAAAGTTTTTATGAAAGCATTACGGCACTCATCAAAGAAATTTCTCCACAACGCCAATACATTATTGTTGTAATCGATGAACTAGACCGATGCAGACCCAATCATGCTATCGATGTATTGGAATCTGTTAGACACCTGCTGAACATTCCTGGTATCTATTTTGTTTTCCCTTACCATAAAGCACAGTTAAAAAGCTCGCTAAGCCATATCTATGGTAAAGGTCTCGACGCTAACCTTTATCTACAAAAATTTATGGACTTGGACATCTCTCTCCCTGGGGGAGGCATAACCAGACAAAGTGAGAAAATGAGATGGCTATTTGAGCAATACTTGGGTAAAGCCAAACTAACAGAACCCCAGAAAAAAAGCGTGGTTAGCATGTCTCAGTACTACGGCCCTTTGTCGGACATCTATCAGCTGTCTCCAAGGGATATCCAGCGATGTGTCATATTACACATCGCTTATGAACGGAAAAACATCGAACTATTTCATGGGTTAAATATTGCTATTTTAATAATCTTAAAAGTTAAGTTTGGTGATTTAATTGAGGAAATTACTAAAGGAATGTATCCACTTCACTATGATGTTCTTACTAAATATCGTCTTGGAGACATTCTGACGATGTTAGAAAATAAATATCCAAGCTTGAAGAAGAGTTTTTTGGTAGATATTGGCTTCCTCTTTTTAAATGAGCCAAATATTCGCGAACATATAAGTCAGCAATGCGATTTGGGTTCAAACAGTTACAAGGTAAAATCTATTAAACAAGTTCTTGGAGCTATTTTTAGTTAGTTCAACTCATTGATACTGGCAACAAACAAGCTTTTTGAAACATTTTAAAAAAGAGATGAGGTCTCGAAATTTTTCGAGACCTCGAAGATCAATCTTGTTGACAATGTCCGCTTTCAGTGAAAAGCAACGCTTCAGCAACAGTAAACGCATATGTATGCAATTGGCACACATCGGATTCGTGTTAAGCGCACAGCAAACATTACATTTCGATTGCTCACTGCTTAAAAACGTTATCTTTCTGAGTCAATGTTAAACCATGGACGCCAGATACCCACTAGACGATCTTCTTCGAAGAAACGCTCCGCAATCGCATTATCAGAGAAATCTGAGCGGTATGAGAAGCCAACTGATTTGAAAATTAACTCAAGAGGCTTTTGTTCTGATGGGAAAATATGCTCAATTCCAAATCGTAATTGGCATGAAGTGGTACAAGGCTTCGTCTTTATGTTTTGTGGGTGAACAGTATGTAATCGACCAGATGATCCCCGCTTTATATGCAAGGAAAATCGATTTTTTATATTTGTTGTCTTTCCAACGTATAGACACGGGTATTTTAGTTCTTCAGGCCACCAATCTCTGTACTCAACTTCGACAGGTTTTTCTTTTGGTCCTTTGAGAATAATATGTCTATTGGATGCCATTAATTCGGATTTGGATGACAACCACCAAAACGCATAAACCCCTGCCGTGCTCGGGAGATCAATAGCTTGCCCACGAAATATGTCCCCGACTCTGCGGATTTTTTCATTTGTATGCATTGAAATTACCTAACCTCTATTTTACGCACTAACTGTGAAACCGCATTCTGATGTAACTGATGATGCATAACTCAAAGCTCAGTTTTAACCAGCGCGCCTGAGGAAGCTTCACAAACTTCTTTTAAATATCAATCACTTAGCACGCCAACCGATTCCCAATCCCACAGCCTAGCCCACGTTAGGATCTGTCGTATCGCGGCTAATATATGCTCACCTGCTATCGAGAAGCGTGCGAGTCGGCAAAGCCGCTGGCCGATATAATTAAACGATAGAACGCGTCGATGCGTGATGCTATTGGCTTGCAAGGTTCGGTGTTGGTCGCTAATTTCGCTCGCTAAACCAAGCATATGATGCAACCAATTTGCCAATGCTGCTAGTAAAAGTAGTGACCTAAGCCTATCAATTTTATACGTTTTATGTGCATGACTGCCTAAGCCATACGTCTGGCTTTTTTGGTCTCGGAAGCTCTCTTCAATTTGCATTCGGGCGTTGTAACACT
>JACCDR010399367.1_pt1 | contig 28052 bp, 28 predicted proteins | sample 7446431 | NCBI WGS metagenome assembly JACCDR01 (sample SAMN15323443, study PRJNA562643) | freshwater metagenome | isolation source: river surface water | place: USA:Blue River Watershed | collected 2017-08-17 | reverse complement strand
TTTCACGCCTTCAAGAACGCAATCACAACCTGTTTAAATACTTTTACTAAACAAGAACTAGACCAGTGTCTAACTTGCCAATTTCAATCCTTCAAAAACGCACAAATCTATCCCGTTTAAAGTATAGATGCTGGGTTTTGTCATGGAGCAGCCGGGTTAAGTCATATGTTCTTTCGGCTCTATCAGCATACAGGAATCGTAGACTTTCAGCAAAGGTCTCAGTACTGGCTCAATTGCTTATTGACCAATCCAGCATTTCAGGAATCAGGGTATCTTTTTCCTTATAATGATAACGGAAAAGCCCACTGGAAACCAGATGTTTCGTTGCTGAATGGCAGTGCAGGGGTTATTTTGACACTGCTTTCGCAATTAGAACCTAGCTATACCCAGTGGGACAGAATTTTTATGACTTCGTTTGAATAAACCAATCGGTTTAGGACTTTCGCTGTAGCACCACACCCACCAGAGCCATCTTTGCCCTAACGGGTGTAGTGTTTGCCTACTTCTATGGTTGTGGGGCAGGGTTTTTAGCCGAAGACCTTTTTTTTCCTGAGCCACCTGTGTGAACAATGGTACGGGCAGTCAGGTACTTGTGGTGAAAGTCAGGAGCCTCACTAGCCAGCGGAAGCAGGAATTTGTCAAGCTTATTTCTTAGCATCCGGCTGGTTTGAGTAAACAGAGAAGACAGTTTCTGTGTGGCATTCTTGCCTTCCGCAGTGGCTAGACGCTTATCTGGGTCGCTGGTATCGTATTTTTCAATAGCCATATCTAATTCTTGCACATGCTGAGGCGTGACACGGAAGACACCCAGCTCTTTTTCCAGACCCTGAGTCAGGGAGAAAATCTGGCGAGCCTTATTGAGCAGCTTGGTCGAACTGATCTGCGCCAAAGTGGAAGGTGCAAAATTGATCTGTTCCAGCAAAACTTTGTTGTCCACTTCAGCACCGTGGGCTTGCAAGCCTGCACTTACCTTCAGTGTTTTGGTGATCAGTTCCTTGCGGAACTGTTGATTTTCTGCGGTCATACCCACCAAAGATTTATCCTGTGCCTGATGCTCGGTGGTAATATCGGCAATGGCTTTCTGCAATTTCTTATAGGTCTCTTCTATCGGGGAAATGGTTTTCCAGACAGAGGCATATTCGGTCAGCACCCGGGCTGTAGCCTGATACATCTTGAATTGATTTTCTTGTTTTGTCGTCATCAGTAATAAGGAATACGGTACAGAGTTGGGAAAGAGTTAAAAAAGACCCACCGACTGGTCTGTAGCAGGAGGGGTGTAGCAGTGGTTAGGGTTCTGTGGCCAAAAAAACACAGTTTAGGCACAATAAGTATCGTGAGAAAAAACAAGGTATTCAAGGCAGAAATAACCATAAATCTTACATATTTTTCATTATATACACAGATAGGATAAGTAGCTTGCTTTATCGTAAATGTCCTGACAACCAGAACAAAAGAATGGCTATACATAGAAGAAAATGGATAATTTTAGACACCCATCAGGAAAGATACAGGGCTTGTTCATAAAAAATATTTAGGGTATTTATTCACGTCATTGCGAGCTTGCGAAGCAATCTGCTGAGACCACAGGCTCGGCTTCAGTGGCTCACCTTCTTGCCGAGCCTTTGGGTAAAGACCCTTTTACCGAGCCTGTGCCTAGGGGATTGCTTCGCTCCGCTCGCAATGACGGACTGGTTTTAAATTTGTCCACTGGTTTGACCTAATAAATTTTTTATGAACAAGCCCTGAGGAAAGATAATACATACCCTAGCAGCTAACTAGATAGTAACCGATGACATATATTTACTGCCATAGCTACACCCGTAAACGTTAACAGGCTTTTGGCAAAGACTAGACAGGTTAATACCACTGACAGACCGCTTAATTGCGTCGTCAGATGCTCCCTAAGGGTTGCCAGATAGCTTCTAAGGGTTGCCAGACAGCTTCTAAAGGTTGTCAGACAGCTTCTAAGGGTTGCCAGACGGCTCCTAAAGGTTGCTAGACGGCTTCTAAGGGTTGACAGACTGTTTCTAAGGGTTGCCAGACGGTTTCTAAGAAACTGTTTTAAAACCTGATTGGAAGGGTTGATCAATGGGCTGATAGCGGTAGATTTGGCTTTAGCCGAATCCATTAACTCCAGTCATTGGATTCGGCTAAAGCCAAATCTACTAGGGATACCCGTTTTAAAACAGTTTCTAAAGGTTGCCAGATGGCTCCTAAGGATCGTTAGCGGACAGTATGGCAAATGTATGAATCAGTCTCAATTGCTTTTAAGTAAGCAAAAAGGAGATCTTTGGATATGGGTAGAGACGTTGCATGCAACGTCTCTACAGCATGGAACGGGTAGCCCAAAAATACTCTTTGCAGCCCTTAATAAGTATTTTAGACAACTCCTTACATAGACATAACTACTTTCAACTTGCCGTTTTGTTTGGTAAATTTTAGCATTTTCCAGCCTGTAGTTTGCTCAGGCAAACCCAGGTATACAACCAGTATATGGCCCTTGCCTTTGGTACAGGGTATACTTTCGGTCTTGTCCCAGTCGGGGGTAAGCTGTACTGGTAGCTGACGGGCAGGTTGAAGCTTGTCAGGCTTTCCATTGCCGGGAAGATCATATACTGGGTTTTCATCCAAGTATTCCCTGACTTCTTCAATGGTTACAGTCTGAGGGTTTTTAAAAGGTTCCGGAGCTTTTTCCTCGCAACCATAGCCCACAAACATCAGGGCTGTACATAGATACAAATAATAGGTTTTCATAGGTGTTAATAGGATTCAGAGATATGTTTTTGAGTTTTTTAGCGTTGAAAAGACGTTAAGTATTACTTTTTGTATGGATAATAGCTGGTTTTCATGGCTGCTTCATATCCAGTGAGTATGTAATTCCAGTTTTGCGTAATAGCCAATACCAACAGCCCTACTACTATGCCAATGATGATTTTCCAGACTTTCTTAGGCATAGGTCAGTGTATTTATAGGTAGGTGTGTGTCTGCTTCTGTACCCGATACCTTACCCATGTGTGGGATTTCTGTGGTACAATAGGTGCTGTGCCTCAGTGACACACCGCCTTTGGTATGCATAACTTCTGTAGAGGTTAGTTCTACAAATCCAGCCAACTGAAAGGCTACTTCATAGGCATAGTAATAGGTACGTTGGTAGGTACAAAATTGAATAGGAGCACCCATTTCACGCATTTCATGGATGTACTCCAGCGTCTGACGGCGAGACAATTGTAGCTTCTCTGCTAGTTCTTCTACATTGCCTGTCGATTTTCTGCGGATTAATAAATGCATACGTTCCATTCTTTCCAGATACTTGTGTAATAACATAGTTGTAGGTATAAAATAGTTGTAGTAGCGTTTGATGATAATAGTGTTATTCATTGCTTGATGGCTGGTAGCGTAGTGTTCGTTGTCTAACCTGTTTCAATAAAACTGGGTCTATATCAGGTATAGACGTTGAAAACTTATGGGTAGCTAACTGAAAAATAGTGGCAACGATATCTGGTGGCATGTCTGCCAGAAAAATAGAAATTACCTGAACAGGTTCCGATATAGCAGCCAGTACATCGTTGGGTGATTGGTGAAGTAAGATCAGAATACATTCGTTTTTTTTTTCTTCTGACAGATTCAAATCCTGAAATTGCTCTTGTACAAACGCCCGCAGGCGTTGAATTAGGTGATTGGCTATCTCTGTGCCTAAAGTAAGGTTATCTTGCATAGGTAATTGGGTGTATCTCGTAATGATGTTTCAAAGGTGGCCGTTTGGATGCCTGTAACCAAGCAATCTGTACCAAACCTGCTTGCCGCTGGACGAAACCCCATATAGGGACTATAACTCTTTTGCCCACACCTTTGCCTCACCGATCGTTTAGACCATTCACGCATCATGGAAACAGGTTTGGTTGCATTTATTCCCAATCGTTCTAGGGTATCAAAAATGTAGGGGTGACCCTTGTGGCTTATCGTGTCTGATAACTCTTCTGGAAAAGGGGATAAAACCGTAAAAGTGATCCGTCATTCAGAGCGAAGCGAAGAATCCCCCTAGGTACAGGCTCGGAAAAAAAGCGTTTGGATCAAGGCTCGGCTTGGTGAATGGGAAAAAACGACTCGAAACCGAGCCTTTGATCTTTGGGGATTCTTCGCTTCGCTCTGAATGACGGGTGAGAAAACACCAAAAACCTCATTTCTAGAAAAGATATGGGACAGGCTCAACCACAAGGGCCGCCTACCCAGACGGGAATAATGGGGAAACGACACCTAATCAAGATAATCCTTAAATCCAGAAATCCTACCAATCAGGGTTCAGACAGGCAAGACGCAAACCGAGTCTTGAAAAAAATAAGAGTATTGGTCACTAGTTGTTATCTGCGCATCCGCAAGTTACCCTTTTAATGGAAGTTCTTTTTTGTTTTTAGCAGTAGTTCTTTGCCGTTGACTTTTGCGTTGTTTTAGAAACTTTGAAAAATTCTCCTTTTCTTCTTTTGTCCAAGGTTCATTGATCACTGCCAAATCCATTTTTGCCAATTTCTTCAAATTCATAGAGTTAAAAATTAAAGTCCTTAAAATAATTTTGCACCAGAGTCACCGCTTGTGGGGTGTCTATAAATAATCGGTTTGCTCCATATATCTTAGCAGCCAAAAGTTTAACATAATATTCTCGGAGAGCCGTCTTAGAAACAAATGCCACTACCCCATCATACTTAGCCTCAAAAGACAGCTTACAGGCAAAGGCAAACAGATTCAATGCCACTCCATTATATAATTTGTCTTTACCTCTATTGAAACGAGCATTTTCTACCAGATGCAAAAAGATATGATCTTTTTCGTCAGATATACTTACAAGACCTTGCAAAACCTTTGGGTTTTCTTTTGTTGTTAGCTTATAGACCTGCTTTTCAGAATTGGTAAGCTCTGCTTTCCAGTTAAAAAGCCAAGCTGCTTTTTTTATCTCATTTGTAGCAACTGGCAAAACCGTAGTTTCAAACCATTCACCTGTAATTGTATTCTCAATCATAGAATGCCAATAGATAACAAATATAACCCAAATGTACCAAAATGACAATTAAATGGACTTAGATACCGCTAAAATCTGATACTTAGACAACGCACCTACAAAACCCTAGCGGCATTATGACACCTCGACCAAAGTGAGTGGACATGATACATACGCAAGCTAATCCTCGAATCCTACCAATCAGGGTTCAGACATGCTGCTTCTGACCTATCTGAGCAAAGCTATTGTACAAAAGAGCTATTAGATTGGATTTCTTCTAGCTTAACTTGCGTGACAAATAGATCCACATGTATTTTATGAGAAAAAAAATAACCACACTTACCCTTCCTAAAAAACACTTCTTTATTCATCTTCCACTTGTTTGGGCAGTTTTGTTCTTTGGTTCGTCTATAGCAGTAGCCCAACCTTGGAAACCTGCCCCAGCACCACTGATGACACCCTGGGCTGCCGATGTAAAGCCAGACAATGTGCTGGGCGAATACCCTCGCCCCATTATGGTGCGTAAGCAATGGCAAAACCTGAATGGACTATGGGAGTTTCAGGAAGCCCAAGCCTCTGATGCCGTTCCTGCTAATAAGAAACTGGCAAGCACCATACTCGTACCCTTTCCCTGGGAATCCGCTTTGTCTGGTGTACGTAAGCAATTAAGCAGCCAACGAGCTTGGTATCGAAAAACCTTTGCCATACCTGCCAACTGGAAAGGACAAAATGTATTGCTACACTTTGATGCTGTAGACTGGGAAGCCGTTGTGTATGTCAATGGCCGTTGTGCAGGCACACACAAAGGTGGATACGATGCCTTTACCTTTGATATTACGCCCTATCTGCGTACCAAAGGAATGCAAGAAATACTTGTAGCCGTTTATGATCCAGGAAGTGACGAAGGTATTGCCTATGGAAAACAATCTAATGATCGGTTTGCTAATCCGCATGGCTATTCGTATACCTCTGCTTCTGGTATCTGGCAGACAGTCTGGCTCGAACCTGTGCCTAAAAGCCACATTACAGACCTCCATGTGGTACCAGACATAGACCGTGAAGAAATTACCGTAACCGTTAACCCCTCCGCTGGTACAAGTAAAATGCGGATAGAAGTAATAGCCCTAGATGGTACGATAGAAGTTGGAAGGTCTACAGGCTTGCTGAATCACCCAATCACAGTGGCTATTCCTAAGCCCAAACTGTGGAGTCCAGATTCGCCGTTTCTGTACGATCTGAAAATTATCCTCAAAGATAGTCTTACAACAGTAGATCAGGTAGAAAGCTATGTAGGCATGCGAAAAATTTCTCTCAAACCCTACAAAGGCATGCAACGACTGGCCCTGAACAATGAATTTTTGTTTCAGTTTGGGCCGTTAGATCAGGGGTTTTGGCCAGATGGTATTTACACAGCTCCTACAGACGCGGCCCTGAAATGGGATATTGAGCAGACCAAAGCCTGGGGATTTAACATGATTCGCAAACACATCAAAATAGAACCACAACGGTGGTATTACTGGTGCGACAAACTGGGCATCTTGGTTTGGCAGGATATGCCAAGTACTTTTAATGAACGTACAGAAGAAGAAAAAATACAGTTCGAGACCGAATTGCAGCACATGGTCAAGTCACACTGGAACCATCCGTCTATTATTAATTGGGTGGTTTTCAATGAACATTGGGGTATTTATGATGTAGAACGAATGACACGGCTAGTTATGGCCCTGGATCCGTCACGCATGGTTACAGGCAATAGTGGCATTGATGCCCGCAAGCCCCATGTAGACTTTGAGGTAGGCCATATCAAGGATAACCACAGCTATCGGCCTCCTTCCTTGCCTCTGATTAGTAGCAACCGGGCTACTGTTAATGGCGAATATGGGGCTATCGGCTACAAAATAGATGGACACATCTGGGATATAGACGGTCCGTGGGTGCATTTTAACTATGCCGACAAAGAAGCCGCTACCAAAGAATACGAACGGTTTATTGAGATGTTGCTGAAATTTCAGGCAGGTGGCCTGAGTGGAGCTGTATATACCCAGTGGACAGACGTAGAAAATGAAATGAATGGACTTTATACCTATGACCGCAAAGTGATGAAACTGGACAAAGACCGGGTAACCAAAGGCAACCTGTCTACACGTGCCAAAGATAAAATGGAATAGACTTACTTCTATTTATTAATCAGATAAATGGCACTTAAAACATATGTTATACTGTATGTTGTTTCTGTGCATAAACTATTTTAAGCAATAATTAATGCAGTATGAATAATCTAATTTTTAGTAAATAATTGATTATCAATTAAAAATGAGTTTAATAAAAAATGTATCAATCTTCAAATTCGTGATTGTATGAAAAAACTACTTGTATTGGTTTCTCTGGTCTGCACAACTATCTTGCAGGCTCAAATCGTGAATTATCCTTGGCCATCTACAGCTCAGGTCTCAGATAAGTATAGTGTTAAAGCTTGGAAAGATGGACAGGAAGTGCAGTTGTTTACCCATTACTCAGAACCTAACCTGAAAGTGGGGCCAGATGGAACAGGCGTGACAGGCAATATTAAAGGACGTTCGTTGTCTTATGTACCCTTTGCTTTTAGTGGTGAAATTGATGTGGAAGTGACCAAACTCTATGGCTCTGCTTCGCCACGCGTAGACATCCAACCCAAAGCTTTTGGACTTCAACCGTATTATTTTGATGGAAAAAAAGTCCGCTTCAAACTAAAGCACCAGCCAAACAAACCTACGTACATTAGTGTACTTTTCTTTGGAGCTGACAATGAACAAAGCAATGGCTCTGCTGGAAAAGACATCAAAAACGGACTGGTATTGTTTGGTGACCTGCCCGAAATCCGCATGCCAGACCCAAATGGACCCGGTGTAGTTAAATATTCGGCTACAGCAGATCTAAGCAATGCCTCCGTGATCTACTTTGAACCCGGCGACTATAACCTGAAAGACAAATTTGCAGACGGTGTACTACGCCTCACTCGCAATGGGCAGCAGGTGTATGCTGCGGGAGGTGCCTTTATCCGTGGAGCTGTACATGGTACCAGTAAAGACGATGTGTCAGTGTTTGGAAGAGGTATTTTTACAGGAGCAGACATGGTTTGGCACGAAATCCGGACTGCTGCGGGCATAAAAGATGCTTTCATGAATTTTATGGGATCGGACAGATGCCAGTTTGAAGGAGTAACGGTTGTCAATCCGACTCACCATACTTGGCCTTCTTCTTCCAATAATATCTATCGAAATATCAAAATAATCGGCTGGGCCTCTAATCATGACGGTGTGCGTCCTGCTGGGGGATCATTGATTGACCAAGTATTTATCAAAACCCATGACGACTACGATTATGCCCGTGACCCACATGTGTTCCGCAACAGCGTAGTCTGGCCTATGCAGAATGGATCTGTAGGTCAGTTGGGATGGAATAATTTGGGTGTCGGCAAAACCACCATAGAAAACCTCTATGTCATCAATCCAGAATGGAGAGATATTAACAAACGAAACATTGCTGTGCTTGGCTCTGTGCTGCAACAAGGGGCAGATCTGGCTAATGATACCCTCCGTAATGTCTATGCCGAAGATAACATGATTGCCCTGATTCATTTAACCATGCTCTACGACCGAGCCGACCCCCTGATTGCCAGTGATCCAGGCGAACTGAAAAACTTCTATTTTAAGAATATTATTGTCGAAAAACCATTTATCGGGCCAGATGGGAAGTTGTACAAAAACAAAATTGGTGGCTATGAGTCGGGTGGTATTAAAGGTACGGTACATGACATCACATTTGTGAACCTGATTGCTGGTAACCAAGTGGTTACACAAGCTAACGCCGCCCAGTACTTTGACATAGATCCAGCTACTACCTATAATATTGTGTTTAAACAGGAAGGTGAAATCTATTCCCTCCAGACTTCCGCAACAGCTGGTGGGCAGCTGAGTCCATCCGGGACAGTTCCAACGCCAGCAGGTATGGATCGGGCTATTAATATTCTTCCGAATGCTGGATATCGGATCAAAAATGTAGTCGTAGATGGGCAGTCGAAGGGACGTTTGCAATCATATGTTTTTGAAGATATACAAGCCAGCCACACCTTGTTTGTTGAGTTTGAAGCAGCTGCCAACGATTACTACAGCCAGCCACCAGTAGCGGCTCAAACGGTTACACCCATCAAAGGAAAAACACCTTTGTTCGTTACCTTTGATGCGTCTGCTTCAAAAGACCCTGACGGAGAAGCCCTGCGTTATGCCTGGAACTTTGGCGATGGATCGGTCAGTGATACCTCTACCATAGCCATGAAAACCCACACCTATACCACTGCTGGAAAATACCAGTCTGTGCTTACAGTATGGGATGCAATGGGCAATGCCGATGCTGACACTGTAGCTATTGAAGTGACAGATTCACTGGTAGTATGGTATCGTTTGCTGAAAAACTTGCCATACGACAATCAGATTATGCCATACCTCCAACTCAACAACACAAGTGCCAATGCCATTCCATACAATGATTTGACAGTTAAATACTGGTTTACAGCCGAACCGCCCGCCTCACTGACTACCTACGTAGACTATACCCCTACAGGTAAAAATACCATGCTGGCAACCACTCAAATGGTATCTCCAGTCAGAGAAGGGGCAAATAGGTACCTGAATCTGGCGTTTACACCTAATGCAGGTATATTGGCTGCCTACCAGAAATCTGGACAGATGCAGGTGCGAGTAGTGGCAACCAACGGTGTGGCCTTTGACGAAACCAATGACTATTCCTACCTCAATACATCTCTATGGAATGTTCATCCACAAATTACCCTGTATCAGAAAGGAATGCTGGCTTGGGGTGTTGAACCTACCCTAGGCATTGCCACTGCCACACGTTTGGCAGACACGCAAATGTGTACAACGTGCAAAACCGTAGGTGTGTATGTCTATCCGAATCCGTTTAGCCAGGAATTGACACTTACCTTTGATACAAAACTTCAGCCAACCGAAATTATACTAACAGATCTGTCGGGCAGAATGTTGCTAAAACAACAAGTCACCTCAAAACAAATGAAGCTTGACCTGCCCACTGGACTCACACATGGCATGTATATGTTGCAAGTACTGGCTCCATCCGGAAAACAGACCATTCCTGTGATGAAGTGGTAGAAAGGATGCTATGAAGAAATAAAAGCCCACTTTCGTTATACAGACAACGGAAGTGGGCTTTTATTTATAGCAAAAGATACAAACAGGTAGTATTAGGATTCGCCTAGTCTGCGTTTGAGTTCCTCCAGTTGCTTGAGCAGGTCACTAGTCTCTTTTTTACTTTCATCCAAAGCTTTTTCTTTTTCTATCAAGGCTTGTTGTAGTTCCTTTTTTTCTTTTCGTTCTTTTTCTATAAACGCATCAATCGTTCGCCAGGCTTCCTGTTCATCTTCAATCTTCTTACGTTCTTCTGGTTCTGTGCCTGAGTGGTGCAGAATGTCTGTGATGAGTTGTACTTCTTCTAGGTCAGCCTGATGGGTGTATTTTTTAATAATCTTGGTGTCATCCGTAAAATGAGCCTGCTCAAACACACTCAGTAGTTTATCCAGACGAGTCTGGTAACGGTTGGTAATGCGGTGTACCTGTACTACAAAACTATCATGGGTGAGTTTTTCTACAAAATCACTTTTCTTCTCGATCACCGTTTTATGTACCATATCCTGATAGATGCGGTTTACCTTGATACATGGACTCTCGATGTCAGGCAGGGTAAATCCCAGAATATAGATAGTAGTGATGGGAAGAATGGTTTTTTCCTCATTAACTAGGTCTTCTTTTTTATATTGTTCAGCCAGATATCGGCGAAAACGCATCAAATCCAGTTGATTTTTAGCTTTTTGTATTTCAATCAATACCTTTTTGTATTCACCTGCGGCATTTTTAATGGTGGCAATAAAATCAAGCCTAAAAATAGATACACCTGCTAGTTCGTTTGTATAGGTAAACTCCTGTGGTTTGACTTCAATGGCTTCGATGGTTTGTTCCAGAAGTGTGCCAATGAAAAACTTGGCTACTTTCTCGTTTTCCATCATCCGCTTAAATACTACATCATATATAGGATTTGCAATGACCATATTTTGTTGGATTGATATAGGACAAAGATAGACAAAACTGTTTGTTTGAGAAAGAATCCTGTGTAAGTACTTCATCACCACTTCATTTCAGGGCATGTTCATAAAAAATTTATTCGGTCAAAGCATTGGACAAATTTAAAAACAGTCCGTCATTGCGAGCGGAGCGAAGCAATCTCCTAGGCACAGGGTATAGCCCTGTGTATGTTGCGTAAGTCCTAGAGTTGACAAAGAGAAAATAATTTTTTTGAAACCATTTAACCATTAAAAAGTATTGGTTTGTATAATTTTATCTCAGACCTTTGCTAAACTTGTGTAAAAAACTAAATCATATGCAAAAGAAACCTTTTTATGTGCTCTTACTGCTGTTGGCAGGACTCATGCAAACGGCGTGTGGACAGAAAAATCTTTCCCTATCCGTAGATGAATTTGATAAAAAACTGGCTGCTACTCCCGAAGCTCAATTGATAGACGTTCGTACACCCGAAGAATACACCAAAGGACACCTGAAAAACGCCGCAAACTGGAATATTAGCGATGGGCAGTTTGAAAGTAATCTTTCGGAGCTGGACAAAAGCAAGCCTGTGTTTGTCTACTGCCTGTCGGGTGGTCGTAGTGGCAGTGCCGCTACCATACTGGCCCAACAAGGCTTCAAAGAAGTGTACAATATGGATGGAGGGTTTATGAAATGGTCGCAGGCTGGAAAAGAAATGGAAACAGCTGTGGCAGCTTCCGCAGATGAATTTTCTGCCGGACAGTTTGAACAGACTATTAAAAATACACCCCTAGTACTCGTAGATTTTAGTGCCGTCTGGTGTGGACCATGCAAACAACTCAAGCCCATTGTACACAAACTGGAAACAGAATTTGCCTCCAAACTGAAAGTAGTTAATGTAGATATAGACAAAAACCCGTCTATTGCCAAAGACAAAAACATAGAGGCATTGCCTACACTGATGCTCTACAAAAACGGACAGCTAGTATGGCAGCAGATTGGTCTGACAGACGAGGCTACTTTACGGAGTCAGATTAACCAATACGTTGTTCAGTAAAAAACCGTAAATTCCTGCTCTCACACAGGATTACGGCCCTCAAGTCTGGTACGAGATTGGAAACGTAAGTTCGGCGAAGCCAATCTCGCACCAGACTCATCCATAACTCACGTTATTTATCTTTCGTAAAACTTCTTTCACCAGCCCGTATGGGTATGGGCAGGTGGTTCTGACTAGGCGGAATAGGGCAGGAGTAGCTAGTATTATACGCACAAAACGGATTGTAGGCAAAATTGAAGTCCAGCATCAGTTTGGTCGTTCCTTCCTTCCATTCTACATCCAGGTATCGACCGCCGCCATAGGTATCCACCCCATTGGTTTTGTCTGTAAAGGGTAAAAATAGCTGAGACTCTGACAGTTCCTGTTCCGACTTGAGTAGCAGTAGCTTATGCTTTTCTCCCCTGAGCTGAAAGGTGGCAAAGGCGTACCGTCGCATAAATTCGTTGGTGCCATCGGTACGGCCCACCTTTAGGCGTGTGGTGTCGTCTATGAGTTCTATCTCAGCCAAAATCCGATACGCTTGGTCAGGGGAGTAATAATGCAGTTGTTTGAAGGTTTCCCTGTCGGCCAGCGGCGATTCGGGAGAATTTCGGAAAAACTCATCCTTTTCCACCCGAAATTTAATCAGCTCATCTTTATAGGAATCTTTTTTACCTGTAAACACAAACGTATACACCAGTACCAGCACCACAATAGCTACTACCCCAAAAAAATATACCTTTCCTGCATTCATTGTATCAAATTCAATTGTACTATTTTTAATTTGTCTCTACAGAATTCCTTCATCAGCAAAGCTAAAATACTGTTTCTCGGTTATAATTACATGATCCAGCACTGGGATATCTAGGTATTTGCCAGCTTCTTTCAGTTTGCGTGTCAAGTCACGGTCAGTCTGGCTAGGTTTCAGGTTGCCAGACGGATGGTTGTGTACCAGAATAATAGCTGAGGCTAGGTGTTCCAAGGCAGATTTAAAGATCAGCTTCGGGTCGGCTATTGTTCCAGCAACACCTCCAGCACTGATCTGTACTTTTCGGATCACCACATTGGCTCGGTTTAGCAGCACAATCCAGAACTCTTCATGAGGCAAATCCAGTAAGTGTGGCTGCATGAGTTCAAATATATCTCTGGCAGAAGTAATCGTTTTTCGTGCGGGCAATTCTTCTTCTTTTCGCCTTCTGCCTAGTTCCAGGGCTGCTACAATACTGATAGCCTTTGCTTGGCCAATACCTTTAAACTTTTCCAGATCTTTGATAGTGAGCTTGGCCAGACTATTCAGGTTATGATCTACACTACTCAGAATCTGCTTGGCCAGGTCTACAGCACTCATCGAAACCGTTCCTGAACCCAGCAGAATTGCAATCAGCTCGGCCTCAGACAAGGCAGCTTTTCCTTTGAGTAGAAGTTTTTCACGCGGGCGGTCTTCTTCGGCCCAGCTTAGTATCTTAGTAGTGGTTTGAGAAAGCAACATAAACAGATAGCAATAAAAAGACTGCTAACTTAAAACTATTTTTTGGATGAATGATACATCTGAGTCATAAATTCTATCTAATTTCTAGGAAATAGGACAGCGTAAAAATACGTGTGGTGAGAGAACTCTTTACTTTGGCTATCTCATAAGGTATTATGATTACATTCGAAGGCTTTTCTGGCAGTTATATTTTCTGTACTCTACAAGCGTTAGTATTTTGCATAGGTGAAAAAAAACAATATACTTTATGGGTAAACAGACGATTTTTAATTTTTTTTGTCAGTTATTGGAAAAAATTATTTTTTTTTAATGAAAAAACCATGTTATTTATGTCCTGATTATTGATGGCTGAAAAAAAGGAGTTTACCCGCTATTTAGCAGAAAAGAGTACTTTCTTTTAAATGAGAAGTATATATTAAAAACAGAGAAGTGAAAATAAAAAGGAGAAAACAAGAGCCAGACCTATCTATAGTTCTAGCCCTTGAATGAAAAGTTGAAGTGATTGAATCTTTTCCATTTTTTCACCCATTTCTTCTTGTACTTCTTCTGGGGAAACTTTTTTCATAGGAATATGGCTATTGTCTGGTACCAGAACCCAGTTCATACTATAGCCGCGACTATGATAAAAAAGCAGAAGACGTACAATGTTATGTAAACTTCCCATGCCTTTTTCAGCCCTCAGAATCACATTTTGAGTCAAGCTCAGTTGTTTAGCTAGGCGTCGCTGAGACCACTCTGTGCCTGTTTCGGCAGAGAGTGCCTTTCGGAACTCAATCAAACGACGGCCTATTTCTTCATTGGTAATACTATTCATGTGCACATGGATAATGACAATGGATGGAGATCAACTACGTATATAAATAGATATAGTGTCCCTGTTTGACACAAGCAAAATAGTAAAAAGCAAATTAAATTAAAAACAGAAACGTAGAATATGAAAATAGTTTATTCAATACTTGTAATCGTTGGTCTGGTTTGGTTCGTTTCGTGCAAAAGTACAACTATTGAACCAATTTCTCCATCAGAATGCCACTTAGACTGTAAAGATTTTTTGAATGCCGATGATACCCAAGCAGTTGCCGCTTTTTTGAAACGCATTACACAGGCTACAGCCGCCCGTACCAGTCAGGAATTACTGGCCGATCACTATAACGAGCTAGGTGTAGCCGCAGACCTACAAGGCAACAACGAGCAAGCGGTTGGTTACCATACCCAAGCTTTGGAAATTCGCCAAACCTTGGCTGATGCACATGACATAGCCAAGTCTTGCAACAACCTAGCTATTGTGCAGTATAACAAAGGCGAATATACCATTGCCCAAACCTTGTATCTGGAAGCTATTGAGCTATTTCATGAGGAGGAAAGAGCCCAATGGGAAGCCCATACACTTAGAAATTATGCCCTGATGCTACAGACACAACAAAACTATACCGAAGCCAAAAATAGGTATATAAAAGCCTTGACCATCTGGCAAAATATGGGCAATACGGCACAGGTAGCCCTGCTGCAAAGAGACTTGACTGTTCTAGAGAATCTGGCAACTAGCCTAGGGGCACGTGAGGGAGATGAAATATATGAAACCGAAGATGCTCTAATTCCAGCAGAAATAGTGACCCCGGCACTACCTATTAGTATGGATGGAGGAGGAATACACGGCGGACCCATACGCTTTCTAGATAATTAATGAAGTGGTTGAGTGATATTATTGTATTTGATTATCAAAAAGGTAAGCCCCCAATCCGTGCACTGAACGCTCATTTGGGATGTCCAACAGGGAGGGGCTTTGGGCAATGTGGTTCAAAGCTCCTCCCTGGTAGACGACAAAAAGGGCTAACCTGTGCGAGGGGGAGGGGTTTGGTAATCAAATGATAACAACTTATTCGTATGCAAAGTAGATGAACTTATTGTACTAAAAAATACAAAAAACTTATCCCGCTCCGCTATGCAGATAGCCTCTTCTTATCAAAGAGAGAGTTGGGAAAATTGCTAATCCTATCCATATCTGTGAAATAAACCCTAGTATACATATGAAATCACTTCTCGTTTTTTGTTTCGTAGGTCTACTTGTTATGAGTAGCTGTACCCAAGCCTATGACGAAGTATTTGTTTCTCTGGAGAACAAAGCAAAAGTGATGGGGTATTATGAGAATGCCAGTAAATTGCTAGATACAGAGCCACTACAAGCCAAAATATCTGCCAAGAAAGCCTTGGAACTCTCCGAGCACATGTACTATACCAAAGGGGAAGCAGATGCACACTATATGCTGGGGCTAGCATATGATTACCTGGGAGAATATGGAAAGGCAGTAGACCATCATTTGAATGCCATTCGCTACAGAGAATCTATTGATGACGAGGAAGGACTATTAGACTCCTATAATAACTTAGCTATTTTGTATCAGACTATTGACTTAGCAGAGGAGGCCGAGCAATATTACCAGATAGCCCTGGGTCTGGCTGTAGAGCTAGACAATAAAGAATACCAAGCCAAGATAAACCATAACATAGGTTATCTATTTCAGAAAATAAAAAACTATGACAAAGCACAGGTATACTATACCAAATCCTTAGACCTTTATAAGGCAGTAGGTTCTAAAAAATATATTGGGTATCTCTACAATGACCTTGGGTTAATTAACGAACTGAAACCCCATGCCGATTATAATTCTGTCTTAGCCTATTACAAAGAATCTCTGAAAGTGAATGAGCAAAATTCTTTTGTTGAAGGCGTTGGATGGTCATGGGGTAATATAGGCAGAACCTATATAAAACTAGATCAGCCAGAAACTGCCCTTGAGTATTTAATAAAAGCAGAGGTTATCTTACAGGAGAAAAAAGATTATCCTAATCTTATTTTTACACTCTCCGCCAAAGCAGAAGCATACCAAGCACTAAATAAGCTAGCAGATGCCAAAGAGGCTATTGCTGAGGCAGAAGCGTTAGAGCCTCAGTTAGCAGGGGTGAACAAAGAAAATCTGTTAGAGGTGCATCAACTAGCACAGAAAATCTACGAACAAGCCTCCTTACCTGCCCAAGAGAAAGCCTATAAAGACAAAGAAACGCAACTACAAAAGGAAATAGAGTTCAGCAAAGAGGCAGGACGCATCGAACAGTATAAGGGGCAGGCAGATGCATTTAAAGCCGAAAGTGACTTCAAGAGCATGATGGTTGCCTATGAAGAAAAACTGAGTAACTTATTGAAAATTGCAATAGCCCTTATCGTTGTTTTTTTAATCATTATCGCCATTCAGTATCGTACCACCAGAAAAATTATGAAAGATTACCGGGATTTTATCGTCAAACGGGATAGCGGGCTAGATATTTTTAACTAATCTGAGTCTGAATATCTTGATTTAGAGGTGGTTGAGAAAGATAGTTAAAACCGATAGAAAAATTCAATCAAATTTGATTGAATTTTTCTATCGGTTTTTGTATGTTTATACTTTAGTATTTTCACACCACTAATTTTCGACATTATGCGTATCGGAATTCAGCAAACTGACGAAATAACCTCCGTTATGGAGCGGCTACTACCTAATCGCTTGGATGATAATTTTACGAAAGAAGAACTTTCAGCTTATTTATCAGTCCTGGCAGAAACTATGCTACGAATTGAGCGGAAACTTGACCAAACACTGGATCGGAAATGAGCACAAGCACTTAGGCTACTAGCCTACCAGGTCTTTTGCTATTTTGTATCCATATATATCCCACTCTATTGTCTTTCTGAAAGAACGGACATGGAGTGGGAATGTGTTTTTTAGGTAGTTTGGATGGTGAGGGTAATGGCAAAATGTGTTTCGTCTTCTTGCTGCTGTCGGTATAGCACAAAAGAGAAAAGAGAATGAGTGTAGATGAAATTTGTGAACACCCATGTATAACTCTCAGGCAGAGTCTAGGCTGGCTGGCCTAATGAAAGTGAAGGATTAACTGCATAACAAAAAGCCTTGTGTTTTTGACACAAGGCGGAATATCTTTATACGAAACAATACTCCCGAAAGTGGTATACACTTTCAGTACTGCTACAAGAGATACGTAAAACTTAGGCTGCTACAGCTAGAGAACGTACGAATCTTGACAACCGGGATTTTTTGTTCGCTGCGTTGTTCTTATGAATAACGTTTTTCTTCGCCAGCTTGTCCAACATGGAAGACACAGTCTTGTACAGTGCCTGAGCTTCAGCTGAATCTGTCGTAGCTTTCAGTTTTTTGATAAACGTACGAGTAGTTTTGGCTTGAAAACGATTTCTCAGACGTTTCGCCTCGGTTGCCCGGATTCTTTTAAGGGATGACTTATGATTTGCCATTGTATGTTAAGACTGACTAAATAAAATGCTTTTTCTAAAAAGGACTGCAAATATATGAGAATTGTCTTGACATACAAAATAATTAAGCAAAAAAGTTTTACTAGTTTTGCAACCTAGCAATAAACTTTCCAGCCTAGTCGGGTTCGTGTATGTACAAACGTGTTTTTTTTGGGATGTGGCTCGTATGCCTGAATGCAGCAACTACATCTGCCATGGCTTGGGGCTTTTATGCCCATAAACAGATTAACCGACTGGCTATGTTTGGGTTACCTCCCGAAATGCTACCGTTTTACAAATGCCACAGCACCTATATTATTGAAAATGCGGTCAATCCAGACCGTCGTCGGTATGCTGTACCTGGCGAAGCTGCTCGGCATTACATTGATCTGGAAACCTACGGCGACAGTGCCCTTTTTCACTTACCATACCAGTGGAAACAGGCGGTTGCTCAGCATTCGGAAGATACCTTGCAGGCACATGGCATTGTTCCGTGGTGTATTTTGCAGGTCAAATACCAGCTTACTGAAGCCTTCCGGCAGCACAACAGGCCACGCATTTTGGCCTTGTCTGCCGATCTGGGTCATTACATTGGTGATAGCAACGTGCCGCTCCATACCACCCACAACTACGACGGCCAGCTCACCGGGCAGCGTGGCATTCATGGGCTGTGGGAAGCCCGCCTGCCTGAGCTTCTGGATCATACGTATGACTATTGGGTAGGACAGGCCCAGTATGTGCCACATCCGGCTCAGCGGGTCTGGCAGGCCCTGCAACAGGCCCACGCGGCTGTTGATTCGGTACTTTTATTCGAGAAACAGCTTTCGGCCCGTTTTCCTGCAGATAAAAAATATAGTTTTGAAACCAAAGGAGGTGTCACTCAGCGGGTATACGCACGGGCTTATGCCGAAGCCTACCACCAACTACTGCATGGACAGGTAGAACGTCAGATGCGGGCTTCTATCACAATGGTGCGAGATTTCTGGTATACTTGCTGGGTAGATGCCGGGCAGCCTGATTTACAGCAGCTTATTGATGGCCCAGACACGCCTTTGCTACCAGATTCCCTGCATCTGCCAGGCCCACCACTGGATTCCTTGCAGATTCGACCACATGAGACAGAAACTGGCTTCCTGCCTTTTCATATACCTGATGCCTTGCCTACACCTTCTGCCCAGTGTCCGATGCCAGATATATGGATATGGGTAAAACTTTATTTCTGGGAAAAAAGATGTAGTTCTGGGCTATGTTTGAAAGTATATGATAAAAGTATTGGTTTGATTATCAGTAATTTGTCTGTAAATTTAGTAAAATGCACCTCATGTAAATACCTCTTTGTCGGATGAAAATACTTTCTGCTTCGCAAACCCATCAAGCAGATGCCTATACAATGGCACATGAACCTATTACATCCGTGGAGCTGATGGAACGGGCTGCCCATGCGTTTGTTGGGTGGTTTTTGTCGCATATAGCTCCTTCACATTCCATCCGAATCGTGTGTGGCTTGGGAAACAATGGAGGAGATGGACTGGCCATTGCTCGGTTGCTGCATAAACGGCACTACGAAATAGAGGTATATATAGTCTGGTATACAGATCATACCTCTGGTGATTGTGGGGTCAATCTGAATCGGTTGCCACCCGTGATTCCTGTCCATCATATACGTGAAATGGCTGATATTCCAGTGATTCGGCCTACGGATGTATGGGTAGATGCCATCTTTGGGTCAGGCTTAAACCGTCCAGTAACTGGGCTGGTAGCGGCTGTCATTCAGGCCATTCATGAGGCTGCACCATATGTAATTGCAGTAGATATTCCATCAGGTTTACAAGCAGATGCACATACCGCAGCGGGCGAGATCATGCATGCCACGCATACAGTGTCTTTTCAGCTGCCCAAACTGGCCTTTCTACTACCACAAAATGCGGCGTTTGTAGGGACATGGCATCTGGTAGACATTGGGCTACATCCCCAAGCCCTGGAACAGGCCCATACACCATTTTATTATGCCGATAGAAAAATAGTAAAACCCTGGCTGCGAGCCCGTCAAACGTTTTCGCACAAAGGTACGTATGGACATGCCTTACTGGTAGCTGGTAGTTATGGCATGACGGGGGCCGCCATACTAGCTTGTGGTGGGTGTTTGCGGGGAGGGGTAGGCAAGCTTACCGTTCAGTCGGCTCTGAACAACTATACAATTTTGCAACTAGCAGTGCCAGAGGCTCTTTTCTTGTCAGATTTAGACGACAATCTGGCGGCATACTCAGCCATAGGAGCTGGGCCTGGTCTAGGCGGAGGGTTAAATGTACTACAAAGACTCATTCAGCTATGGACAAAAGCTTCGAAGGTTCCGATGGTGCTCGATGCGGATGCACTGAATGCGTTGGCAACAGACAAAGGCCGGGAGTGGCTACCCAAATTACCACCTCAAACCATCCTGACCCCACATCCCAAAGAATTTCAACGCCTGATCCAAACCTCTTGGGACAATGATTTTGTTAAGCTGGATATGTTGCGGGACTTTGCTCGTACCTACCAGGTGATTGTGTGTCTGAAAGGGGCTTATACCACTATGGCCTTGCCTGATGGGCGACTGTTTTTTAATTCCACAGGCAATCCGGGCATGGCTACTGGAGGTACTGGTGATGTACTGACAGGCCTTATTACTGCTTTGCTAGCCCAAGGCTATCCACCTGACCAAGCGGCCATACTGGGTGTGTACCTGCACGGATTGGCTGGAGACGAAGCCGCTAAAACCAAAGGCTACCATTGCCTGATTGCCTCAGATCTTATTGACCACCTGCCACAGGCATTTAGGAGTTTGGAGGTATAGATAAATAGTTAATTGTGGAATGGTTAATGATTTTTTTTCTGAGGCTAGAAGTTTTTTAACCATTCAACCATTTAATCGTCACACTCACCTGAAGTTAATTTTAGAGATGCAAAAGGCGGATTTTTGGAACGAGCTGACTAAGCCCCAACGGGGCGTAATCTATCAGCACAGGGTGCAGCCCTGTGAATGGAGAACCATTAATCTTTGGATGTCTGAACATTTACTTCTTTTCGGTACCGTACAATTGCAATAAGGCCAATCAGAGCCCAGATTATATTTACAGCGGCAGATGGATAAGCTCCATGATAGCTTGTATGCAGAATCAGGCATAGACTTCCTAGTATGTTCAGCCATTTATACATAGGTGAAGCAGCGGATAGTTTGCCTTGCATATTCATAAAATAGGCTACAACGACCATCGCAGAACCTATCCATCCGGTACTTTCCACCAGAAACTCAGTACTAGTCATAGAAATAAAATATACATGTAACACAAACCAAGCCCTGAAGGGGCGAAATCCATTAGCACAGGGTAAAGCCCTGTGATACGGATGCTGCCCTGTGAACCATAGATACATAGCAGAACTCCTGCCTTTTATTTTGGGGTCACTAATGAAATTGTCAGGAAAGATAATTTTTTTTCGGAGTCCATGCAACCTTTCACGGCCTTTGCGGGTCTACTTCTTTGAGAGAAACAGATACATGAATTTTTAGTACCAATCACATACTCCTAAATCTAACTGAATGACATTCAGTGATGACGACTTAATAGAAGGCTGTATACATGGCGACCGTACCCGGCAACGACAGCTTTACGAACGTTTTTCCCGAAAAATGTTTGTAGTATGTCTACGCTATACCAAAGGTCGGCTGGAAGCAGAAGATGTACTACAGGAAGCATTTATTAAGATTTTCGAAAAAATAAAAAATTTTCGTCGCGACTGCCCCTTGGAAGGGTGGATCAAGCGGATTGTCATCAATACCGCCCTGAATCAAAACCGAAGCAAGTTGTATCTTTTTCCAGCAGTAGATATAGAAGACACTAATGAATATATTGATGAGAATACATCTTTGGCAAGTTTTAATTTTCAGGAATTACTTGCGATTGTGCAGCAACTCTCACCCCGCTATCAGGTAATTTTTAACCTGTATGCCATTGAGGGCTATCAGCATAACGAAATTGCTTCCATGTTGGGCATCAGTGAAGGTACTTCCAAGTCGCAGTATGCTCGTGCCCGGGCTATACTCAAGCAAATGATTGAAGAAACACAACAAATACCCTATGAACGCTTCAGAAAAGAATAGTTTTGAAGAACAATGGCGCAGTGCGTTTGAAGATGCCGAGTTGTCTCCAGAGCCGTTAGTCTGGGCTAATATAGAAATGCAACTGGCAGATAAAGAGGCTGATAAATATAAGAGACGATTGTTTCTGTTTAAAATGCGGGCAGCGGCAGGCATAGCCATTCTGCTGGTAGCTGTAGGTATATGGGGACTCAATAGCTATTTTGGGCAGCAGCCACTAGTAGCCACTGGCGGTACGCCCATGCCTGCCACAACAACGCAAACTTCTAAGGCAGCATCTGAGCCGTTGGGTGTAGCGTCTACCCCTGACCAGACTATAACAAAATCTACTGAAGGATCTGATGTATTGGCAGAGGACACACCTCCTATTGCAACAAAGGTAACAAAACCTGCCCCAAAGGCAGCACATTCTGAAAAAGGAGTTTCAGAAATGCAAAAAACATTTCACAGAGAGACTATTGCTACTACAACTATGCGGGTTGATACAACGAACACGGCTCATCTCAGGCAAAGGAAAAAAGTTCGACCTGTATCTGCTGATAGCCAGTCTGAAACTCCTGTGTACGTGGCTATGACACCTGCACATACAAAGGGGGGGCATATCAGCCAGATACAGGAAACCCGCATGAATCCTGTAACAAATACCTCTCAAACAGAGGTTCAGAATGAGTTGTTGGCTGAAAAAGTAGTGCCTGAGGTAAAAAATACAGATGGTACAAACGGTATATCAGTAGTAGCAGAAACTTCAGTAAACACTTCTGAAACACCTCAGGTTGTAGCTGATGTGCCGACCATTGTTTCTGGTGGTATAGAGATAACTCCGCTGACACCACATTCGATTCAGACACAGTACCACATACCTGCACCCAAAGATATACGCTGGAAACTCTATGAAGACTTTTGGAATCGGGTAGAGGCTACAGAAACTGCACAGTTGAAAAAGAAAAACAAAGACTCCCAGCAGCCACGCTGGCAGGTAGGAATGGGTTTGGCTACTGGACTTTTTAATCCGAATTTTATTGCCAACCATTCATCTGCTACACTGCCAACTACTTTTACAGGTGTTTTTTTTGATGCGAACCAACATGTAAAGTCAGGTTTTCAGAGTACCCCCATTGTTAAAACCAATGAAATTTCTCGTAAAGGGGTGGCTTATGCAACAAGTGTACAAGCAGAATATGCCCTCAGTAAACGGTTTTCTATACAAGGTGGGCTACAATATAATTACAACCATTCGCAGGTAGAAGTTTCACCTGCACTGGTAAATATAGCCGAGTCCCAACTATCTACTGCATTTTCTAATGTACTGAATAACGGTGTTTTGTTAAGGAGTGTTGATACGTTTTCGGCAGGGCCTGTCTTTAATGGGAACGGAGGGTACACACCGATAAAAATAGACCCACAGGTGGTCAGCAATACCTATCAGTATGTGCGGGTTCCTATGCAGGTATTATACAAACTACTGAACCGTACAATTCGGGCAAGTGTAGGCACGGGTGTATCGGCAGATATTTTTCTCAAGAATGCCATTGAACAAGCGGGAAGACAAGGAGAACACTTGGAAATTACACCTGCCAACAATTCGGTCTACCGCAATATAGGTTTTAGTGGTTTGCTGAGCTTGAAAATGGATTATACGTTTGCCAAACGATACAGCATTTTTATTGAACCATCGTATCGGCAGGCATTAACTTCCTTTACAACCTCTAAGCAGTTGGAAAGTTATCCCAACTGGTGGGGTATTGGTACTGGATTTCAGTATCGGTTTTAAGTTGCCTGTTATACGTTTGTTCTACTGTCTGATAGTCAAAACTTTATTGTATCTAAGAAATCACTAGTGTGTGCAAAGGGAGATTTTCAAAAATAGAGTTATTCTAGTTTGATTGTCAGTTAGTTGTTTGCCATGTTAAACCCCAACCCAATAGGGAGGGGTTTGGGACAACGTTTTTTAAGCGTCTCTCTAGTGGAGTACAAAAACGATAGTTCTTGAGCCAGCTTGTACAGGAGGTGGAATTCACTAGCAAAGATTTTACAATAACCACAAGATATAATAACTCTAAATTATTAACTCCTCTAAGAATCCAGAAAAAATGGCTTTGCAGAGATTGGGTTTGGGCCTACCTATATCTGACGCAGGTATTTTCAGGGGTTTTCTGAAATTGTACATAACATATACTTTAATCCTATTATTACCTGTATGACACGTTATTATTTGTATTTCCTGTTGTGTTTTCTTATGCTAGGCAGTATGTTTTTGGTGCAAAGTTGTACCGATAGCTGTGAGCAAACTTTTGTATACACCATCTATGAACCTGTGTATATGACCAAAGAAGCCTTTGTGGCAGGAGCTCGTATAGAAAGCCCCCGCCAAGTACAGCATCCTGGAAAAATTTATATCAAAGACCAATATTTATTTATTAACGAACATGGAAAAGGCATACATATTATAGATAACCGGAATCCGGCTGCCCCTCAGGCTCTTTCGTTTATAGCTATACCTGGTACAGTAGACATGGCAGTCAAAGATCAAATATTATATGCCGACAGCAAGATGGACTTTCTGGCTATTGACATTACCGATCCTACCCATCCAAGTATCATAAAACGGCTTTCCAATGTATTTACTTATACCCAGACATATCCAGGCAACTGGTGGGTTTCGTCTACTATGCCACCAAACCTAGATACAGAAAAGAATGTGATTCTGGATTGGGTGAAAAAAGAGGAAAAACGAGTAGAAGAATGCAGCAATATGAAAACAGGCTGGATACAGTGGCGAGGAGGATGGGCATTTGCCTCTATGGAGAAAAGCTTTGCAGCTCCACAATCTTCTACGGGTATAGGCGGATCTATGGCACGTTTTGCAGTGGTAAAAGACTTCTTGTATACGGTAGATAATTGGCAGGTACGTCTGTTTGATGTACAGAATCCTGCCGAACCTGCATTGAAGAAGGAACAACATATAGGCTCTGGCGTAGAAACCATCTTTCCATACAAAAACCATTTGTTCTTTGGCACTACTACTGGTATGCTGATTTACAGTATAGCCAACCCTGAAAACCCCACGTATGTAAGTCAGGTCTCTCATTTTTTTGGTTGTGACCCAGTAGTGGTACAGGATAACTATGCCTATGTAACTGTGAAAGGAGGTACTTCCTGCCGGTCGAAGTGGGATAGCCAGCTGGAAGTCATAGATATTAGTGAGATTTCCAAGCCTAAAACTATCAAAACCTATACCATGGAAGATCCGAATGGGGTAGGTATAGATGGAAATACCCTTTTTATCTGTGATGGCAAGGCCGGACTGAAAATATTTGACGCATCAGATAAAACAACCATTACTGAGCATCTGCTGCACCGTAAAGATATACACGCCTACGACATTATTCCCTACAACAAACTAGCCATCATGATTGGCAATGATGGCCTGTATCAGTATGACTATACCGACCCTGCCAAACTAAAACTGCTTAGCGTGATTCCGATACAGAAACAAGAGTAGTGTTATTTTTGATTGAGTTTCAAGTTTTTAAAATGCTACCATCCCACCGAAGGCTTCGCCTGAAGCGAAACCTTCGGTTATACAAACAGATGTAGGTGTAAATACACGAATAATTAATCAAAAGCAATGCTAATGACCATTACCCGAATCGTATATATATCCCATTTTTTAACCATTAGACTAAATTTACTATGAGAAAGACAATCTATGTTACACTAGCCATTTTTTTGCTAACCGTTTTCTCTTGCCAAAAAGACTGCTCATTGCCAGAGCCAGAGTCATCTATGATGGTTGTAAGAGACTGTACGGGCACCTATTTACGCATCAACGGAAAAGATTATCGGGTGTGTAACCTGGAGAAAGTAGAGCCTTTTGCCGACGGAAGTAAAGTGGTTGCTACTTTTATAAAAATAGACCCGTGTAATGGCTCTGCAAAAGATGCTGTTATCTGTTATATGCTTCATCCCAATGAAGGTTGGATAGAAGTAACCAGCATACGCTAAGTGCTATGGATAAAACTACAGGTGACAGAGGTCAATAGCAGAGAAGAACTTTTTTTTACCAAAAAACCTGTTATTTTTCCGCTATTGTTCACCTGTAATGTTTGCGTTCATGAAATTAAAAGACATTTCGACACTACCGCCACACGATGCGGATAAGGAAACGATTAAAAATCAGACAGAGAAACTGATTGAGAAAATACAGGACAGACAAAAGATACTCTATGCCCAGAGTGAATACAGCCTGCTCGTTATTTTGCAGGGATTGGATGCTTCTGGCAAAGATGGAGTACTCAATGATGTGTTCCGAGGCTTGAACTTGCTGGGTGTGCAGGTATCGGCTTTCAAAGCTCCTACCGAAGAAGAACGCCGCTATGACTTTCTGTGGCGGATTCACAAACAAGTGCCAGGCAAAGGGATGATTGGTATTTTCAATCGGTCTCATTATGAAGATGTATTAGTGCCCAGGGTAGAAAAATGGATTGATAATAAAACCGTTGAAAAACGATTCCATCACATCAATGATTTTGAAAAACTGCTTATGGAAAACAATACGTCCATACTTAAATTTTATCTGCATGTATCAGAAGAAGAACAACTGGAACGCCTGCGTGAACGCCTAGATGAACCAACTAAGTTCTGGAAACACAACGATGGTGACTGGGCTACAGCAGCCAAACGCAAAAAATACCTAGAAGCTTACGACGATATATTTGACCGTTGCTCAGAAGCAGCACCCTGGCATGTGGTTCCTGTAGACAAAAACTGGTACAAAAACTATCTCATTGCCCAGAAAACCATGGCAATCGCCTTTAAATTTTTTTTTAAAGGTGATAAAAAAGCATTATAATAGTCCCAAAAAGATGGAATCTCCCCTATCTCATTTCGCATCGCTTCCAGATCCACGAGTGAAACGCAGACAACTACATGATTTTCAGGAAGTTATTGTCCTTGTATTATGTGCAGTCATTTCGGGTTGCGATGAGTGGACTAGCATAGAAGCCTATGGAAAGAGCAAGGAAGCTTTTCTTCGTACCTTCTTAACTCTACCCAATGGGATTCCTTCCCATGATACATTTGGGGATATTTTCGCAAAAATAGATCCCGATCAATTTGAGACCTGTTTTCTAAACTGGACGCATGCAGTGGCTCTTTTAAGTGGGGGCGAACTGATTAGTATTGATGGGAAAACCTTGCGGGGTTCATTTGATAGTGCCAGTAAAAAAGCTCCCATTCACATGGTGAGTGCTTGGGCCAATACTAATCGAATGGTCTTGGGGCAGGTCAAGGTAGATCAAAAATCGAACGAAATCACCGCTATTCCTTATTTATTGGAGCTTTTAGTACTCAAGGGTTGTATTGTCACTATTGATGCGATGGGTTGTCAAAAAGCCATTGCCCAGCAGATTGTCGATGCCCAAGCCAATTATGTCTTAGCCTTAAAGGGCAATCAAGCTTGTTTGCATGAGCAAGTAGAAGATAGTTTTCATCGCCAAGTCCCCCAACAAAGCTATCAAGAAGTGAGTGCCGATCATGGCAGGGTTGAAACACGTACTTATCAGGTGCTCACTGAGTTGAAGTGGATTGAAGAGCTGCCTCACTGGCCTAGCCTGCAAACCTTGGTCGCCCTGCAAGTAGAAACCTTTGATAAAGTTAGTCAAAAAACGACCCATAGTAAACGCTACTATATCAGTAGCTTGCCCGGACAGACCCCAGAACAAGTCCAAACCATTGCCCAGGCGGTCAGAGGGCATTGGGGGATTGAAATCGGCTTACATTGGTCGCTAGATGTGGCTTTTAAGGAAGATCAGTGCCGGATTCGAAAGGGATTTGCAGCGCAGAACTTATCCCTGATTCGAAAAATAGCCCTCAATCTACTCCGAAACGATAACACTAGTAAGCAAGGGATCAAAACCCGTAGATTGAGAGCTGGATGGGATGACAAATACCTCAAAAATATACTTAATATTTAAAGGCGATTGCCATG
>JACCDR011387847.1_pt1 | contig 28055 bp, 29 predicted proteins | sample 7446431 | NCBI WGS metagenome assembly JACCDR01 (sample SAMN15323443, study PRJNA562643) | freshwater metagenome | isolation source: river surface water | place: USA:Blue River Watershed | collected 2017-08-17 | reverse complement strand
GTATTGGAGATACTAGAGAGTCTTTAGTAGCTTTTTCTGAGAGTCTTAAAACAGTTGAGCATTTTAAAAAAGTTGATTTACCAATTTCAAATTTAGCCAAAGATAAGAATATAGGATTTACGATTAGTATATCTGTCGAAAACTAATATGAACCAAACTAAATCATTTAAAAAAATTATCATTTTTCTGATTCTAATCTGCATTACATTATTTGTTGCTATGTATTTTGTTTATGCTGAAATTAGGTCTAAGAATTTGAACGTTTCAAAGGTTGAGCAAGATCTTTCTCAGAAAAACACACGATATGATTATCTACTTTCTATGCAGAAGTTGGTTAAAGAAAGTGAGGTAGATATAAAAAAGATTGATAATTCAATAGTGCCAAAATCTGGTGATGTGGCATTTATCGAAAAAATAGAATCTTTGGCAAAAAATCACGATCTAAGTATATCAATTGAGTCTTTAAATCTAACAAGTGACATCAAGAATGATAGTAGTGTTGCAACTCTTAGGATTAAGGCAACTGTAGAAGGTTTATGGTCAGATATGTATTTATTTGCATCTGAGCTTGAATCTTTGCCTATTAAAATAAGAATTAATAAGTTCTTGTTAAAAAATAAGGATGAGATTCCTACAGATAAAACAAAATTGGGTAGTTTAGGTAAGGTATGGAGGGGGTCTTTCGAGATAAGTGTATTAGAATATAAATAAAATTCCTTTTTTATGAATAAAATTAAAGACTGGTATAAAAATCTAACAACAAAGAAAGTTTCATTTGAAAGAACTGGTATCAAGCCAACCAGAGATTGGAACATAGTAATTTTTACTTCAATGATTACTTTGTTTATTTGCGGGGGAATGGCATTTTATTTTTATATTAAAGTAGAAAATGGAACTTTTTTTAGTACTTACATATCAGAAGAGCTGCAAGAAGTTAAAATCAATAATAATATTTTGAATAAATTGATAACTGATCTAAATAATAGACAAAGAAAGTTAGAAGAAATACAGACTGCTAAAAAAGCTCCGGCCAACCCTAGTTTGTAAGAAAGATTTGTACCTTCGGATAATTTGATTTCCGTCAAAATCAAATTTCCTTCGGCTCACGACTCGTCTGTTTTTGTTGCTACAAAAACATGACTCCGTCGAGCACATATAGTAAAAAATCTCCAACCAAGGAGATTTTTTACTATATGTGCTCTCGGCAGGAATCGAACCTACATCAAAGCCTTAGAAGAGCTCTGTTCTATCCATTGAACTACGAGAGCAACGTAAAAACCTTAACATAAAATCTGGAAAATGATAAGACTTAATTCTTGTGGCCAGTAATAGTTTTTTGCTAAAAACTTTCCCGGCCCGACCTCGCCCCGTCGGGCTCCGGTTCGCACACGTACGAAACAATCTCCATTTTAGGAGATTGGGTTTCGTCGTGTGCGCGATACAGGACTCGAACCTGTGACCTACCCGGTGTAAACGGGTTGCTCTACCAACTGAGCTAACCGCGCATATCCTTTATTTATATACTAAAACAAGAATTACTTCAATATCTATAGAAAATTTCAAAAAAATACTGTATCATTTCAAAAATGAGTAGTGAAAATAAAATACCAAAATGTGTTGGCATTATAATGGATGGCAACAGAAGATGGGCAAAGAATAAAGGTTTACCGTTGTTAGAGGGGCATACTAATGGGGGTGAGACACTAAAAAATACAGTTGGATGGGCAAGAGACTTAGGTATAGAACATATAATTTTCTATGCTTTTTCTACTGAAAATTGGAGTAGAGCTGAGGATGAAGTTTCGCACTTGATAGGTCTCATAAGTAAATTTATTAAGAGTGAACTAGATTATTTTCATAAAGAGGGAGGAGTGTTGCATTTTGTTGGGGATCTCAGCAAATTTTCACAAAGTCTACAAAATGACTTTTTGAATTCGCAAGAAAAGACGAAAAATAATAATGGACCGCATGTGTATTTTGCCTTAAATTATGGCGGAAGATCGGAAATACTTTCAGCGGTAAAGAAAATTGTTGCTGAAAAGCCAAATCTAGAAAATATTACAGAAGAATATTTTGCAACACATTTACAAACAGGGGATATGCCTGACCCAGATATTATCATTCGTACTTCTGGTGAAATGAGGCTTTCAGGTTTTTTACCATGGCAGACTGTTTATAGCGAATTGTTTTTTACAAAAACTCTTTGGCCAGATTTTTCTAAAGATGAGTTTCAAGCGATTGTTGCAGAATATGCCGAAAGAGAAAGAAGAATGGGTAAATAAAATGGAACCAACTATCTTATACGAAGATGATGAGGTGTTAGTAATAAACAAACCAGCAGGTCTTGTTGTGCATGGTGATGGAAAAACTATAGAGAAAACTTTGACAGATTGGGTAATGCATAAGTATCCAGAAATAAAGGATGTGGGGGAGTCTGGAAAAACTTCAACAGGAGAAATAGTTCCAAGACCAGGGATTGTACATAGGTTGGATAGAGAAACTTCAGGCGTTATGCTTGTCGCAAAAACTGAAGAATCTTTTCAAAGTTTGAAAAAACAATTTCAACGTCATGAAATAAAAAAAACATATGAAGCTTTTGTTTGTGGCGAAATGAAAAATGATGAAGGTGTTATAGATAGACCAATAAGTCGAAGTAGTAAGGACTTTAGAATGTGGACTGCTCAAAGAGGAGGTAGAGGTGAGGAGAGAGAAGCTATTACAGAGTATAGGGTCCTAAATAGAAAGGACGGCTACTCATTTGTAGAAGTACGTCCAAAAACAGGCAGAACCCATCAGATCAGGGTGCATTTTAAAGCAATTAACTACCCATTAGTTGCAGATACTTTGTATGGTAAGGGAAGAGAAAATACTTTAGGTTTTAAAAGGTTAGCCTTACACTCAAAACAAGTAACTTTTCATAGTTTGTCTGGTAAGGAAAATACGGTTTCAGCGTCATACCCTAAAGATTTTGAGCAGGCTATGACCATATTGCAAAGTGCATAAACCTATGTTAGATTAGAGGTCTTATGGCAGAAGCACAAACAACAGTCCAATCACCAGTAAAAGTTATTGATAGAAAAAATCTAGATATTAGATCTGGAGATACTATTCGTGTTTGGCAAAAAATTGTTGAAAAAGGAAAGACAAGACTTCAGGCTTTTGAGGGTTTGGTTATTGCCGTTAAGCATGGAAAAGAAGCTGGGGCTACTTTTACAGTTAGACGTGTTGCTTCAGGGGTAGGTGTAGAGAAAATTTTCCCACTATATTCTCCAATGATTGATTCTATTGAAACTCTTAAGAGATCAAAAGTTAGAAGAGCAAAGCTTTACCACATCAGAGATAAGGCTGCAAAAGAAATTAGACGCCAAATGAGAAATATTAAAGAACTTCCAGACAATACTCCAAGTGCAGAAGAGGTGGTAGATGAAGCAACTGAACAAACAAAGGCAGAATAAACAAAAAATCCCGAAAGGGATTTTTTGTTTTGGTGCCCAGGGGGAGACTCGAACTCCCACACCTTACGGCACACCCACCTCAAGGGTGCTTGGCTACCAATTACAACACCTGGGCAATACACTAACTATAGTTTCTTTTAAAAGATATTTCAAATATAACTAGATTTTAAGCAAATTTTCTGTTATAACTTGATTACTTAAGTTAAAAAACTTAAGCAACATGGTGGCTATGGTGTAGCGGTAGCACGCGAGCTTGTGGAGCTCTCTGTCTGGGTTCGACTCCCAGTAGCCACCCATTACTTGACAGTTTACTTTAAAAAAAGTTTAACTGTTTCTATGAAGGTTAAGGGGGATACTGTGGGCTGTTCATTAGTTGGAAGTGAAGATAATGTTAGTTACACTGGAATTGATAAAAAACTTTCTAAGGGAGGAATAGGAATTCAGTCGTGGTATTCTGCCCCAGGATCAGCCAAGCTCGAGTTGAAAAAGGTATCGGTGGAAGCAGTAAACTAGTTTTTGCATATAGTTTATAATCTGGGTATATTTATATCGTGAATATTAAAAGTAAAATTTTTTACAGCCTTTTTATTTACCTAGCCCTAATTTTGGGACCGCATTTTGCATTTGCACAAGAACCATATATTTCTTTAAAACCTAGTAAAATTTACCAGGGGGATCCTCTAATGATTCAGGTTTATGCTGGAGGTACTTCGGTAAGAAAAATTACTTTTGATTCAAAGCCAGTTTCTATATTTACATACAATAAAGTGCCTACAGGTATAGTTGGTATTGATTTAAACAAAACTACAGGAGTTTATTTGATTACTGCAGAATTATCTAATGGTAAACTATTGCAAACTTTTGTAGAGGTTATGAAAAGTAATAGAGGTACTGAAAAGTATACAATTCCTAGCAAATTGGGTGGGGGTACATTAAAAAGTCAGATGGATTTGATTTCTACTCTAGCCGAAGAAAATGGACAATTTAAAAAAATAAAGACAGGAAAAAAAATATGGTGGTTAAATGGTTTTATACCACCATTAGAAGAACCAAAAGTGGGTGATAGATTTGGATATCATCGAAATCTTGGAAATATAATTATGGCTCACAAGGGAGTAGATTATGTTGCTAAAGAGGGTACAAGTGTTATGTCTACAAACGATGGGATTGTTAGACTTGTTGGAGAATATAGAAATTATGGAAAAACTATAATAATAGATCATGGAATGGGTGTGCTTTCTTTCTATTTACATTTATCACAGACAAGTGTAAAAGCTGGAGAGTTTGTATACGCAGGTCAAAAAATAGGATTAAGTGGTGAAACAGGATATGCCGATGAGCCACATTTACATTTCAGTATAAGGGTATATGGAGTTTCAGTTGATCCTATAAAATTTTTAGATCTATTTAAATAAATACTAGGTGCAAAACTAGTTGGGAAATGATACACGACAGTACTATAATTAAAATATAGGATTATTAAATAATAATTAATAATATGAGTACTGATAAAAAAATTGAATGGATATTGAGAGTTGGTGTCGCAGGTGAATTTTTAGGACATGGCGTTTTTGCAATAATGGGGAAAGCGGACTGGATTAAATGGACAATGCAATTAACTGGAGTAAGTTTGGAAACTGCTACTACTCTTATGATGCTAGTTGGATTTATGGATGTCTTACTTGCTTTGGTGGTTTTGTTTAGGCCAGTAAAACCACTATTGTTGTGGATGGCTTTCTGGGGTTTTTGGACTGCACTCGTAAGGCCTTTGGTAGGTATGCCTATTTGGGATTTTGTAGAAAGGTTTGCAAACTGGGCAGCTCCACTTGCATTGTATTACTTTGGTTACAATAAGAAGTAATAATTTTAAAAAATAACATAAAACTGCCACGAAGTGGCAGTTTTATGTTATACTGAAAATCTTAAATTAATATAAAAAATATGTATACAAAAGAAAACTTTATAAAATCATTGGAGAATGAAGTAAGAATTATTAAACACTTAGGTTCAAAGGTTACACCAGAAATTGCAGAATATAGACCTAGTCCAGCACAAAGAAGTACTTTGGAACTTATGCAGTATATTTCTGCCGTAGGCTCGGGAGTTATGAAGTCAGTATTGTTGGGAGACACAAAGGCATGGAATGAGTATGATGATTTTAGAAAGAGTGTAACTATCGATAACTTTTCAGAAAAAATGGATCAAGAGTTAAATGATATGAAAGAAAACTTTGCTAAATTTGTCGATACAGATTTTGGAAGAGAGGCTGATTTTTATGGAAAGGCTAGTATTGCTGAGCATATGATAAATATACTTAGAAATTTTTCTGCTTACAGAATGCAGTTATTTTTGTATATAAAGGCAAATGGAATTCCTCTAAACACTATGAATTTGTGGGGTGGTGTTGATGGTAAGATGTAAAAATAGGCATGAAGATACTTTGGAACTATTTAAAAAATTATTGGAAAATGTGTTTACTCGTGCTTTTTCTTGCATCAGTTAATCAAATTTTCTCTCTACTTGATCCATATATCTTTAGACTTGTAGTGGATAATTATGCCACAAAGTTTGGTCAGTACACCTTCTCGGAGTTTTTAATCGGAGTATCAAGACTCTTATTGATTACAGTTGGTATGGCTTTTGTTTCTCGTGTGGCAAAAAATTTTCAGGATTTTTATCTGAATTCAATCACAAAAAGATTGGGGGCTCAGTTATATGCAGATGGAGTTAAGCATTCTTTGGCGTTGCCTTATAGAGTTTTTGAGGATCAGAGAAGTGGAGAAACATTGAATTTGTTACAAAAGTCTAGAACCGATTCAGAGAATTTTATAACAAGTGTAATAAATATTGTATTTGTTTCTTTAGTAGGTTTTATTTTTGTCACAATTTATGCAATAAACTTGTATTGGGGGATAGCATTGGCATATGGACTAACGGCGCCCATAATTGGTTTTGTAATTTACTTTTTATCTAATAAGGTAAAAGTAATTCAAGAAAGGATAGTTAAGGAGACTGTTGCTCTGGCAGGTTCTACAACTGAGTCTCTTAGAAATATTGAATTGGTAAAAAGTTTGGGCTTAAGCAATCAAGAAATTGGCAGATTAAATAGTACTACACAAAAAATACTTAACTTAGAATTGCAAAAACTAAAATATATTAGAAGTATAAGTTTTATTCAAGGAACCATAATAAACTTACTGAGAACTAGCATTCAGTTATTTATGTTTGTCCTCATATTTAAGGGAGTAATTACAGTTGGACAATTTTTTTCACTTCTAATCTATTCATATTTTATTTTTGAACCGCTTCAAATGCTGGGAACTGTTATGAATAGTTATAGAGAAACTGAAGTATCTTTAAAAAGATATAAAGAAATAATAGATAAACCTGTTGAACCTATTCCTGTAGACTCTAAACATGTTGGCCTGCTGGAGAATATAAAATTTAAAGATGTCTCTTTTTCATATAGTGATAATGTGGCAAATGCAGTAGATAGTATTTCATTTGAAATAAAAAAAGGTGACACTGTTGCTTTTGTGGGGCCATCAGGATCAGGAAAGACTAGTGTAATCAAGCTTATTGTTGGACTGTATAATCCTACAAAAGGAGAGGTTAGTTACAACGGAATAAATAGTACTGAAATTAATTTAAACGATCTTCGAACACAGATTGGTTTTGTAACCCAGGATACTCAGCTTTTTGCTGGTTCTATACGTGAAAATTTACTATTTGTTAATCCAACGGCAACCGATGAGGAATGTCTAGATGTTCTACATAGAAGTGCTTGTGATTCATTGATGGCAAGAGCTCAAAACGGATTAGACACAGTTATTGGAGAGGGCGGTGTAAAAATTTCAGGAGGAGAAAAACAAAGACTTTCAATTGCTAGGGCTTTGCTTAGAAAACCAACCCTTCTAGTTTTTGATGAAGCAACATCATCTCTAGACTCAATAACCGAAGAAGAAATTACAAAAACTGTTAGAGATGTCACGAGTACAAAGGAACACATAACAGTACTAGTTGCGCATAGGTTATCAACAGTAATGCATGCTGATAAAATATATGTTTTGGAGAAGGGGTTGGTATCAGAGGCTGGAACTCATGAAGAACTTGTTGAGCAAAAAGGGCTATATTATGCTATGTGGCGTCAACAAATAGGTGAGAGAGTGTAGGAACACTCTCGCAAGACCTTGCCAGACAAAATTTAAATACGGAGTTATAATACTACTATGAGTAATATAACCAAAGAAGAAGCATTAGAATTTTTAATGTCACAAAAAGGTGGAGTAGTTTCGACTGTTTCTGGAGATCAGCCACATTCTGCTTATGTTTTTTATGATGCTGATGACGATTTTAGTGTGTATTTTGGAACTTCAGTTGGTTCAAAAAAGAGTTTGGATATAAAAGAAAATAATAAAGTTGCATTTGTAGTACAGACAATAGATCCACCAAAAACAATTCAGATCCATGGTGAAGCGACTGAGGTGGAGAAGAGAGAAGTTCTGGAAAATGCCCTAGCAAACTATGTAGATGTTGCTACTTATCAAATGAAAAATAGTGCACCAATTACAAAACTCGATACGGATGGTAAAATTATATTATTTAAGATAAGGCCGACTTGGGTAAAATGGTCAGACTATTCTGACTCTCGTGGTAGCAAGGCTTCTGTAGTGATACTTGGGGATAGTAAGTAATCTTTAAAAATGATATCTAGGTTATAATATATTTCTATGGAAGGTAAGTATTTTGTTCATCTAGAGACAAAGGAATATCAAACCAAATATAGGCAGGAGTTTATTACTATTACTCCTGATGTTGAAAGCGCAATTTTAAGCTCAGGGGTGAAACGTGGAACTATTTTAATCCAAACACACCACACCACATGTGGTTTGTGGGTTAATGAGAATGAGAAAAATCTTATAGGTCCAAGTGAAGAAATAGGTTATACTGCCGATCTTCGAAAGGTTCTTGATGACTTTGCGAGCCCTATGCATGATTATGGACACAATGATATTGCACAAAAGGGCAATGAAGGAGGAAAAAGAAATACCCATCTTTGTGAGCCAGATGAAAATGGAGTAATACATGAGTGTGTAAATGGCCATGCTCACGCACAAGCTCTCATGATTCACCCGTTTGTAAATTTTATTGTAGAAGATGGAAAGATATTAAAAGGTAGGTGGCAAGAAATAATGCTAGTTGAGCTTGATCACGATAGACCAAGAAAAGTTTCTTTTTTAGTTAGCGGAACAAAGTAATGGAAGTTCTTATTACCAAAAAATCAGAAAATTATGAGCTTCTAGATTGTGGAGATGAACAAAAACTTGAAAGATATGGTCAGGTTGTTTTATCTCGTCCAGAAAATCAGGCTATCTGGGATAAAAAAGTGCCAGATGAGAAATGGGATAAAGCAGATACAGTTTTTTCTCATGGACAAAAGGCGGGTAGATGGACCAAGAAAAGTGGTATTACTGAGGAATGGAAAATAAATTTTGAGGGTTTTATTTTTAATCTAAAACTATTACCTTCAAAACACATTGGACTTTTTCCGGAGCAGTCTCAAAATTGGAAATGGTTAGAGGCTAAAATAAAATCTAGAGGCTCAGGAGTTAGAGTTTTGAATCTGTTTGCACATACTGGAGGTGCAACTCTAGCATGTAGTCGTGCTGGAGCAGAAGTTGTACATCTCGATGCTTCAAACTATGCAGTAGATGTTGCTAAGAAAAATTTAGGGGATAGTGGTATGAAGGATAATAAAGTCAGATTTATTGTAGATGATGTTAGAAAGTTTGTAGAAAGGGAGATAAAAAGAGGGGCCAAGTATGATGTTATAGTTCTGGACCCGCCAGTGTATGGGAAGGGTACAAATGAAAAGGTTTGGAAAATAGAAAATGATCTTGTTCCACTTTTGCATAGAATTAAAAAAATATTATCAGATAAGCCACTTTGTATATTGCTGAATGGCTATGCCTCAATTTATTCTAGTATTTCATATGAGCAAGTATTAAGTAGCGTATTCAATAATATTGGCGGTGATTTTTCAAGTGGGAGTTTGGTAATACAAGAGTCTAATACATCTAGAGTTTTACCTTGTGGTATTTTTGCAAGATGGGAACACTTATAAAAAAATGCTAGTATAGCAGAAATGAACGGTCTTAATCTTATAGTACAAAATTTTTTTATATCCACAAGAACTCCTGGGGTTAGTGAATTTTTCTTTACGATAACTAGTATTTTTAATGCTTCATTTAGTTTTGCAATTATAATTTTATTATTCGGTTACTTGGCGTATCTAGTTAGGGGGAAAAAATATGCTATTTTATTTTTTTGCTCAATTACAACAACAACAGCTCTAGTTTATTTGTTGAAGTATTTTTTTAACACTGCAAGGCCTGAAGACTCTTTTTTTATTGCCAATGGGGCTAGTTTGCCAAGTGGACATGCAACAATTAGTGTAGTTTTCTTTATACTTCTTAACTATATTTTCAGTAGATCTTTAAGTAATTATTATAGGAGAATTTTTGTGTTTTTGTCATTTTTAATAGTATTTTTGGTATCTGTTTCAAGGTTATATTTAGGGGTGCATTGGCTCAGTGATGTTTTGTTTGGAGTGTTATTAGGTATGATTATATCCTATTTTTCTATAAGATTTTTTAAGGCGTATGAATATAATTTGTAATGAAAACGTGGTAAAATAGTCATAATCGTTTAGAAGAATTATAAATTAATAATAAATAAATGAATGAATTTTTAAATGGTATGGATTCTGTACAAAAAAACAGACTGTCAAAAGCTGTGCTTTGGGCAGTAATTTTGCTTGCAGTTTTTCTTGGTGTAAAAGCTCTGTCTTCATTAAAAGAGCTTTCTTATATAGGTAAGGGGGTTTATCCTTCAAATGTGATAGCTGTAAATGGTACGGGTGAAGTTTTGGCCGTGCCAGATACTGCATCATTTTCATTTAGTGTTAATGAAGAAGGTAAAACTGTAAAAGATGCACAAGATAAGGCAACTAAAAAAATGAATGCTATTTTGGATGCTATTAAGTCAATGGGTATTGATGATAAAGATGTGAAAACTACAGGTTATAATTCATATCCAAAATATGAGTATAATCAAGTCGCTTGTACTAATCTATATTGTCCTCCAGGAAAGCAAGTTTTAGTAGGCTACGAAGTATCTCAGTCTATAACCATAAAGGTTAGAAATACAGAAAAAGCAGGTGAAGCTCTTACAAAAGTGGGTGAATTAGGCGCAGCAAATATTTCTGGATTGGACTTTGTTGTTGACGACTTGGAAAAAGTGAAAGCTGAAGCTAGGGAGAAGGCTGTTGCAGATGCAAAGGCAAAAGCAAAAGTTTTATCCAAAACACTGGGGGTTAGACTAGATACGATCGTTAACTTTTATGAAAATGGTGATGGTGCATATCCTATCATGTACAGAGAGGCTGCTATAGATTCTAAGATGGGTATGGGTGGAGTAATGTCAGCACAGGCTACACCTTCTGTGCCTACTGGTGAGAATAAGATAGTAAGTAATGTAACAATTACTTACGAGGTTAAATAATATTGACTAAAAGCTAAGTTTAAAGTAATATGGTAAATGACCCCCCGAGGGGTTTTTTACTACCAGACTAAAATTTAAAAATATGAGTCTAATCACTTATCTAAAAGATACAAAAGGGGAACTAAGTCATGTTTCTTGGCCTACAAGAAATCAAGCTATAGCTTTCACTCTTGTTGTAGTCATTATCTCAGTTTTTGTTTCTTTTCTTTTAGGTTTTTTTGACTATCTATTAAAACTAGTACTTGAGAAGTTTGTAATTTAATATTGTAGATATTAAATTAAACAGAAAAAATTATGGCAAAACAACAATCACACAATACAAGAAACTGGTATGTTGTTCACACTTATGCAGGGTATGAAAATGCCGTTATGCGTAACTTGAAACAGCGTATTGAATCTCTTGGGATGGAAGATAAAATTTTCAATGTTATTGTTCCAACCGAAAAGAAAATTAAAATCAAAGGAGGTAAAAGAGTTGAAGAAGAAGAAAAAATATATCCAGGTTACATACTTGTAGATATGATAGTGACTGAAGATTCATGGTTTGTAGTAAGAAACACTCCTAGAGTTACTGGTTTCGTGGGTTCAGGTGTATATCCTGTTCCAATTGATAAAAAGGAAATAGACGATCTGTTTAAAAGAATGGATTCAGGCAATGTAAAGCACAAAATTGACCTGCAAGTTAATGACGCTATTTCAATCGTGGATGGTCCATTCAAAGATCTAGATGGTAAGGTTTCTGAAGTTGATGAAGAAAGAGGTAAGGTTAAGGTACTTGTGGCTATGTTTGGTCGCGAAACTCCAGTAGAACTAGACTTCTTGCAAGTTAAGAAAATTTAAGGTAATCTATCAAGCACACAAATATGGCAAAAAAAGTAACAAAAAAACTAAAACTTCTGGCTATTGGAGGTAAGGCTACACCAGCTCCACCCTTGGGACCAGCTTTGGGACAGGCAGGAGTTAATATTGCTGAATTCGTAAAGCAATTCAATGATGCTACACAGAAAATGATCGGAGAGACTGTGCCTGTAGAGGTTTCGGTTTACGAAGACAGAACATTCACTTTTGTTTTAAAAACTTCTCCAGCTTCAGCTCTTATTCTAAAAGCTATTGGAAAAGAAAAGGGATCTGGTAAAAATGCAGTTTCAAAAGTAGGCTCACTTTCTAAGGCTCAATTAAAAGAAATTGCAGAAAAGAAAATGGGTGACCTAAATGCAAACGATGTTGAGGCTGCTATGAAAATTATTGCTGGCTCTGCTCGAAGTATGGGGGTCGACGTGAAATAATAATTTCTAAAGAATAAAAAATAAAATCCCGAAAGGGGTTTTATTTTTTATTCTTTATATCTCTATCCAAGTAAACTTTCGGTAGCATGCTTGTAGGGCTCCAATCTTTCATCATTTTCTTAAGGTCTGTAGTTGTCTGATATTTACCTTGTGCAGAATAGTCCTTACTTAGTATTGGCCCAGTTTCAAAGAATATAATTTGCGCTATTCTTCTACCTACAACAAGGGGGATAGAGTAGTGCTGGGAGTTGTTTGTTATTTCCATAGTCCACCTGTTTACATATCCAACATCACCCCACCCAGCACATTTACAAACCTCTATGAAATTTCTACCCATAGATGAGCGAGCTTTCATCATAGTGGTTATGTGGTCTTTTCCACCGATAAACTCATTGGTGTGAGCAAGTATTGTTTCTCCGGGTCTAAGTAGAATAATTTTATCATCAGGGTTTATGCCATCCCAAACAAAGTTATAGTTTTTTAAAACATCTTTTGCTTTTTGTGCTTTCTCTGGAACTGTACCCCAGACATAGTCAGTATGTGATTTGCTCCAAATATTGTATACGTGATGATGGTGTTTGGAATTGTGTTGTTCTCTGAAAAAATATTCACCAAGAGTAACGTCATAACTAGATGTGGCTAAATTTTCTTTTTTGAATGGGGAAATAATAATGTCTCCATTCTTCATTTCTTCTAGAATCTTTCTGTCTGATAGTGCCATATAGTCCTAGTATATTTCAGTTGAAATTAAATGCAATTTTGACATCTATACCGTTTTCTTTTCTATAGTTTGAGTACCTCTTTTTGCTGACCACTGGTCTGGTTCAAAGTCGCAGTACAACTTCATTTCAGGGAATATGCTCTGTAGTGATTTACCCATATTTTGAGCGATAAACCTTAGGGTAGGGTGAACCGTCTGGCCAGAACGTAGTTCAGCTACGTAAGTGGCTGCGGGTAGGTCAAAAGTCGTGCTGCAGAGCACATTGAAGCCCATGGCAACATAGTATTGTCTTGTTGCAATGTCACATTCGAGTGAGTTAATTTTCTGAGTTTGGGACTCAATAACGTCCATGACTTCCTTTCTGTAAGCCTCTGGGATTTGTTCAAGATACCAGTTTTGGAAGCCGTATTTTGTCGTAAGTGGGGGCATTAAAATATTTCCACTTCTGTGTCTTTGTAAGTCTCTGAATGATCCAAAGTCTAATAGAAAAGTAAAAGTTATAGTTCCAAATTTTTTTAGAAAACCGGGTAGTTCTGTTTTAACAGGTCTTGTTGATAATATATCTGAAAAGTTTTCTAGATCCTTTAGATTGAAAGTGTTTGTAGAGTTAAAATCTGTTGAAGATACCTGTGGTTCCATATAAGAAAATTTCATAAGATTTTCTCTAATATATTTCTCAGTACCCTCATATCTTTTATCAAAACCAGATGAGGGGTATTTTTGGTGAAGGGAAGCAGACATTTCTTCTCCAACTTCTCGCACCTCTTTAAGTGGGTGATTGCGAAGTTCTGTAATATGATCTACCGCCTGTCTCAAGTTTGTGTGCCAGCCAACATATGTAGTTGCTCCTGCTGGAAGTAGAGACCTGGCAATATCAAATGCTTTCGCGTTTATCGCTCGCTCATATACTTTTGGGTTACCACCTTCTTCCATAGGGAATTTTTCTTTTAGGTGTGGTGGAAGAATCTCTAGTAGTCTTTGGTATATTTTTAACCAACCTTCCTGAATCTCTAGCCCCTCTTTTGAGTTTAGCGGATTAAGAATTTCTTGTTTACCCATATCAATGTATCTCGTACTTGCTTCCTGGCCATTGTAAAGTTGCCAATGTTGTATTGCTTTAGCACACAACATACTTACGTTTTCAGCACATATCGTGGTGCTTCCACAGTCACCAATACTCTTGTGGCCGTAACCTACATAGTACTGAGCCATAAATTTCTCGGGACCTACTTTCTTTACTGTTTCAAGGTGGGTATCAAAACTCTGAGGGTCTCGGGAATACATTGCCAAAGCCATGGCATTTGCCTCAGGCGGTAATTCGTGGCTTACAATTATTTTTCGCATATTCGTATTATATACTATAGGTTATAATACGAAACATATGAAAAAAGGAAAACTGATTGTTATAGATGGTATCGATGGATCGGGAAAGGCGACACAAGTTAGACTGTTAGAAGAGAGATTAAAAAAAGAAGGCGTTAAGATTAAAACTATAGATTTCCCAAGATATGAAGAAAACTTTTTTGGTAAATTAATTGGAGAATATTTGTCTGGAGTTTATGGAGATTTTATAAAAGTAGATCCGAAATTGGCTTCAGTTTTATATGCAGCCGATAGATTTGAGTCTTCTACAAAAATAAAAGAGTGGTTAGATAAGGGCTATTTAGTTTTGGCTGACAGATATGCAACAGCAAATCAAATTCATCAGGGAGGTAAAATTTCAAGTCTGAAAAAAAGAAAAGAGTTTTTGGATTTTTTGGATAAAATGGAGTACGACGTTTTTAAAATTCCAAGACCAGATCTGGTTATTTATTTAGACGTTCCGTTTGAAGTAAGTAAGGTCTGGTTACAAAAGAAAGTTGCGATGAGAAAGAAAAAATATTTGAAGGGTAGAAAGGATGTGGCAGAGGATAATCTAATACATCTTAAAAACTCCAGAGAGAGTGCTTTGCTACTTGCGAGGCAAAATAAAAACTGGCAGAAAGTCGTGTGCTGTAAGGGCACAGTGTGTTTGTTGCCAGAGCAAGTAAGTCAGCAAGTGTATGACATTATCAAAAAAAATATAAAATAAAATGAAAATATATTTTGCAGCTTCAATACGAGGAGGTAGAGCAGATAGAGAAATTTATTCATCCATAATATTGGAGTTGCAAAAATACGGAAAAGTTTTAACGGAGCATATTGGAGACCCAAACATATCAAGTAGGGGCGAAGAGATTCCTGATGTAGAGATATATAATAGAGACATGGCTTGGCTAAGGGAAGCTGATGTTGTCATTGGAGAGATTACTACGCCTAGCTTGGGTGTTGGGTATGAGATAGGACAAGCAGAGGCAATGGGTAAGAAAATATTTTGTTTGTATAGGGAAATAGATTGTAAAAAAGTTTCAGCCATGATTACTGGTTCTCAGGGTGTTAAAGTTAGTAAATATGAGACGGTTCAAGATGTAAGTAGGATATTAGAAGATTATTTAAAATAAAGATATGAAAGACACACAAATAAAAAAATTGATGGATGTTGAGAAGAATAGGCAGAAAAAAGTTATCAACCTTATCGCATCTGAAAACTATGTTTCAAAAGATGTTTTGGAAGCACTGGGATCAGAACTTACAAACAAATATGCAGAAGGATATGCGGGTGCAAGATACTATGGCGGAAATGAAGTGGTGGATAAAATAGAGGTAATTGCAAAAGAAAGAGCTTTAAAACTTTTTGGACTAGCAAGTTCAAAGTGGCATGTGAATGTTCAGCCTCTTTCAGGTTCTCCTGCTAATCTTGCTGTTTATGTTGGCCTTGTTCCGCTTGGAGGAAAAATCATGGGAATGAGTTTGCAAGATGGAGGGCATCTTACTCATGGACATAAAGTTTCAATGACTGGAAAAAGTTGGATACAAGTTCCTTTTGGAGTAAGAGGGGATACAGAAGTTATTGATTACGACGAACTTAAAAAATTAGCGCAGAAAGAAAAACCGCAAATTATTGTTGCAGGTTTTACTGCATATCCTAGAAAAGTTGATTTCAAAAAGTTTAGAGAGATCGCAGACAGTTGTGGCGCTCTGCTTATGGTGGACATGTCACATTTTGCAGGACTCGTTGCAGGTAAAGAATATCCATCTCCATTTCAGTATGCAGATGTGGTAACAACGACCGTTCACAAAACACTTAGAGGTCCAAGATCTGCAATGATTTTTGCAAAAATAGACGAAAGAGAATTAGGTAAGAAAATAGACAAGGCAGTTTTCCCAGGCTTGCAAGGCGGTCCTCACTTAAACCAGATCGCAGCTGTTGCGGTGGCGCTTAAGGAAGCAAGTAGTCCAGCTTTCAAAAAATATGCTAAGCAAGTTGTGAAAAATGCGAACGCTTTGGCTACAGAACTTAAAAAGCTAGGTTGGAAAATTATTTCTGGTGGCACAGATTCACATTTGGTTCTTATGGATACATGGATGAATGGGGCAGGTCTTCCTGGTAAGGAGGCGAGTGATAGACTGGAGAAAAATGGAATAATTGTAAACAAAAATACTATTCCAGGGGAAACTCGTTCACCTATGGATCCATCCGGAATAAGGCTAGGTTCCGCTGCTGAAACTACTAGAGGCAAAAAAGAGAAAGATTTTGTAAATATAGCTAGAAAAATAGACACTATACTAAAAAAGAAGTCATTAAAATAACTCTTTATAAAGGCTCTTTCAGATGCTATTATGGGTTAAATGAAAGAAAAGATAATTAAAAATATAGAGGAAATACTGAACGAACTTGGGATAGAAAATCCTGTGGTTACTTTAACTGTACCTAGTCATAGAGAAAAAGGAGACTATTCAACTGTGGTGGCGATGTCATATGCAAAAGAGTTAGATTTGTTACCTGTAAACTTGGCCGGAGAAATAAAAAGTAAACTTGAGGCAAGAAATATTTTCGGTATTACTATTGCAAACCCAGGATTTATCAATTTCTATTTTGATAAAAAATACTATGCTGAAAATATTTCTAAAATTATTTCCGAAGGAAATAATTTTGGTAAAAATAATAATCTACAGGGCCAGAAAACTATTATTGAATACACTGACCCAAATCCGTTCAAGGAGTTTCATATAGGTCACCTAATGCCAAATGTGATCGGCGAGTCTATTGCAAGAATAGTTGAGGCTAATGGTGCCGAAATACAAAGAGCAAACTACCAGGGGGATGTAGGGCTACATGTCGCCAAAGCAGTTTGGGCTATGAAAAAGGGAACTGACTTAATGTCTGCTTATGCCGAGGGTCACAAGGCTTACACAGAAGATGAAGTCGCTAAGTCTGAAATTGTTGAAATAAATAAAAAAATATACGACAAATCTGATGTAGAAATAAACGATTTGTATGAATCTGGAAGACAAAAGTCACTTTTGTATTTTGAGGTTATGTATAAAATTCTTGGAACAAAGTTTGATCATTACTTTTTTGAAAGTGAAGTAGCAGACTTTGGAAAAGAAACTGTTTTGAAAAATGTTCCTAATATTTTTGAAGAAAGTGATGGGGCTGTAGTTTTCAAGGGGGAAAATTATGATAAGAAACTGCACACTAGAGTATTTGTAAATAAAGAAGGTTTGCCTACATATGAAGCTAAGGAGTTGGGACTGGCAAAAGTAAAGTACGAAAGATATCCGTACGATGCTTCTATTGTAGTTACCGGTAATGAAATAAATGAGTATTTCAAAGTTTTGCTAAAAGCTATGTCGCTTGTTTTTCCTGATTTAGCAAGTAAGACAAAACACATCTCGCATGGAATGCTCAGACTTCCTGAAGGAAAAATGTCATCCCGTACAGGAAATGTTATAACAGCTGAAAGTCTTATTACAAAAGTCACCGAAATAGTTTTGGAGAAAATGAAGGATAGTGAAATGAATGATAAGGAAAAAGAAAAAGTTTCAACTGAAGTAGCACTATCTGCAATTAAATACACTATTCTAAGACAGGGTATTGGAGGAGACATTGTTTTTGATTTTGATAAATCAATTTCTTTTGAAGGGGACTCTGGCCCTTATCTTCAATACGCAACTGTACGTGCAAACTCGATTTTGAAAAAGGCGGTCGGGGTCATTTCAGTTTCTAAAGTTCTGCCTGAAAATTGGGAATCAACAGGTCTAGAGAGAGCACTTGAAAGATTTCCGACAGTTATAGAAAGAGCCGGTGTTGATTATGCACCTCACTACATAACAACCTATCTAACAGAACTCGCGGGAGAGTTCAATGGTTTTTACGCTACAGCAAGGATAATCGATGAAGCAGATACATCTTCACCTTATAGACTAGCTCTTACGGAAAGTTTTGTAGTTGTTATGACTAGCGGTTTGAATCTTTTGGGAATTTCTGTTCCTGAACGAATGTAGTTAACTATAATTTTTTAGGTTTACAAATTATAATTTATTGGTATTATTGGTTTTATAGCGATTAGAGACTAATCACCTCTAGCTTTGGGAAGAAACCTATTAGGTAGTAGACCCCAACGGGTAAGCCCGTTATAGCAGTAAGAGTTCTGCCTCATCGGCAGATAAAACAAGGTGGTACCACGGAATGAAATCCGTCCTTGCTAAACAAATCTTATTTGTTTGGTTAGGACGGATTTTAATTTTAAAAGAATAATAAATTGTAAAGAAATAATTTATGAATCCAGAAACACAAAAATCACAAACAGCACTCAAAGAAGAAGAAGTTTTAAAATTCTGGCAAGAAAAAGAAGTGTTTAAAAAAACATTGGAAAAAGATGCTCCAAAAGGTAAGTTTGTTTTCTATGAAGGTCCTCCTACTGCAAATGCAAAGCCAGCTCTGCACCATCTAGAGTCTAGAGTATTCAAAGATATCATACCTCGTTTCAAAACGATGCAAGGTTTTAACGTGCGCAGGAAAGCTGGCTGGGATACTCATGGTTTGCCGGTAGAACTTCAGATTGAGAAAAAACTTGGCCTTAAATCTAAAAAAGAAATAGAACAATATGGTGTAGAAGAGTTCAACAAACAGTGTAAAGACAGTGTGTTTGAATATATTAGTGATTGGGAAAAGTTTACTGACCGAATAGGATACTGGGTAGATAAAAAAGATGCTTATTATACTTTTGATACAAGCTATATAGAGTCTGTGTGGAATATTGTTAAAACTGTAAATGAAAAAGGTTTACTCTATAAAGACTACAAAGTTTTGCCTTGGTGTCCGCGTTGTGGAACTGCACTTTCTTCGCATGAACTTGCACAAGGATATCAGGATGATAAGGATCTTTCAGTGACTGCAAAGTTTAAAATAAAAGGTACAGAGAATGGATACTTTTTAGCATGGACTACAACCCCTTGGACTTTGCCAGGTAACGTGGCTCTTGCTGTGGGACCTGATGTTACTTATGTAGAGGCAAAAGTTACTACAGAAAAAGGAGTAGAAATTTTGGTACTTGCGAAAGAAAGGTTGTCAGTAATGCAGGGAGAATATGAAGTTATTGCAGAGCATAAGGGAAGCGAAATGGTTGGAATGGAGTACGAACCACTATATCCTTTTTTCTCAAATAAATTTAAAGATAATAATCCTGAAGCATTTGAAAAGTCATATAAAGTTTATTCAGCAGATTTTGTAACTACTACAGATGGTACTGGTATCGTGCATACAGCTGTTATGTATGGACAGGACGACTTTGTTTTGGGAACACAGATTGGTTTGCCTAAATATCATTTAGTAAAAGATGATGGGAATTTTTTAGATGAAATGGATTTTTTGTCAAACAGATTTGTAAAAGATGAAGAAGTTGCAGTAGATATTATAAAGGATTTGGCTCATAGAGGTTTACTTTTCAAAAAAGAAAAATACGAACACTCATATCCGCATTGCTGGAGATGTAAAACTCCACTTATCTACTACGCTAGGGATTCTTGGTATATCTCGATGTCAAAACTGCGAGATGAGTTAGTCAAAGAAAATGAAGAGATTGGTTGGGAACCACAACATATAAAAGAGGGACGTTTTGGTGAGTGGCTTAGAGAAATAAAAGACTGGGCTATCTCACGAGAAAGATATTGGGGAACACCATTGCCTGTTTGGCAGGATGCCGAAGGTAATAGAAAAGTGCTCGGAGGTTTGGATGATATAAGGAAATACACAAGAACAAACGGAAACAAATATTTTGTCATTAGACACGGTGAGGCAGAACATAACGTAGCTAATATTTTAAGCGGAAAAAAGGAAGATGATTTTCATCTTACGGATAAGGGTAAGAAACAAGTTGAAGAATCAGTAAAATTTTTGAAAGAAAAGGGAATTACAAAAATAATCGCTTCTCCTTTTGTGCGTACTACAGAAACAGCAAAAATTATTTTAGAAGGTCTTGGACTAGATGAGTCGAAACTTTCTTTTGATCCTAGATTGGGCGAGCATTACTTAGGAGCTCTCAATGGTCATTCAGTTGATGAGTATCACGAACTAGCAAAAACAGCTGAAGAAATTTATGAGACCAGACCTGAAGGGGGTGAAAATTTTGTGGATGTAAAGATGCGTACCGGGGAGTTCATATATGAAACAGACAAAAATAATATCGGGGAAGTAATACTTTTTGTTACCCACGAACATACTACATGGGCGCTAGAGTCAGCATGTTATGGCTTTAATAAAAAAGAAAGTATTTTAATGGAGGGTGATAATGAAGAAGACTTTATTGTGAACGCCGGTGTACACTCAATAGATTTTGTTCCACTACCTCACAATGAAAAATATGAGACTGATTTACATAAACCATATATAGATGGAGTTGAACTTGTGGATGAAAATGGAAACAAAATGACTCGTGTAAAAGAGGTGATGGATGTGTGGTTTGATTCAGGTTCAATGCCATTTGCACAAGACCACTATCCTTGGAATAAGGGAGAGCTTGCTTATCCTGCAGATTTTATTTCAGAGGCTATAGATCAAACTAGAGGATGGTTCTACACTCTACACGCTATTGGAATACTTATGGGTAAGGGCAGAGCGTTTAATAATGTTATTTGTCTCGGACACATTCTAGATAAAGATGGAAAGAAAATGTCTAAGTCAGTTGGAAATATATTAGACCCATGGATGCTAATGAATAAATATGGCGTGGACGCACTTAGACTTTGGATGTATATGGTTAACCAGCCGGGGGATTCAAAAAACTTTGATGAAAAAACAGTAGATGAAATAGTTAAAAAAGTTTTCAATCCACTTCTAAATATAGTAGCTTTCTACGAACTATATAAAGATGAAAATACTTCACCAAACAATAATAGTAAAAATGTATTAGACAAATGGATTTTGTCTCGTCTAAATGAGTTGATTAAAGACGGTACTTCTACTTTAGAAAAATACAAAGTTTTTGAATCAGCAAGACCAATAAGAGATTTTGTTAATGATTTTTCAACTTGGTATGTGAGACGTTCAAGAGACAGGTTTAAGTCAGATGATGCGACCGAAAGAAATGAAGCACTTGCTACAACAAGTTTTGTATTACTAGAACTTGTTAAATATATGGCTCCGTTTACGCCATTTTTTGCTGAAGAAGTTTTTCAGAAGATGAAAACAAGTAATATGAAAGAAAGTGTGCATTTAGAGAACTGGCCAGAGGTAGGTAGTGTAGATCAAGAACTTTTGGACAATATGCAGAGTGTCAGAGAAGTGGTTACGGCTAGTTTGGAACTTAGACAAAAATCTGGACATAAAGTTAGACAACCTCTTTCATTGCTTCAGATTGCGAGTGAATTTTCAAAAGATTTGCTAGAAATTATTTCTGATGAGGTTAATGTAAAAGAAATAAAAGTTGGAAATGAATTGAAGCTGGACACTGTTTTAACTGAAGAATTGGTAAAAGAGGGTATTGCAAGAGACATAATACGAGCTATACAGGATGCAAGAAAAACAGAAAAACTAAACCCAAATGAAAAAATAAAACTAGTTATGAAAACAGAGAAAAAAGAAATAGTAGAAGAGTATTTGGAAATGATCAAAGGCCCAACGGCAGTATCAGAAATTACTTTCTCTGAAGTTAAGCAAAATTTCATGGTGGATATGGTTGAGGGAGAAACTTCTTTTTCTATTGAGATGTAAATATTCTTGGATGTCGTACCACATTTATACAACTGACGGAATTATTTTAAAAAGAACTCCATTTGGAGAGGCAAATGTGTTGCTTCACATTTTAACTTCCGATCTCGGGCTTATTATGGCTTCAGCACGTTCTGCTAGACTATATGTTTCTAAACTTCGTCCAGCACTTCAAGAATATGCGAGTGTTACTTTATCTTGTGTAAAAGGTAAAGGTGGTTGGAAAATAACAAATGCAGTATCAAATGGTTCATTTTATTTTGACACACCGGATTATGCCCATAAAGTTTTGTCGCAAATAAGTTTTATCTTGATGCAGATGATACAGGGTGAGTTGCCCCAAAAAGAACTTTTTCAGAACATCAAAAACGGTTTGGAATTTTTGAAAGATGTAGAAGAAAATTACATTTCAGATTTTGAAGTCCTTATGGTTTTGAGACTGTTGGATAATTTGGGGTACGTTGTAAAAAATAACACCACTCTAGTTTTTTTAAACAATGATTGGAGTGTTGATTTATTATTGGAGACAAGAAAAAACAAACCAATCCTTGTCGGCTTGATTAATAAAGCCCTCAAGGCTAGTCATCTATAGTTTTGATATAAAATAGTGTTATAATTATTTTATGGAAGAATCAAATGAAAGTAGCATAGAGCGTTTAAAGCGAAACTTATATTCTAGAAACGAGAAATTAATTCCACAAGAAAAAAGAACACCAGTTGCACCAAAAGAGTATGATGTTCCGTCAACTTGGGGTGATAAACCAGATTATTCGATCTCTCCAGAAACTATTGTGAAAAAAAATAACTCTTTCTTTAATAAGTTTCTAGTGGGGTCTTTACTATTTTTTTTAATATCAATTGGTATTGCAGTATTTATCTTTTTTGGTGGTGTAAATATGATATCGTCAAATAATTTAACTGTAGATATTATTGCCCCAACATCAGTTTCTTCTGGAGAAGAACTATCGATAGGACTTTCTGTGGTTAATGGAAACAGAACTGATCTGGAAGATGCTACCTTGTTTATCACTTACCCTGAGGGTGCAATGACGGTTGGTGAGGATGAAAAAGATATAAGTCATGAAGAGATTAATTTGGGAGTAATTCCAAAGGGAGGTTCTGGAGAACACACTATAAGAGCTGTGTTGTTTGGGGAAAAAGATTCTATTAAATCTTTTTCATTTAGAATTGAGTATAAAGTTAAAGGTTCAAACGCTGTTTTTTCAAAGGAAAAAACATATGACATAATTATTGGCTCTTCACCTATTCTTTTGGAAGTAAAATATCCAAGAGAAGTAAATTCTGGACAGGATATAACAATATCAGTAGAAGTGACTTCAAATTCCACTGTTCCACTTAAAGATCTTTTGGTAAAAATAGATTATCCCTATGGTTATACTTACAAAAACTCGAGTATTAAACCTGTTAGAAATGATTCGATCTGGAGTTTGGGGGATTTGAAGAATGGAGATAAGAAAAAGTTTGATATTGTCGGCACTCTTATTGGTCAAAATTTAGAAGATCGTTCGTTTAGGATATCCGCTGGAAATAAGTCTGGTAGTGTCTACGATTTTGATACAGTTTTGGTTTCTAACACTATTACACTTGGACTAAGAAAATCTTTTTTTGATCTGAAAGTTAGTGCGGGTAATAATTTTGTAGGTACGGTAGGAGATTCGATCTCAGCAAATATAAGATGGCAAAATACACTTCCAGATAAAATAATAGATTCAACAGTTGAAGTATTGATTTCTGGAAATTCACTAGATGAAAGTAAGGTAAATATAATAAACGGTGGTTACTATAGTTCAGTTAACGACACGGTAATTTGGACAAAAAATGAAAACCAAATATTAAGTGATATCGCACCAGGTGATTCAGGAGACTTTTCTTTCTCATTTGCATCTTTGCCGAATTTGGTACAACCAAAGTTGATAAAGAATCCACATATAGATTTAAAGGTTACTATGACTGGAGACAGATCAGGAAGAGATGGTGGAAAGGTGAGTTCAACAGAAACAGTTGTTGTTAAAATTGCTACAGTCACAAATCTTACAGCAAAGTCTTTGAGAGATACTGGACCTTTTACTAATACAGGTTTGGTCCCACCGAAAGCAGATAAGGAAACTACATATACCATTAACTGGTTGGTGACAAATACAACCTCAGATTTAAGTACGGCGATAGCAAGAGCAGAATTGCCCCAAGGAGTAGTTTGGAAGGGTGAAACTTCTCCAACTTCAGAAAAGATAAACTATAATCCTGACACAAGAGTAGTTACATGGGATATTGGTTCGGTGAATGCTGGTGCCGGTTTTACCACTTCTCCTCGTCAAGTATTCTTTAAGATTGGTTTTATCCCAAGTGTTGTTCAGGTTGGTACGGCGCCAAATCTGGTTTCAGAAGTTGATTTTATTGCTACAGATGCGTATACAAATAGGCAAATAGAAAAAAATATTGCACCAGTAACAACAAGATATACTGAGAATTCTTTCGTATTTGGTAGAGAAAATGTTGTAAAATAGCTTATTTTTATTGTTTGAATCAAATTCGTTTATAGGTTACTATGCTTGTATATGGCAACTGATAGGAACGAAAAATTAATGGAAAAGATTATATCTCTTTGCAAAAGAAGAGGGTTTGTATTTCAGGGTTCTGAAATATATGGGGGGTTGGCTGGTACTTGGGACTATGGTCCATATGGTTCAGAACTTTCGCATAATATAAAACAACTTTGGTGGAAACACTTCGTTTCTGAACAGGAAAATATTTTTGGGATATCCACTCCAACATTAGTGCCTGAAGAGGTTTGGAAGGCAAGTGGGCATTTATCTGGTTTTACAGATCCTGTGGTGGAATGTGAAAAATGCCATCATCGTTTTCGAGCAGATCATTTAGAAGATAAAAAAATTTGTCCTGATTGTGGAGGAAAGCTTGGAGAAGAAAAAGCTTTTAATCTTATGTTCCCAGTGAACATGGGAAGTAGTGGAGATTCTATTGCTTATTTACGTGGTGAAATTGCTCCAGGAATGTTTTTGAATTTCAAAAATATAATGGACACCATACATCCAGATTTACCATTTGGTATTGCTCAAATAGGTAAGGCATATAGAAATGAAATCGCTCCCAGAGATTTTCTTTTTAGAGTTCGTGAATTTGATTTAATGGAGTTTGAATATTTTGTTAGGGAAGAAAAATGGGAAGAGTATTTTGAAATGTGGAGAAACCAAATGCATAGTTGGGTAGATAGGGTAGGTATAAATAAAGATATGGTTCATGAATTAGAAGTTTCTCCAGAAGATAGAGCGTTTTATTCAAAAAGAACTATAGACTTTGAGTTTGAATATCCATTTGGTAAAAAAGAATTGTACGGTCTGGCATATAGAACTGATCATGATCTTAGAAGTCACTCTACTGGTTCAGGGGTAGATCTTTCCTACTTCGATGAAGAATCAAAGCAAAGATTTATACCTCATGTTATAGAACCGTCTTTTGGACACGGCAGAACACTTTTGGCTGTTTTAGTTTCGGCGTATAGGGAAGATGATATGGGTGATGACACTAGAGTATACTTAGCCTTTAAACCTTCTATAGCTCCAATAAAGATTGCAGTTTTTCCACTTTTAAAAAATAAACCAGAATTAGTTGAAAAAGCTAGAGAAATTTATAAGATTTTAAAAAAAGAATTTGGTGCAGTAATGTTTGATGATAATGGAAATATTGGTAAAAGATATAGAAGACAAGATGAGATAGGAACTCCATGGTGTGTGACTGTAGACTTCGAGACAATTGAAAAAGATGCCGGAGTTACTGTTAGAGATAGAGATACTGGAGAGCAAAAACGTATCACAGTAGATGAGTTGGTAAAATATGTAAAAGAACAACTTGCTCAATAGGTTTAACAAAAAAAGTTACAAGGTGGTATTATTAACAAAAGAAATATTATGAATCTAAAAGAAAATACTACTATTAGTATAAGTTTGGGTACTATAACTAAGTTTATTGTTATAGTTTTGTTATTTGCTGTAGCTTTTATTTTGAAAGATTTACTTTTGGTAGTTTTGCTTTCAATAGTTATTGCTTCGGCAGTAGAGCCTGGTACCAAATGGTTTCAAAGAAAAGGAGTTCCAAGACTTTTTGGTGTGATATTGATATATCTGACTATTGCATTATGTTTTGTGGGAACGATTTTCTTCCTGCTTCTACCATTGCTTTCAGAGTCCACTGATTTCTTACAGAATTCTTCTAAGTATTTTAATCCAGAGTTAATTATTAATGATGGTTATCTGTCATCTCAACCAATAATTAATGGAATCACAAATAGTTTTGACTTGGACAAGGCGATAAATCAAATTAATACACTCATCACAGGTATAACTTTAAATACTTTTGGCAGCGTTACAACAATTTTCGGAGGAATTTTAAGTTTTCTATTAACTTTAATACTCTCGTTTTATCTTGCGGTAGAGGAGGATGGGGTAGGTAAGTTTCTTAAGGCTATAACCACCTTAAAACATGAGGGGTATGTTGTAGATCTATGGAGAAGGTCACAGAAAAAAATTGGTTTATGGATGCAGGGCCAGTTAGTATTGGCAGTAATAATTGGAATATTAGTTTATTTACCTTTGGCATTATTTAGAGTTCCTAATGCTTTGCTTTTGGCTGTACTTGCAGCTGCTTTTGAAATTATTCCATTGTTTGGTCCTATACTTGCAGCTATTCCGGCTATTATGATTTCATTTGTAACAGGAGGTTTTTCTTCTGCTATTGCTATTACATTTCTTTACATTTTTATACACCAACTAGAAAACCAGCTTATCTATCCATTAGTTGTTAAGAAAGTTGTGGGGGTTTCTCCTGTAGTATCTATATTAGCTCTTGCAGCTGGTTGGGAACTTGCAGGATTTATAGGACTTATACTATCTGTGCCTGTTGCTTCTATTATAATTGAGTTCTTTGATGACTTTGAAAAGAACAAAATAGAGGCTATTGAAAGAATGAATCAATCCTAGTAGTGTTAAGTTATGTCTAAAAATTTCTATATTACTACCACTCTGCCTTACGTAAATTCGGACCCTCACATAGGGTTTGCAACAGAGATAATAAATGCAGATGCCATCGCTAGGTATAAACGTCTAAAGGGAGACAGTGTCTTTTTTACGACAGGTACTGATGAACATGGTCAAAAGATATGGGAGGCAAGTCAAAAAGAAAATAGAGATGTAAAAGAATATACAGATCATTTTTCTAACGAATTTCAAAAACTAAAAGTTCTTTTGAATCTTTCAAATGATGCTTTTATTCGTACTACTGATGAAAAACACATAAAAGCAGCTCAAGAGATTTGGAAAAGATGTGAAGTAAAAGGTGATATATATAAAAAATCATATATTGGAGATTATTGTGTAGGATGTGAATCTTTTAAAACTGAAAAAGATTTAAGCCAAGATGGGAAATGTTTTATTCACCCACATCTAGAAATAAAAAAAATAGAAGAAGAGAATTATTTCTTTAAATTAAGTAACTATGGCGACAAACTTTTGGAATACCTGAAAAAAGAAAGTTCTATTTTGCCTGAATGGAGAAGAGAAGAAGCAATAAACTTTGTAAGGGCGGGTCTAGAGGATTTTAGTATTTCGCGTGAAAAAGAAAGATTGTCTTGGGGTATACCTGTACCAGGTGATGAGTCTCAAGTAATGTATGTTTGGTTTGATGCTCTCACAAACTATATTTCTACACTTGGTTGGCCAGACGAAGAAGGAAACTTTAAAAAATTTTGGGTAGAAGGCGAGACTGTTCAGGTTGCAGGAAAGGACCAGGTAAGATTTCAATCTATTATGTGGCAGGCGATGCTTATGTCTGCTGATGTAAAAAATACTGATAGAGTTGTGTATCACGGTTTTATTACTTCGGGAGGACAGAAAATGAGTAAATCTCTTGGAAATGTCATAAGCCCGTAC
>JACCDR011202745.1_pt1 | contig 28058 bp, 35 predicted proteins | sample 7446431 | NCBI WGS metagenome assembly JACCDR01 (sample SAMN15323443, study PRJNA562643) | freshwater metagenome | isolation source: river surface water | place: USA:Blue River Watershed | collected 2017-08-17 | reverse complement strand
TTCGCCGCCAAATTACGATAAGCAGCTTTAGAAGCCTTGTAGAGTGAGGCTTCATCTGGAAAGTCTTTTGGATTAACGCCTAAGAAATCGTAGGGCGTAGATTCTTTTTGGGGTTCGGTTTTAGGCTTCGCTTCAGGCTCAGATGCTGCACTCTGACTAGCTTTAGTCCCTGTTTTGTCTGCGTTCGCTTCAGGCTTAGTTTTTGGTGTGGCTTTAGGTTTGACGTTTTTACTCCTCAACTTAGCCTTGTCAAATCCCTCAGAGCCTTTAGCCCTCCAAGGGGAGTAGAATTTCATGAAGTCATAAAGGCTTATGTCTTTGTCTAATTCTGGTGCTTTCTCGTTTGGTGATGACTTCGCGCTAGGTTTAGCCTTGTTAGGTGCAACCAGCGCCGTTATCTCCTTACTTGTATCACTAATCTCCTTTAACCTAGCAATGCCCTCTGGTGATGATTCGCGTTGCTTACAGGATTGGCTATCAGGTACGCACCTTGTCCCCTTCTCGCCTTTGCAGGGGTGATTGCTGCCTGAGCATTGGACAACGGCTAATACAGAGTCCATTTTGGTTTGTGTTGATGGCAAATACTGTAGTTGGTTATTGCTCAGAATAAAACTATAGTTGCGGCGATCGCCTATGAACTTGCCCGACACCTTACCATCGGCGCTAGGTTTGTAACTAAGTATTTGTACTTGTTTAAAATATTGCTGTAACTGCGTGTATAGCAGTGTTGTTATTTTCTTTTGAAGCGCTTTTAAATCTGCCATGATCCACCCCGTTGCTTATGTGAATTTTAACAGTTTTTTGTGTTACGATTTGGGCTAACTATATGTGTATGTCGTTTCAGGTTTATTTAAGTTTTGGTTTGTGTTGTGACAACTATTTAAAGCGAAATGACGAAGGGTATGGCTATTGAAACCCTCTCGTATGGAAATTTTGACAACTATTGCTATGTTTACCAGCCCCTCCGAGGGGTTTCTTTTTTGGCTACTTATATTTACTTCTTCCTTTTAGCACTTAAGAATAGTAGTAATAATAGTCAAAATTTCCATACGAGAGGGTTTGAGCGTACATATACTTCTGCATTTTTGAGTAAAATAGTCATCACACAAAAAAGAAGTCCCTAAGTAATTTTACTTAGGGACTTCTTAAAAGATATTTAAGTTACTCAAAGAGGGCGCAACCAAAATCTGAGGAGGTCACAAAACAACAATCCAAATTATGAGGATCGGAGTAAGACAAAGGCACGTAAGCTTTGATCGGAGTTCGCGCAGGATCGCTATAGTCGATCTTCAATTCCGCATCATATTTGGCGATACAAAACGAGTCATCAGCAATAGGTTTACTAAAACTATCTGAGGACAAGCTAGGGATTCTAGTGCATTGACCTCGCTCCGATTTAGACGCGAAAGATTCCAAGCTGGCAAGATTTTGAGCGTTAGGTTCTATCCCCCAGAAATCATCATCTTCGCTGTCATAGGTAGGCAGTACAGGCAAAGGCTTCCAGTATTTACAGTTTTTACAGTTCATTGGTTATTATCTCCCTGCCATTAACAAATTTTTAGTCTCACCGATCGCCACGCCTTTGACATGACACCCAACTCCATCTTTACCCTTGCCAAGTTTTACTTCTAAAGTCATTTCGACAAGTGACATTAAATGCCTAGAGAAACGCTGAATATTGATAAGCTCCAATCGATGCTGCTTGCAGTAGGTCACGTAGTTGGGATAAAGATGAGTATCAGGATTACCCGTCGCCTTACCTACATAGGTTTTGGCTTTAGGATCTAAAACAACACTTTCATTGAGCCATGCTGCTACCGAATCAGTGGCGATCAGGTTGTCAATGTCGGGCTTTGCCTTGGGCGCGAATTTGTTGGTTAGCGCCTTTGCTTTGGCTTCGTTCTCAAGGGTCTTGGCTGCTAGTAGCGCGGCTTGTGATTCTTTGTAGCGTTGCTCGATGTCGAGGGGGAGTTCGGTTTGGATGGGGACTGGGATTGCAGGGCTATAAGAGGGTGGAACGTAGTCTTCGCGTTGTAGCTCTAGCTTTTGAAGTTCAAGGCGTTTGATGTCGATTTGTAGATCAATTTTGCGGATGGCTAGGGTGTTGTCGATGCGGGGTTGGGGTACTGACTCAGGATGAGCTACAAATTTACCTGTTTTGCGGATCGTGGGGAGAATGACCGAGTGTAAGTGTCGGTTGAATGCTCTACCCATTTCAGTCTCAGAGCGAGAAATCAAAGTGGTTACAGCCGCCTCATGGACAACTGTGACATTCTGCATACCACCTGAAGTTTTAAGGGGTTTAACGTCATTAAACCCCTCTCCTAATGCCTTAATTACAGAGTTAACAGCAACGGTTACAGGGGTACTAGAGGCGATCGCGTTTAAAACATCCCCAAGAACAAACCAAGGATCGTTGTTGATTTCGATGACACGGACATTGGTGGACTGGAAGGCGAAAGATTGTACGAGCGTGTTGTTTTCCATGACGGTTAATTAGCTAATTGATTAGTTAAACGAAAATAGCGACCGAAGGCGATCGCTTAGTTAATCGGTGAGTTGAATCAAATCATCAAGCCTTGTGCATCCAAAGTAGTTGCACAAAGTTTCAACCGTTTTCCTATCGAATCTATCAATCTGATTTCGATAGAGTTTGCTAACTGTAGTAGGACTCAACCCAGTTTCGGCAGCAACGGTTTTTTGATCAACTCCCTTAGCGTTCATAAGCGCAGGTAAGTTGCTTTTCAATTTCATGACCTCATAATACTATGCTAGCTATTATACACAAAAACTAACATAGTATCAAGCTAAAAAAATATGTTGCCAAGATGTTAGCTATCTGTTATAGTTAAGCAAAGAAAGCGGTTAATTCATTTACTAACGCTGTTAACCTCTTCCTATTTAAACCCCGATAATCACCACAAAAAACAATGACTAAAGTCTGGAACTCACTAACTAATACTGTTGACGAAGCTTTGAATCTGCCTGAAGGCTCTTTTGTTGCTGACTTTGGCTTTCTTGTTGAGCAGTCAGTAAACCTTGAGGACTTGCTTAGCGTAGTGTCTGAACTGAAAGAAAAGCAGATTAATATCACTGCTGCTACTCAGTCAGGGATTCTGGTCAAAGCTCAAGAGCAAGGGCTGCTTTCTAATTGGGCAAAGCTTTCTACATTTTAGATAGACAAAAAAAAAGTGGCTGTCGCTCACCAAGATAGCCACTTAAATAAAGATAAACATCTCTCTCAAAACCCATGTACGAACAATACCAAGAAGTCTTTTACCAAGGACAATCAGCAATTATCCAGCTAGTCCTTGGTCGCGTTGATCGGTACGATTATTTGCTAAAGCTATGTAATGGGGTTTATATCCCAGTATCAGAAACGGAAATAAAACCATGAACCTAACCACCACTGAATCCAGTACTAACATTCTTGGCTTTCTAGAATGGCTCTGCCAGCGATCACCCAATGAGTTTATGTCTTTGTTTGATGGCACAAGGCAAGCCGCCGAAAAAGAAGTCATGATGGTTCAAACTATTCACGCGATGGTCAAAAATTATCGTGAGAACGGTGAATTAAGCAGCTTAGTAGCTTTGCATCCTGATAGCTCTTTAGCTAAAAACTCTACTGCTTTTAACTGGCTAGTTGACAATAAATATTTTGCGGTGGATGGCGATCGCTGCACCATTACTCAAAAATCAATCGCAAAATTGTATATGCATTTTGCGGATAAGTTGGATGTTCAACCTATAGCGATTGTTGGGAGTTAAATAATGACTAACAAATCCAACCAAAACTGGCTAGACAACTTTCTCAAAAAGCTAGAAGCCATGCCAGAGTCAGAACGCCCTTGGGCGGCGACAAAACTCTACCTATCTACATTGCCTGAAAGCTTACAAACAGTCATATGGAAGATGGCAGAACACGATTATTTTGACGCTCAGACCATAGCCGTTGCTTGCCCTGAGTTTGCAAAGCAAAGCGAAAAGCTCTATTTGCAACTGCAAGAGTTGTCATTTGTAGAAGAGTTTCCTGATCGTGGTCACAACTTTCATGAGTTAACCCGTGAACAATTGTTGAGGCATACAAGAACATGCTAACCACCACACCAAAAGTAGGCGATCACGTCTACGCAGTTTACACAAGAGATTATTCTAGCCGCACCGCCCGACCAAAGAAATTATTGCCTGTCGATAAAGTAGGCACAAAATATCTATGGGTTGATGGCAATAAATTTGAATTTAATGGCAGAGGCGGAAGTGGCAACACTGGCTACGAACTTTTCGACAGTGAAGAAGCTTATAACCGCCACTTGCAACGTAATCGCAATATTACCAGAATCAAAAAGGCTGTGTCTGCTTGGGGCTTTGGCGACGGGTTGAGCGATGAGGGGGTGGAGCAGATTATTAGGTTGATTGAGGTGAAATGATGACCAAACATTTTGAATACACCGTTAATGACACGCATCGCGATCGCGAATATGTCTTAGCTTCTAATCAGGATGAAGCTCTAAAGCTAATTTTTGCTAAGCATCAAGGCGCAAGAATTTACCCAGTTAGCGGTAGATGGGGAGTGGAGGCGCAAAATGTCAGTTAAACCCGTAACCCGCGATCGCATCCTCGCAACACACGCAAAGATTGATGCATTCTGTGACCATTTGACTGGTGCAGATAGAGAAGTCCTGATAGTCGCCGCAACACATGGACTAAAGACAATAACACACAACGCTTTTGGCATGGAAACGCCGCAGATTGAACATGATAAAGTTCGCCTTGAGATGAATGTCAAAGGCGTGACCGATCCTCTTGATGGTAAGAAAAGGATTGATCGCCTATTCCGTAACATGGATCACATCCATCGCAAGCGCGACAAGGTTGTAGCAGTTCAACTTGCCCATAATATCTCTGGGTTAGAGATGGGTGAGAGAAAGATAGGCGACGGTGTTATTAAGTGCTGGAGAGACTCCGATCTGCATTTAGAACTTACCGATGATGACTTGGATTTGTTGCGCGGCGATCGGTTAAAGCTGCTTCAGTTTTGGATTGACCATGTGGTGTTAAATAATTTAGAGGTGCTGCGTTTTGATGGTGATAGCGATGACTTCTTAACCTCAGATCTTGATTCTGTTAGAGTCATGAGTCGCAATTATGACTGGGTTCACTTCTGGGAATACAAATCATATTCAAAACCTGACAAGTCTAAACCAGTCCGTATGAGTTCTAACCCTGAGGAGATCGCTGGTTATGTCTGTGATGTGTCTTCTACTCCAAAGGAAGGGTTTAAGAAGCGCCATGAGATTCATTTGGTGTTGGGTGATGGGAAATGTTTGGACGATCCTGAGAGGTCGGTTTGGTTTTGTGCTACTAATGGGGTGAAGCCTTGTAGGTAGGTTAGTGCTAAAATAAACCCACCGTCCAACCCCTCGATGACAACCCTGTGACAACCCAATAACAAAGTAGGTGGCTATCGAAACTGGCTCCCATGACTATTTTGACTATTATTACCATGTTTACCCAGTCTCTCGGCTGGGTTTCTTTTTGGGTACTTATATTTACTACTTCCTTTTGGCACTTAAGAATAGTAGTAATAATAGTCAAAATAGTCATAGGTGCGGGTTTGAGTTGTCATGGGGTTCGTCATTTTGGTGGTATGAGTCGTCACAAGGTCTATAGCATATTTTGGTGGGCGGGGTGTTGCGTTTTTTGTCCCCTGAAATACATAGATCGGGCGTTGATACAAAAGTTGCCACAAAAAAGCGATCGCTGTTGGGTTAGCGATCGCTTTTTTGGTGGTGGTTAAAAAATATTTACGTAGTTTTATCTTCTGGATACCATTCCACAATGTCGTTAGGTGTGACATTGTATCGAGCAATAATGCGATCAAAGACTTCTCCTGATGGGAACTGAGAAGGCTTGTTTTTTAGCAAGTACACAGTATTTTTTGATATCCCAGTTTGCTCGGCGAATCTATACGGGGTAACGCCGAGCTTTTGGATTAATTCGCCGAGCTTGTTTTTCATCCCTCCTTTAAGATTAGCTGTGGTTTTGTCTTCGGATGGTTCATTAATACCAACCAAATTAAGAGGCGGCTTAAACCATGATATAAGCGCCGCCTCAGTGTTTTCCAGTAAGTCGGTATCGACAAATAGGTAAGCAATTCTTACATTTCCGATTTCTTGTAAGTCCGAAAACTTGTGATGTCCAGACCATCGGTTTTTAGGGTTTACGGATCGCCCAATGTATTGAATATTGTTTTGGGAATCAATCGCAAAATAAATTGCAGATTGTTTAGGAAATGCAGACCTTGCTTCTAGCGGCAACCAAGGCAATGATTCAATGTTTAAGGATTCTGGGTTGATCATTTTACCGATCTCCCAAAAGCTCATTACGACTCACACCCAAAGCATCAACGATCGCATCCAACTCAATACCATCGATTTTAGGCATTGTGTTTTGTTGCCTCCACTTACTTATAGTCACAGGATGGGTATTGCGTCCTGTAATTGCGTTTATCCTTTGGGACAATTCCTGATTAGTAATTTGTTTATCCGCCATGATTTGACGCAAACGCCACACGCTCATAGTTCTTGCCATCGTCAACATAAAACAACACTCCATATATTAAGCTGTCTACTTTATTATACAACCTTTTGAGTAAAATATCAGCGCAAGTATTTACTTTTTAGCCATTTGACTATAATATAAGACAAAGAAAAGCGGTTGCGTCTCGACCAAGATAAACAACCGCTTCTCTAAACCCAGTATCACAACGCCCAAGTAGGCGTTACAGCAATTATGTCACAAATCCCTGCGATCGCATCTATTGAAAGTATCAATAAACAACTATGGGTGATCACTGCCCGTATCAAGGTGCTAACTCAGTACGCCGCCCTGTCTGTTGCTGACAAAGATATCTACATTTTGCTTGAAGACATTTACGAGACCATTAAGACGATCAAGCATGACGACTATGACGCTTTTGCTAATCTCAAGGCTGACTTCATGGTTTTGAATTATTACGAGAGCGAAGTTTTGAACCCTGACTTTGATAATTCCATGTTTTCGCTAAGCCAAAAGTTTGAGGAGCTTGAAAAGGCGATCGAGAGTCGGATCGGGTTTGAGTGCGCTGTGAATAGGTTGCAAGGGGTTGGGGTTAATCATGGGTAGGCGATAAATAAAACTAATAAAGTACTGTCATTAAATTGCATAGGCAGTGCTTTATTAGTTAAACCCCTTTAATCATTTATGTCCTTTTCAAAAAAATCCACAGTATAAAAATGACTAAATCCATCGAAAAATCAAGAACGCTCCAAGCGCAAGTATTAGATCGAGATAACCATGAATGCAAAACCTGTTGTTCTAATAAATCTTTAAAAATTCATTGCCGCAATCTTGAAGATCCTAGTAGTCGCAAGTTGGAAGACTTTATTACCTTGTGCGAAGAATGTTATGACGCAATTGCTGATTCTATAAAGCGTAAAGAATATAGCAAGAAAAAAATTGTTCTAGATGACTACAAATCGACAACACCCAGAAGAGTTTTTGAATAGCGATTGTCTTTTAGTTTTAGTTGAGGGATGTTAAGGGTTATGCGTAAAAAGACACATGAAGAAGTATCACAGGCGATCACAGCTAAGGGGCATCGGTTAATTTCGGACACCTACGAAAACAGTAGAAAAAATCTTAATATCCTTTGCTCAAAGGGGCATTTTTACAAGATGCCATTTGACGATTTTATGGCTGGTAGAGAATGTCAATCTTGCACTAAAGATCGAAGAAAGTTAGAGCAGTTTGCTATGGTGCAAAACGCATTTTCTAGCGCTGGTTATACTTTGTTAGCAGAAAGATATGATCGTAATAACACGCGAATGGATTGTATCTGCAATGAAGGTCATCAAATCAAAATGGATTGGGCTTCTTTTCAGGACGGTACTCGCTGTATTGAATGTTCTAGGGGCGCTGGAGGTAGAGCAAAAAAGCTTGCTGCATGTAAGAAAGCTAAAGCAACTTTTGAAGCAGAAGGCTATCAACTATTGGATGAGTACACAGACGCTCATACTCCGATGAGATTCATTTGCCCTAATGGGCATCAGTCTCAAATGAGTTGGACTAATTTTGATTCTGGCTATCGGTGTACTTATTGTTCTAAGACTGCTCCAGTAAGTCAAGAAAAAGTGAAAGAAGTTTTTGAGTCAGAAGGTTATCAACTTTTAGATAAGTACACACATACAAAAAAGAGGCTTCGATTTATTTGCCCGCAAGGTCATAAATATTCTATGACTTGGCATAATTTTAAAAATGGAAACCGTTGCGCTATTTGTGCTGGTAAGGTTCTAACCCGAAAAGATGTTAGAGATGCCTTTAGCTCTGTAGGCTATACACTGCTTAGCCAATATAAAAACGACAACACAGAAAAACTCGATTTTATTTGCGATCAAGGGCATGAGCATAAAATCAGTTGGGCTGATTTTAAGTCTGGTTGTAGGTGTGTGTTTTGCAGTAACAGAGCGCCTGTAGATCTCGAATTAGTCGAGCAAACTTTTCTGGCTGCTGGTTACACTCCATTAGCAAAATATCAAGGTGCTGACATCAAAATCCCCTACATATGCCCTCAAGGTCATCAAGATTCCATGTTTTGGCATGGGTTTAAGGGTGGCAATCGATGCCCTCGATGTCAAGGGAAGGTAGTAACACACGAAGACGTAGAGATGGCTTTCGCCGCCGAAGGGTATGAATTACTAGATACATATCAAAACAGTACAACTCATTTAAGATATGTCTGTCCTGAAGGACATCAGCATTCAATAGTTTGGAGTGCTTTTAAGCAAGGTCATCGCTGTGCTTACTGTGCAGGTCAAATACTCTCAGAAGAACAGAAAGAGATAAACATCATTAAACAAAGAGTCGCAGGGCTAGTTCGTATTTATTTGAAGCAACAAGAAGCTCAGAAACCTTTTTCTATTTCGGGTTTTTCGGGTAGGGTTTCAAAAATAATTTATGAATCTCTAGGCAACAAACCAAATGATTGTCACCTCGATCATATTATTCCCCAATCATTCTTTGACTTTAGGAATCAAGACGAAATAGAAGCTTGTTGGCATATTGATAATTTGAGGTATATTCCTGCCCTTGAAAATATGTCCAAGGGGCATAGATTGACAATAGAAGACGTTAAAAGTTTTTCTAAAAGCCAGTTAAAACTACTTGCCAAAGCTTCGCGTAAGCCTAAGTTCTTTGATAGGTTTTTAGATGAAGCAGGTGTTTTGAAGTTGTCAAATCAAAATCAGGAAAAACGAAAGACTATTCCAATACAGCTAACTCTCGACATTTAACCCACAAAAAAGCCTCTAATTTCTAGAGGCTTTTTTGTGGCTACTTAGCGCGATCGCATTTCATTGGATAGGTATCATTGCTTGAAGACTTAAACAGAAGCTTCTCACCTTCAAACTTATACTCTCGAACGCCATCTTTACCATTAAAAGTAGAAGTAAAACGATTGCCATCTATTGCTTTCCAAGACCCCACGATAGGCTCAGGATTTCCAGTAGCAATTTTTATAATTTGCGCCCCGTCTGAAGTGTACTCGTACCTATCCGATTGCCCGTCAGCGTAAGTCACTCCATCGGTTTTACAGTCCCATTTACCGACGATTGATTTTTGCCCTATACCACAGCCAGTAATCGCGATTAGCGCCGTTGAAAGCATGATTGAGGTGAGTAAACGCATAGATTTAGTTTGGTGACTTGACAGATGAATTTTACCTTATAATAGCCTTGATAGGGGACGGGGGGATCATGGCTAAAAATAAGGCGCAAATTGAGGTCGATATTGAGAATCAAGGCGCGATCGCTGCGATAAGAAATCTCATAGAGACAGCACAGGGCATTAACAGGGAAGCTATTAATCTTCGATTTGGGATTGAGTCTCAATTCCAAATCGTTAACCAAGTTTTTCAAGCCGCCACAGGTCAAGCACAGCAACTAGAGAAGCAAACACTGTCCCTTGTTGGTACGTTTGCAAGTTTAAATCAGGTCTTTAGCACTGGCGTATCTCTTAACGACCCTCTAGACAAAATTAATGCTTTACAGCCAGCGATTGAGTCAAGTATTGCCAAGGTTAGAGAGATAAGCCTCTCTGTAAGCGGAGTCCAATCGTCGGATTTGGTCAACATCTTTCAAGTTATTGCGACCAATTCTAGTCAAGCAAATTTATCTTTAGAACAAAGCGTACAGCTAGTCAGAAGCTTCAGCGCTGGGATTATTTCTGCTGGTCTAAGCGTGGGAGAAGCGAGGCAAGAAATTACCAGTATATTGACTGGTCAGATCACTCAAGACAGCGCACTGGCTAAGCAACTCGGCATAACTAACGAGATTGTGGCTCGCGAAAAGTCAAGAAACAACCTAGTAGAGTTTCTGAACGAGCGCCTAAAAACATCGGTTGCTATACAGGAAAAATTCAGTAAAACGATAGAAGGTGCATCGTCAAACATCGTCGAGATCGCTGAGTTAACCCAATCTGCATTCGGTGGGCAACTCCTTAAACCAATCACCGATACTCTCAACGCCTTCTATGGATTTCTTGATGAGAATAAAGACAAGATATTTGGCTTTGCTGAGTTTCTCGCAAACCAATTTGTACAAATTGGTGAGATTGGTAAAAATATCTTTGAGTCAATCGCGCCGCTACTGGTATCAGTTGGAGAATTTGCGGGAAACATCGGTACTGATGCTATTAAATTATTCGTAGGAACATTAAGCAATCTCGGTACTGTTGTTTCAGGTGTTGCAACAGTAATTTCTACGGTGCTTGTGCCAGTTTTTGACCTACTAAACACCGATCTAGGGAAGGTCGTAATCAGCGCGGGATTACTGGTTGCCGCATTCAATGCGGGAGCCGTTGGTGCTGTGATTCGGTTAGGTGAGGCTTTGTTTTCAATCGTTGCTAGTACAGGCGCTTTTATTGCCTCAAACGCCGCCAGAATCGCGGGAATGATTGCCGAAACAACAGCTAGTCAGGTACTTTCAGTCAGCCTAGGACAATTAGTAGTAGCTCAAACTGCTGTAGCCACTTCAGGCGGCGCTGCGGCTTCTGGGGCTGTATTGATGGCTGGTGGATTAGTGACACTAGCAGTCGCAGTGGCAGGGGCAGCCGTCGCTCTCTCTTATCTCAACAGACAAAACGAGCTATTTATTGAGCAAACCGAATCACTCAATAAATTAAACAATCCTGCAATCGATAATTCTAACAAGCTTGTTGCTTCCCTCAAACGATTGGAGGAGCAAAGGCTTAAAAATGGCGCATTAACCAAAGAAGAAACAGCAGAGCAAGAGCTACGCACTAAACAGGCGGCTTTGCAAGTTCAAGACAATAACGCCCGAATTGAGAATATCAAGGTTCAAATTGCTTCCAATAACAGCCTTAGAGAATCACAAGAACCTGTAATTAAGTTGCTTGAAAAACAAAATGAAGCTCTAAGTAAACTCCAAACGGCTGGGCTAAAAGTTTCTGAAGTTGGAGGCGCTTACAGCTTTCTAGCACAACAAGCCAAAACCGCCCTAAATGTCATCAATGCAGGCGTAAATCAGGAGGATTTTGACAAAAGATCCAAAGAATTAGCTGATATCACAAAACAGCAAGTCGAGTTAGGCTTAATCACCCGTCAGCAAGGTATTGAACAACTCGAAGTCATCGCCAAAAACGAAAACGTCAAAGTTGAACTTCGCGCCGCCGCCAACAAACAGATCCTAGCCCTGATCAAAGAACAAGGCAAAGAAGAAATAGAACTAGCCAAACAAAAACAAAGCGAACTAGAACAGCTAGCCGCCAACGGCTTCATCAGCGAAGGGGAATCCCTTAAACAAATCAGCGAACTCAAAAAGCAAGCACTAGAAATAGACGCTGAGAACGCCCGCGCCGCCAACAAAAAGATCGCCGAAGACACAGCGAGGGAAAGATTCTCGACACTATCCAAGGCTCAAAAGGAACTAGACGACCTCAAAAACACAGCGCCGACAGGCGATATTAAACAAGACACTGGCACACTCAAAGCCATCGAGGACAAGCAAAAAGAAATCGCCAAAATCAAAGAGAACTTCGACAATCAAGACCTCAACAATCAGCGCAAATTTGCGAGTGACGAGGCTAAGATCCGTGCGGATAAACTGAAGCTTGAGAAGGAAGATATCGATAAGCAGGTCAAGTTTTTGCGCGGGGTTTTAGAGCGTGAATTAGAAGAGAATGCCAATCTACGCAAAAAGGCAGAGTTCGCGACACAGGCGGATATCCAAGCCTTAAAGCTTGGCGGATATAAGAATGAACTGGTATTAGAAGAACAGACGCTCCTAATCAAAAAGCAAACCCTTGAATCAGAACTAGCAGACAAGCGGCAAGCATTAGAGTTTGACAAAACTTTGCTGGCTAACTTTAGAGGTACACAAGCCGAAAAAGAAGCGCTGATCATCAAAATTTCAAAGCAGGAACTTGATGTAGCAAAGCTTAACCTCGATGCGACTGATAACTTGATCGCTCGTACCAAGCTTCTATATGATGCAAAAATCAAGGGCATCGAACAAGAGAAAGAATCCCTCGACAAAACCTCTAAACTGCTTCAATCCCAAAACGATCTCCAAACAGCGCGTATAGGCTTGACTCGCGCCGTTCAAGATGCCGAACTCAAAGCAGGTGAAGCAAGGCTCACAAACCTTAAGGAAGTTGGCGCATTACTCAAACAGAACAATGACAACACTCGCGACAAAGCCAAGCGTGAAGCAGATGAACAATTAAAAGCCGATCGCGAGGGAATTCTGGCTAAGCTTTCTGATGAAGAAAAAGCCGCTAAACAAAAAGAATTCCAAGCTCAAGACCAAGCCAACGCCGAAGCCGAAGCCAAGAACAAACAGGCAAAAGAAGACGCGATTAACGCTCAAAAAGCAATTCTCACTAGACAGAGATTATCTGAGCTTGGTTTTAACGCGGGTACAAGTGAATTAGAAATTGCACGACAAACATTTGCACAGGAGCAGAAAAACTTAGAGCTTAAGGCTCGGCAATTTGAAGCGAATCAACAAAACGAACAGCGATCGCTCCTCATTAGCCAACAGCAAGCCGAAATCAAAGATCGGCAATTGGCTGCTGAGGCTAAGATCGCACTGCTTCGCGCCCAAGAATCAGGCAAAACCGACTTGATAAAATCGGCACTGGAACTGGTCAACCTAACCGATCAACAAATTGCCAATAACAAGGAACTAGCCAAAGTTCAAACCGATACGCTCGCCATCAAACAAGCCTCAGATCGCGAAGTCTTCAACCTAGAGCAAAGCAGTGCCTCATTCAAAACGAGGGTAGCAGGGGTTGAAGCAGGGCTAACGACTGGGCAAGTTACTAGCGCCGCCCCTGAAAGAATCCAAGCAAGAGCAGTGACCGCAGCGCCGATCGCTAGCGAGAAAGCAGCAACACAAACCATCAAAAAAGACCAAGAGGCGAACATCAAAAAAGTACTTGATGAACGCTCTCAAAACTTGGCTGATGTCGCTGACGGGGCTAGGGCTTTTGAAGACACAAGCGATCAAGTCGCCAAAAACTTTGATAGGTTGCCTAAGTCGCTAAAGTCTACTGCTGATGGACTTAAAGAGGTTATTGGCTTTGCTAAGGAACTTAACGAGAATCCTTTGTTTAAGAGCCGTGAGGATGCTAAGAAAAAAGAAGCAGAGACCAAAGTTAAACTTCAACAGCAACAGCAACAACAAGCCCAAAACCCTACCCAACAGGTCAACAATGTTTTAGACCAAGAAGCAGACATCAGAGCCAAGAACCAAGCGATCGCCGCCAATAATGCGCGTATCACTGATCGTAACAACCTAGGGAGAGTTGGCAACAATATTGTCAACGTTGATCCCGCGTTGCTTGGAGGTGGGATTAATCAGGATCAAGAAGCTGATCGATTAGAAGCTCTTAGACTGGAAGAACTAAAAAAACGTAGACAAGCAACTGGTTTAAGCCAAAATGACAGACTCAGAGCGATAAACCGATTCACAGGCGGCATCACTCCATCTGAAGTACCCGTCATCGTCAATGAGCAAGGTCAAGAAGCAGCGACAAACCTCCGCACAGGCGAGACAATGTTACTGCCCTACGGCGAACGTCAAGTCATCTTTGGGGATACTACCTATGTGCATAATGCCAGTGAGACAAGGCAGTTACTAACTGCAAATACTAGCGCTGCACAGGTGATCGCGAATCGCAACAATGAGATACAAAATTACCCAGTACTTGAGGCACTGGGTAAGATTCATGATTTGATTGCGGGTCGAGAAGCTAAATTAGCAGTGACTAATAACTTTACGAATGAGGCTAGACCTGATCAGAGAGTTTATGAGTTGACTCGCGCGATGATTCGGGCGACGGCGGTTTAACAAACTCAAGGTATTTGAGTTAAAGCAAACCTTAAAAACTAAGCTATTTCATTGTCTTCTATGGCGATATCTTCATCAGGAATCATCGCCTTCTGCCTATTCCCCCACTCACAAAAATACGCATATCTCTCAGCAGGTGTCTTGAGATGTGCCAAATGTGGAAACTTCTTTAACTCTTTAGCGGGAAACCTGCGGTATTTCTTTAGCTCTTGGTAGAAGTTAAGCTGCGATGGTGTCATTGGTTTCACTCACAGGCAAAGGTGCAACCAACGTTTCTTTAAATACTTGTATTCCCACTCGTTGTTCTTCTGGTAGCTTCTCTACCCAATTAGGATCGCGATCTGTGTTGCTTTCCATATTTGTCGCTCCAACAGCTTGCAAGAATTTAACTCGTTCCTGTAAGTCAGTGCCTACGAATGTCTTTAACTCAGGCTCTACACCCAATTGATTTAGTAAGGTCTGGATGTTTGCCAATTCTTCAAAATGGAACAATTCAAGGGGATTAGCTAGGTTTAGGCTTTCATTTACCTTGTTCGCAAGGGTGCTTAAATTCGAGTCCGTAAGCTTTACGGTATAATCAATGTCATCAATTGAGAAAGAAACTGAGTAATACTTTTTAGTCATGTCAATAGTTGGTGATAGAACTCTCTACATTGTACCGTTATCCGTTAGAAAAAGCGCCAAATCAGGCTTAGAACTTAGGCGAAAATCAAAACGTGGTAACGATATAAGACATAGCTTTGAAGTCGCCACAGCGCTGATCACTGGAAGGATAGATAAAAATATTTTGGCAAAAATGGCTGTATTCTTTAAGGAGCAAAGCCAAAATAAAACAGCGACTAATCAACAGCTTTTGTTGTTTGGTGGTGAGTCGGGGTTAAAATTTGTATTGGAACATGTTAAAGAGTTAAAAAAATGAGAAACAAAATAGATCCGACCGTTTATCAATGGTTTCATGAGAGCTTCTTAGGAACTGAACTGCAAGCAGAATTAGCAAAACAATTGGGTGTGCCTAACGATCTGGAAAGCATTGCAAAAGCTTATGCTGCCGAACGCAAAGCTCGTATTCGCAAAGTAAAACTTAACAAAGGATTTGGAAAATTAAAACCATGAAATACTCCGACCGCGCCGCCCAAAACTCTTTAATTGATCAATCTATATACTTCAACACTCGCAACGCTCAGCCAGCCACAACCGCCGCCACAGGCACAATGGTTGGTATTGATGGACAAACAGGACGTGCGATCGCTATTGTTGCCGATGGCACTGCAAGGTTCAATCAGATTGCTAGCAGTAGCCAGATCGGTGTAACTAGCGCTGCTTATTCTAAGGGTTCGGGCGGCAATGGTGGGTATTTGAGTGGAAAGACGGCTTAGCCTACCAACCAAGCGCTCTGAGACAAAATATTGTAAACCGCAGTATCTATCCCTGTAGGCGCTTCGATCTCGTTCTCTATCGCCTCCAGTGGCGGTGCCGTTAAATCAATCGTTTGCTGTATCGGAGTAATTTCGCCATCTGTATTGAGTAACGTCAAGACAACTAATTCACCGCCTATTAAGTTGCTATCATCAACAGTGCTAGGCAATACAGGGAGTTCTAGGTTCTCGTCAAAGTAATTTCTTTGCTCTATTAAATTTTGTTCGCCTTCTACGTCAACAAAAAAAGTATTGGATCTTAAGGCTAGCCCATCCGCCGTTTTTGTAAAAAACTGTGTTTCATAGTCAAACCCTTGTCCGAAGTCTACACCGATCTCCCTAAAATGCCTAAAGCCACTTCTAATAAAGCGATCAGGGTCGCCATCTTGAGGATCTTTATAGCCTTGAATATATCTATAACCTACCTTTTGAGTGATCATTCTCTCTAGGTTTAGCCACACGTCTGCATTATGATCAGTTTTCATTGAGAACTCGTACATTTTGCGGCGCACAAAGTTTTCTTTCTGGTTAAAATACACATCTGTGTATGTAAATTCATCGCCATCAATCAGAAATAGGGCGATCGTGTCTTTAATGGGGATAGGCAAAACACTGATACTATCGCCATTCAGCGTAATAGCGTAAGAGAATAGAATCCCCCCACTAATAAGAGTCGAGCCTAGAGGCGTTAGGTCGTAAACATCATTCTGAATCACATCGGTAGACATATCAATTAATTCGTCGATTGATTCTGCCAAAACATCTCGAAAGAATCGGATTTTAGCAGGAAGTCCACCCTCAAAATCTAGCCCTGAAAGCGATCGCACTATCAACGCTGGATTCCCTTCGTAAGTTCCAAGTGTGTAATACCCACCTGTTTGCATATCTCCAGTAGTGTCGTTGGTAGGCGGGGTTGATGGCATAGAGCTTGTGTTAACCCTGCCTCTATAAAGAGAAGCTCCTCTTTTGCCGCCGCCGCCAAATTCATCGCTGTTATCTTTCAAGCGATCGTTGCTAACAATCCACCCATAGCCAACATCTATTCCACCAGTAAACCGTGTGGTTAAAGCGCCCCTTGCCTCGTTAGTCGCTGTTACTACGATGGGATTAGCAAAATTATCGGTAGAGCTATATATTGTTTCTCCCACTCGGAATTGGCTAGACAATATCAAGTTTTCGTCTGACAAATCGGGATCTTCTAAGTGTTGATTAAATATCAATTCATTTACAACATCTTCGCTTAAATATTTAACCTCTTCCGTCAGTGTCTCCAACGGCGTTATATAAAAAGATACCAATCTGTTCTCTGTGATGTTTGACGCAGCCTCATTCTTTCGATAGGAACCCGTAACAATCCAATCGTTAAACTCTGTACCAGTTTTTGTGATTGTGCCACTTATCCCTGAACTGCCCTCGGTGCTAAGTATGTCAAACGATGCAATCTCTTCGATCACCACACCATCGGACACATACAAAATATTTGTTTCTATTTCAAGCAGCAGATAAATAATATTTAGTGCTACAGGCGGTTCTTCTGTCTCGATAAAGACATCAGCAACCCTGCGATTTTTGTGATCAAGCGCGATCGCATTGCCGCTAGCATTACCCCTAACAAAACCGTCTTGAGGAGCGCTTGCATTAAAGATTTTGTCACCATTGCTAGTAATACCACCGTCGTTGTGGATTACAGCATGGCGACCCGTCTCACCCTGCTTTGCGCCAATCTGAACCGATTCATTCTCAGGCTTTTCTAATTTAGCGTTGAAATAAAACTGTTCAGATTGGATTCTATTTTGTTCGGCGCGGCTTTTGTAATCCATATTAGATCGCTCTCAAAAAAGGCACTGTTAAAGTATCTGTTTCACCAGCCAAAATCGTCTTGGTCGATAGCAAATCAGTAAAAGCAGCCACCGTTCCAGTGGTATTACCTTGGGCATTTGTGCCACCACGGATCAACGCGATTTGATTGAATACCAGATCGCCAGCCCCGCTAGTGTTATCAATCGCCATCGAATGCAAAATACGATAATAATCAATGCCACTTTCGGTATAAAAAACAGGATCTTCTGTAATCGCAACCGCAGGACGATTGGTTAAACCGTAGTAATTAGGGATTTCTTTGCGGATAAATTCGGCGGTCAATTCTACTCGATTGTTTAAGGCTACATCGGTCACCGTCAAAGTTCCAGATCCCGCAGTTGTGATATCGATTGCCGCGCCGCCACTAGTTAAAGCAAGTTTAAAAGTGTTTGTCGCTGTATCACGAACATAGTAATCAGTGTTTGCAACCAATGGCGAGGGCAATGCGCCGCCCGACTGACTAACCCGCACTCGCTGACCATTGATATAGGTGTGACCAGTGGCGGTGAATACGTCTGTACTAGTGTCTACCGTGAAAGTGAAAGGCGCTCTAGAATCCAGCAAAAAAGCAGCGTGAAAGGTTGTCCCCTTCCATGAAGCGATCATTTCTCTTTTGATTTCCGAAACTGTTGTAGCCATGAGCTTTCTCCTACCAAGTTGTATAAGTGTTAAAGTTGCCTGAGTTCCACAGCGTATTGCGATCGCTGGTGTCTAAGTCGGCGTTAAATGCGCCAATCTCATCGATAATCCAGCCATCGTACCTATTGTTTATAGCCCCACCCCAAGGGGCAAAGTTGCCAAGAGTAGGACAAGTAGCCGTCTCAATGCTCATGTTGTTCATTTGCAATGACATCTCCCCAGTAGAAGTATTGACGGTTGCGATAATCAAATGCCAATCAGTGACATTACTAGGATCTAAGCTGCTTAAGGTAACGCTGTAAGTTAATGTGGACGCTGTAAAAGTATCGTCAAAAACGACTAACTTGATATTTCCAGAATCGTACTCAATATTAAGCTGAGCACTTTCAAATAATGGTATTGCAAAAGCAGGAAGAGTAGCAAATGAGAAGGCAAAGGCATAAGCGATAAATGGCGCATCGTTTAAGCTAAATGTGGCTTCCACTGATGCCCCAGATATTCCGTAGTTAACTGCGGGGAAGCTAGTGAGATCGATTCCATCCCCAACAGCCCCAGCCGTAGACGGAGCCGAACCTGAAGCGGTTAACACAAAAGAATCTATATGACTGGAATTGCGAACGCCGCTAGCTTCTTCGCAAGCAAAATAAGTAATCGTTTTTGCCACTAATCCTGTTGGTGGCGGTGCGCCAGCCCAACTCATCTCCCCAATCACCTTGTATCTACTCTCAATTGTCAAAAACGACATCTCACCAATTACTTTATAAGTGCCTCCCACCACTGCGTCGGGTTGTTCTCCGACAAAGTACATCTCACCAGTGACCTTATAAGAACCTCCCACTTCCGCAGGGATACGAATACCGTTTAGGAACGACATTTCGCCTATGACGCTATAAATGTGTTCTGAGAATATTGTCTCGCTTGTGATTAGTAAGGGAATCGGAGCAGCAACAACCGCAATATCAAAAGTAGTGTCGTCTGTCGCGCTCAAACTGTCAGTAACAGTAACCGTGACAGAAGTTGTGGCGATCGCTGATGGAGTTCCAGACAAAACGCCGCCCGAACTCAGCGACAATCCACTGGGTAAAGTCGTTGACGAATAGGTGTAAGGAGGTTGACCGCCCGAACTATTGAAAGTAAGTGAGGTGATTGGTAAATCTTGAGTGTAGCTTTGATTTGGCATTATCCCAATATTCAAAGTACTGATTAGCAACGCTGGAGCAGGGTAGCTGGGCGATGGAATTTCTGGGATTGATGCGACTTTGTTCCCTATACAGTCCTCCACAAATTGCCATGCATCGTCTTCAAAATTAAGAGATACACCAAAGCGATCGCGAATATAAGCGCCATTGCCAGCATGAACGCCTTGAAACGGAACGTAACCCAAAACAGTACCAAATCCACTAGCCAATTCACGTCCATAGTACCTCTGCCATTTCATCCGCCCTAACATTCGGGCATACTGCTCACACTCTGCTTTAGTCGTGAGTGTTGAGGCATTCGTAAATTCGTTGCTATTCACAAAAGGCGACACACCAGCATAGCCAGTCTCAACCGCGCCTAATAACGGCTTTTGTCGTACTGGGAACGGCGCTGGTCTATAGATGATATCTGGGATAGCTGTTACAGGTGTTTCAGTGCGATCAACGCTATATAAATAGCCTGTTGAGGTTGTCGATTTTCCCTTGTTTTGCCATGCTTCTTTAATTTCTTTCCAGCGCCCCTGACATTCTTTAATGTATTTTGTCGATGTTTTGGACTGCGGTACAAGCTTGGGTACAGTCGTGGTTAAGGTAGGAGTGACCTTTACTCTCTCAAAATAGATTTGCTCCTTAAACTCTACAATTTCATCAATTTCATAAAGTTTTTGCCCTACGGTAACAATAATATCGTCTCTAAATATTTCTCTGTAGGTATAGGTTGTAGTTACTCTTTCGGTAATGAATTGAGCAAAGTCAAGATCGCATTTGAACCAAAAGAGCGTATCAAAGTACTGTAAGCCTTCGGGAAATTTAGCGTATGGCTCCGATCGCGTAATCACTCGACTAACTATTTTGGATGCATTCTGAGCATCTAAGGGGACATTCTCGTAGGTACTTACATCTGATTCCCTTAGCAATGATTGCTGTGTTGTCCAGTTGTAAGTAAAGGATGTCGTTCCTTTGGTGTACTTATAGATAAACGCAAATCCACCAAAAGCATTTTCCTTGGTTCTTGTGTAGCCTTTTACTTCGGGCGGCTCTCCCAATAATGTGCCATTCGCTTGTAATACCCCGCCAAACAACACTAGCATCGGATTACCCACGACGCTCTTGGTTAGGGTGTAAATATAGTTGTCTGTAACGATCCTATCGTCAACAGTTATTGAGGCGATCGTTTGGTAGCGCTGCCCTGTTTGTCCTAGCGAATTGATAATGATTGCGCTCGAAGCAAACACATAAGTAGTTTTTGGATAAACCACACCGCAAGTATCTACTTCTTCGTGGGTAGCTGATACCGTGACCTTGTTTTTTACGGGGTCTAGCCCTTGCTGTCTTGTGAAGCTTAAAAGTTCTCTTCGTGATTTGCGCCAAATAATACTTGAAGGAGCTTGTGGATATTCAACCCATTTAATTACTTCCTTATCGCACCACATCCAAAAGCCGCGCTCACCAGCCATTTTTTGAGCTTCTTTGATGTAGCTACCTGACACAGTGCGGGGGATTTGATAGAAACCTCCAATCCCATAGGGCGGCGTTTCGACTGCTACTGATTGCCCCATCAGCGCAGCTTGTTTAGCAATCAGCCTTACCGCTAAATTGTTCCAAAAATTGTTTGCGCCTGTCTTGAATTCGGGTGCATCGGCGCTAGGTTGATAGCTGTCTAAAATGCCGATAATATCAGTGATTTCAACAACGGCTTGACCTGTAATTTGGTCATAACGATAACCTGATGGCTTGATTCTGAAGCGTTGCCACCATGTTCCATTGAAATATACGTCGATTGGCTGCAATCCTGACAGCCATCTCGAAGGATTGACTTCGTCGTCAAAGAATGATGTACCTAATGTTGTATCTATGGTTAGGTCTAGTTCTATCTGCCCTGTCCATATAAGCGGCGTTGATGGTTCGGCTAGTGGATGCCTAAACGAATAGCCAGTGACGTGAAGAGAAATGTTACTAGAGCCTATTAATATTTGGAAGTTTGGACAAGTAAGATCGAGCATTCCCACCCCGTTATGCTCTGTCTATCTTACTTTATTTTTGCCTCAAGTTCAACACTTCACCTTTAGCGGCTAGTGTTTCGCCGTCATTGTCAACAATGTCGATTAGAATCGTGCTTTCATTGGATAATTCTTTATTGTCTTTAATCTCTATATTGAGATCCAGTCCATCTTAATTAGTATCAAAATGATATTTAGTGATTAATGCGTTTAAATCTTCGATTAAACTTTGCTTGTCTCTAATCCTAATGTTTTGAAACACAAAAGAAACAGTTAAAATCTCTTGCTTGTTCCATGCCACTGATACAGCTTTTGAGCTATTCAATGGCGTTAAAGACTCATGTATCTCATCAATAGCAAGATATTTTTCAATCCATATGCCTTTGGGTAAAGACTTATTAACTTCTTGATCAATATCTTTTGTGCTAGTAGCACAAAGCACTGAAGAAAATATATCTCCAGAACACAAACGCCCACAAACAGCGTAAATTTTACTCATTGTTTTTTAAACCTTTCTAATACCGTAGTTGTGTACTCTTGAATACTTGGATAATCACCAGAGCCATAGGTTTGCGGTCTGGGATTATCATACAAAGTTGGATCGCCGCTATACCACATTGATGCTACTTTGCGGATTTGCGTATCGAAATCAGGGGCGTTTTTAGTTGCCTCCAAATACTCAGTAAGTTTGCAGTCAATGATCTTGACTTGCTTCTCTTTGGATTCAATAAACTCTTTTTCGGTTAGTGGCTTGCCTAAGCATTGAGTAGACCATTCCTTGATATTTTCTGGCATGACCTGACCATAACCAAGGGCGTTGCTATGGGGATTAACTGCACTAGGATTATGGTTTGATTCTTGCCCTGCGATCGCATTGCGTAGCTTCTCAACAATTGGCTTTGATTCAGTTTGCTGCGGTTGCTTTCCCTGCAAAGTCCATAGTAAAAAACCACTAGGAGGATCAATAAATTGACCTTTGTATTCAACACCAAAATGAAGGTGAGCGCCCGTAGTTGATGTGCCGCTATTGCCAGTAGTACCGATAATCGCGCCGCTAGCAAAGCCGCCTTCGTTGCATGTATCCAAGTGGTAATAATGGAAACGGTGTTCTGGCATTAGCGAACTAACTGCGATCGCTGTAGTACCGCCAGCCGTAACACCGTCGCGATCTTGACACTCAACTCTGATAATTTCATCGTCAAACAATTTGCCAATATCAAGTGGATTGCGTGGTCTGCCTACTGCATAGATCGGAGTGCCTATAGGAGTACTCACGTCTACACCTTGATGTTTTTTGACCTCACCTGTTACGGGATGAACGCGATCGCCAAATGGGGAAGTAATTTCCCATTGTAGGATTTTGTCACCTTGCTTAAATGTGCGGTTAAAGCCCTTATCTTCATTGAGTTGAGCAAAGTTTCTTTCAATGCCAGTAGGGTCAAAGGTAGGAATAGCTGCGAATCTCCACGCCCATTCTGCTACTGAATTTAAAGGCTTAATCACAACAAAGGAAAGCAAAATACCAGATGCAATTAATCTTGCAGCATTATTAATCTTGAGTTGGTTTTCTTTCTGGCTTAGGACTTGGTGCTGATAATCTTCTGTGCAATAAGGGATCAGCGCTTCCATCTGTTTCTGAGGGTGAGCGCTCTTTGTTGGTGAGCGATTTCGGTGCTGAATCGAAGTCATAATCTAGTGCCTTGTCGATTTTTACTGTTAATCTTTTCCCTGATTCTGTTAAATACACAAGCCCTGTAGCCGTCTGACAATACGCATTCCCTAGTAGGGTTTTAGCTTGTTCTAAGTTTGTCAGTTTTCGCAGTGTATTAATTTGGCTACGAGTTACTTTCTTGGTTTGAGAGCCTTTTACTAAGCAGCCTTGATCATTACCTGTGAGTAGTTGCACGAATTGTTGACTGTTAAAGGTAGGAAGCGCTTTTTTAATATCGTTAGCTTCAGCAAAGGTCATGTAATTTTGCTTGGACATATCTAAAATAAAAGCCACTACAGATATTGTTAATAGCGCTGTAGTGGCGATCGCTGATTTACGCATAAGGTTTAGTTTTCAACAAATTCAACGCGAGCTTTAGGGAATAGATTCTCAGCAGGGCGTTCATTGCTTTTTTGAGCATTTAATCTAGCTTGAGATTCTTGTGCAGATTCTAGACCAGATCCCGCAAACGCTCTGAAACCTACAACCAAATTATTGGTAGCTGCATTAAGTTCGCCACCCGCTTCTGTTTCTGTAAGAGGTCTAGGATTATTTCTAATTAGTGCAACAGGAGCAGTTAAGGCAATCGGACGAATAACGTAGTTAAAGAAAAGGGCACAGCCAATAAAGGCAAAAGGGAAATACCACGCAAGTCTAAAACCTGCTTTATACCAAGTCCAAATAGCGCCTCTACGACTGCAATCAATTGCATATACAGGGCGATCGCTTGTATTACCTACTTCGATCCGTCCGTCTCTATCTGGGTCAATTTCGTGCATATTTTTAGCGCGATTTTCATAGCGTGTTAGTCCGCTCATTATGCTGATCTCCTTAAGGGTATAACGTTGTCTAGAATTGGCTCATCAATTGGAGCCTGATTTGGTTTTGTGATTTGCGGAATGATTTCAAGCCTTGCAGCTTTACCATGTTCTTGAACCAAGGCAAAGCGACAACCAGATCTATAAAGCTGCTCAGCTTCTGAATAGAGTCCAGCACGATCGCTAAACGGATAATGCTTATCATTGCTAATTAGCTTCAAAGCGGCTTTGCCTACAGATATGCGAACAAGTTGATCAAAGTCTGTAGGAGACAAACCAACTTCACCAGATACAGGCGATTGTCCCAACAAAATGACATAGCATCGTAGCTCTGCACCAACTTTAATAAGTTTGCGGAGCAATGATAAAGCCTTGTTTTTGTACTCTTCATAAATCCAATCCCACTCATCAATAATAAAAAAGATGGGAGATGCTTCACTTGGCACAAAATCAGGATCTTGCTGTCTTGCAATCATCTCTTTACAAAACAATTCAAGAGCCTGCAATGCTTTTTCGATGGATGAACAAAAAGGAGTGATAGACCAGCTTGGTTGAGCAACTAAATACTTAGGATCAATCAAAAGATACTCGGCATCAGAGACACCCAAAGAATCAATAATTTGACCCATTACATATTCAGCTAATGTCGTTTTACCTGATTGCGTAACCCCATCAAACTTGTAGTGCTGACGCTTTAAAGCGCCTTGTTCATCCACAATCATGCTATCTATCCATCCACCTGTTAAATCACGCATTGGGCGATCATCAACAGATCTAGGGGCTTTAGCTTGTGTTTGTGGATTAGCACGATTAACAGCTACATTTTTAATGCTGTTATTAATTACCACAGGCTGAGATTGCATTTGCTGAGGCTGTTGAAATACAGCTTGAGGCATTTGAATCAATGGCTTATCGCTCAACTCCTTAACCATAAAACCAAAAGAAACAAGCGCGATCGCTCCAGTTATCCCCATCGCCACAGGATTGTTATAAGAGCGTGAGTTTAGCTCTAGAGCCTGTTTGTTGATTGCATACTGCTCCAAAACTTGACCTAATTCGGCACGGTTTTGCACTACATAAGGCATAGGATTAGCCAAAAGTGCAGTAGCAATACAGCTAGAAACAAAGCTTAGAGCATAGGGTAAAGCCTTCATTGCTTACCTCCAAACATCTCAGCAGCAATTGCGTTATCGCTTTGCTGCAAAATGTTCACCCGCGCTTCCATCTCTTTGATAATTGCGGCGCTTGTGATATTAGGCGTAAATGGCACTGGTGAAGCACCATCTAAGGCTATACGCGCCGCCTTAATCTCAAATAGAGCCTGATTAGCTTCAACCCAATCACGAGAGAGAGCAGCGATTTCATATCGTTTTTGTTGTTTTGGGATGAATGTGGAAATAAAGCAAGCTTGCTGATACGGTGATCTAAAGCAAGAAGCTTCTTTGTTTTTTGGATCAGGTGGAATAGTTAATTGTCTATTCGCTTCAGCTAAAATTGCTTGGCTCCGCTCGTTCAGCATTGCCTTGGTCACTTCTTCTATCTTCAGATCAGTGGCGATCTTGATATCAGAGAGACTGGCTTTGCTGTTTTCAAGGATCACTTGATTTACTTGCTGAGTTGATGGAGCAATATTGTTTTGCAACGGTGCAACCTTAATCACTTGATCATTGTTGATCGCAGTGCTACGAATGACGACCGCGCCAATAACAGCTACAGTTAAGCCGCCAAAGATTAAAGCGATATTGCGAGGGCTTACCCACTGATACTGATTACCTTGCCCTTGATATTGGTAAGGGTTGACAGCAACAATAGGAGCCTCAGTATTTGGTTGTGCGGTGAATTGTTGCTCTTGAACAGTATCAGTAGGGTAGTAGTCCATAGTTACGCCGCCGCTAGAATATTGTTCTCTACTACTTCGATATCCAGATTCAACGGTTCGTTGTTGACCACGAACATTGTTGGCAAAAAATCCGAGAGTAACTCAATCGCATCGTCAACAATTCCATCTGTATGTGAAGCTACCTTAAAAGCTAGCTTTTGTGCGGATTTTGCGCGGACTGCATGAAATGCATTTTCGCTAATATTTTCGCTAATAGATTCAATGCTTTCGGTCGTCAAGGCTTGCACGTCGCCCAAACTACGCACTTCAAGGGCGCTATTGTTTGCGGATTTTGCTTCATTCTTTAGTGACATTAATTACTCCATATCCAATTGTTTCTAAGATTGCTTGCGCCCCTTTGCGAGTGTAAATGGGGGTTTTAAATGTACGTCGGGGCATTACGTCATCTTTTGTGTACCCATATTTTCTTAATTTAATTTCTGAGATTGTTCTCAGCGTTTGCGCCGCTTTTTGAACTGTTCTAACCTGACCATCAATACTTAGGTGAGGGTATTTACGTAGAATCATTTCTGCGATCGCTTTGCATGAAAACCAATTTTCTTCAGGAATTTCTACTTGCCTTTTTATTGGATCATCCTTTGGGATTTCCGCATATTTCACACCGTTGCATCACCTCTTTTGTTAAACGAATTTATAAATGCTTTCGAGAGAAGTAGAACGAACTTCGCCGAACTTCATACGAAAAACTATAGGGTTAAGTATAAAAAAAGCGCTCTAAGAGCGCAATAGTTTTAGTGCAGAAAATGTACTATTAGATTTCTTGATTAGGTCTTATTCCGATCGCGTGTTTAACCCCATAAGCCATATTCGCAAACTTAAGAGTATTCCCTACCGAATCAGGGTAATCCGCCATGTCTGCGCCCCAACTCTTAACCGTGCGCTCTGTTAACCCTGTCACCGCTTGCAACTCTCTTATACAAGCAGCTTTATACCCTCTTTGATCGGGAGAAATATTATATAAAATTGGTATCCATTTTTCGCAAAACTGTGAAGGCGACATACAGAAGGTTTTAAACGATGTATCGTTTAATATCATGTTACGGGTCAAAACGGCTGATTTTGCGTACATATTATTCACTAATTATTTTTAGTCAATAGTACACTATTTACACTAATCAGTAATTAGCAATTTCCCCGCATAGTGCTTAAAAGCAAACCTGTTTTTAGGTGTGGCGATCGCTGAAACCATTGCAAATCAAGCAAAAAGTACTTAAAAGCAAATCTTTTAATTAAATGATTGACAAAATAGCTAAATGATTGATAATATGATTTACATAAGGTTAATCAGGGAAGTAAAAAAATGATAACAAGTTGCGAACAAGCGTTAAAAGTAGGATTCAGGGAAGTAACAATAACCACTGAAACTGGTTTTAAAGAAACCTTCCCAATGAAAGGTTCAAACGCCTCAATTAAAAAAGCGTTGTTGGGTGAAAAATACTATGTAGGCGTATACCCCAACAAAAAATGGGATGTTGTAATTAAAGTTGAGATCGCTTAGATGGATATCCAACTCAGGCTAGCTCTAATCTACCTACTAGCTAGCCCCCCGCCCCAATGCCATTGTCCCCATGAATGGGTAAAAAATGGGACTAAAAACAACTTACAGCGATATAAATGTAATCGCTGTGGGAAGACAAAGACTGAAGGCGATCGCGCTAAAGGACGGCAAAAGACAAAATGCTCAACCTAACAATCTCCTCCCGCGCCCTAGCAGGGAAAATACTAAACAATCCAAAGTACAAAATAGATTTCTTGATCAGCATTGGCGACCCCGACCGCGATCCGCCATCAGGCTTCCATCGTTTCCCATCAGAGAATAAACTTAAGCTGACATTCTTTGACTATGTACCGCGAATAAATCAACCTCCCATACACTTACGCCCCTATCCACCGACTATCGAAGACATAAACCGTGTTATCAGCTTCACTCACAACAAAATCAAGCCTGTGTTATTCTCTCAACCAGAAGTATTAATTCATTGTGAGGTCGGTGTTAGTCGTAGCCCTGCGATCGCTCAGATAGTTTTACAGGAATTGGGAATGAGTGAGGGCGAGGCTAAGGACAAAGTGCTAGAGGTGCGTCCGCAGGCTGTGCCGAATGAGTTTGT